>Ga0164296_1001233_pt1 | contig 27841 bp, 27 predicted proteins | sample GEODES057metaG_FD_113533 | JGI IMG/M metagenome (GOLD analysis project Ga0164296, IMG submission 113533) | Dystrophic lake water microbial communities from Trout Bog Lake, Wisconsin, USA - GEODES057 metaG | ecosystem: Environmental > Aquatic > Freshwater > Lake | place: USA: Trout Bog Lake...
TAACGGCGGTGGCCGCGAACCCCATAATATAACGGCGGTGGCCGCGAACCCCATAATATAACGGCGGTGGCCGTGAACCCCATAATATAACGGCGGTGGCCGCGAACCCCATAATATAACGGCGGTGGCCGTGAACCCCATAATATAACGGCGGTGGCCGTGAACCCCATAATATAACGGCGGTGGCCGTGAACCCCATAATATATGTTTACCTACGAGCCGAACGAAGTTCCATGAATCAATCATTTCCTCTGGCGTCGTTCCTGCCAGGATCATAATGAGCGAAAATCAACACGCAGACAGTAATAAATTCCCACCTTGAAGCTCACTCTGAGCAATCATCTGGGGTGTTTTGGCAGCGAAGTAGGCGTTGAATTGAGCTATGTTGGTACGGCGATGGATGGCGTCGAGATCCTCCCTCGTGACCTGTGCAAACATCAGGCGGAGAATGCGCTGGCAACAAGATTGCGAATCACCGTTCTCTGACGTTGGCCAGTTGGCGGGCAGGGGTAGAGCGGCGGGAATGGCACTGCGCCGGCGTTGAGCGGAGGGTGGCGCGGCGGAAATGGCGGGGCGACGGCGTTGAGCGGAGGGTGGCGCGGCGGGAATGGCGCGGCGTTGAGCGGAGCGACGGCGGAGGACAGAGTGAGCGGAGCGACGGCGTAGGGCGGAAACGGAGAGATGGGAGGGTCGGGGTAGCCGCGCGGAATCTGGAGACTGGAGTCGCCGGACGGCGGCGGGAGGCCAGGCGGCAGGAGGCCAGGCGGCGGCGGGAGGCCAGACATCGGCGGGAGGCCAGTCGGCGACGCCTCTGTAAATCAAAAAAAGCCATCAGCATTCGCCGATCGACAGGGGAATAAGACCGGGACACTCACCGTCAACGGGCGAATCGGTCGGTTGCAATCGGTCGGACATGTCGAAACCTGCGAAACGGCGCAAACAACCGTTAAACCAGTTCTAAATCGAGCTTATAAGACATAATACGACGCGAAAACACGCCGCACACGCCGGCATCCTGCCCGGAACCATCGCCGCAAAACCGAAATTTTCGACTCAGGAAATTTTTTTTCAAACTTCGAATTTCCAAAATCTAAGCATAGATTCGTATTCTACTCGTCGTTAGCTATCTATACATATATAATATGTGGGGGGTTGGTTGGGGGGTTGGGCGGGATCATACGCTCTGCTCGGACGGTGAGCGTGGCAGGTGGTGGCTGTTCGTAAATTTTTTCCCGCTGCCCCAGTACAAATATTCTCGAAGCGTCGCTAATAATACCGAAGAGCCAGGGGACGTGGGGGACTCGGAGAGGTTTAAGTCTCCCGGGAATTAATTTAATTTAATTACTTGAATGACTCGGACAGCTTTGAGTCTCCCGGGATTCCTCGGACACCCGACTGAGAATCTCAGGAACGGCTGAGAGTTAGGGGTTGGGACTTGGAATATATACTATTGGGGCCTATTTATGCACGTATACCAAGTTTCAGCGCGATCGGAGAAACTTTTTTTTTCGGTTTTTGGCAGTGGCCAGGGGTCAGTGTCGGAGAAGGTTAACGTTGTCGGATGAGTTTGAAACTTGGAACATAGTCTATTGGGGCCTATTTGTGCCTGGATTTCAAGTTTCAGCCCGATCCGAGCAACTTTTTTTTTCGGTCCCGGGCAGGGGCCGGTGGTAGTGGCGGTTTTGGCCGGGGTTGTCGGAGGGGGCTGAAACTTGGAACATAGTACATTGGGGCCTATTTGAGCTTGGATTTCAAGTTTGAGCCCGATCCGAGCAACTTTTTTTTTCTGTCCCGGGCAGGGGTCGGTGGTAGTGGCGGTTTTGGCTGGGGTTGTCGGGTGAGACTGAAACTTGGAACATAGTCTATTGGGGCATATTTGAGCTTGGATTTCAAGTTTCAGCTCGATCCGAGCTACTTTTTTGGGGGGTGAAAATTTCCAGGCAGTGCAGGAGCAGTAGGGGCCGGAGTATGGCCCCAGCCATAGTGTTGCGATTGAGATTGGCCCTGACTTGATTGGTATGGTGGGAGTGGCACAGGATGCTGTTGTGGTGCCTGCCAGGAGTAGGCCTGTGGGATTGGCTGTCCATAGTATGGCGGTGGGGGCCCATAGTATGGCGGTGGGGGCCCATAGTATGGCTGTGGGGGTGGCTGCCCAGAGGATGGCTGGGCTTGTGGTGGCGTAGCAATTGTTGCAAAGGGTATGTATTTTTGTAAATTTGGATCGACTGCAGGTGGCTGTGGCTGGGCTTGTGGTGACGGAGCAATTGTTGCGAAGGGTATGTACTTGAGTAAATCTGGATCTACTACAGTTTTTTCAGTGCCTTGATTGGGTGTTGTATCTGCTTGTTGTGGTGCTGGTGGTTTTTTGCCTTTCAGTTTGTTTACTAACGTATCTTTATCAAATAAAGTTTGAAAACGTATATTTTTTTCCACTAAGTTCTTAATAAGACCTTCAAGCTTTTCATCCTGATATGAATTGAAAGTTCTATGTACGCTAAAATGGTTATGTAGCTCATCAATAGCGCTAGCAACTTCTAAGTAGGCATTTGACGTTTCAACAGTCATAAGATTAATGGCGCTATGGGCCCTATCCTTCATAAATCCGCCCAGAAACACCGCGCCCACGCCCGGCGCCGTCATGTCCACCCGAATCACCGGCACGCTGACCATCTCCGGCCGGCTCATCGCCGTTACTTCCCAACGGCTTTAATACACCCCGGCGGGCCGGCAAATGGACAGGTGTCCTATGCAGCTCGCCCCGATCCACCCCGCCCCCCTGCCCGTGAGCCTGCCGCCCCTGGCAGAGGTGGCGGACCTCTCGGACCGGCTGGGGTGCTGCCTCTTCTGCGGGACGGAGATCTCCTTTTCGCGGCGCGACCGGTGCGCCTTCAACCGGCGGCGGCGGACGCTGATGAGCGTCCGGCTGTTCGTGGGCCTGCGCTGCCGGCCGACGCCCTACTTCCACCGGTGCCTGTCGCAGCTCAACGGCAAGGGGCGGGTGCTGCTGTGCATCCCGTGCGTGAACTGGCAGCGGCGGGCGGCGCGGGGGCGGGAGCCCAAGCCGCTGCTGCTGCTGGACCAGCTGATACTGTACATGCTCGAGCCCGGGCGGGTGCCGCTGCCGGACCAGCGGTGCGCGCTGCGGCTCCTGCGGTCGCTGCGGGGGGTGAGGCCCGACAGCGACTGGGTGATCAAGACCATGTACGGGCAGCTGCCCCTGCCGGCGCAGGCGATCCTGGGGGCCCTGCCCGAGGCGGTTCTGGAGGAGGGCCAGCTGGGCGACGCGCTCGTGCGGGCGTGGTGGGACTACAACGGGCGGACCGCCTTCTTTGCGCACCACGTGACGGCCAAGCTGGTGCGGCGCATGGTCAAGGGGGGGCCGGCGGACCCCCTCGACGATTGAGCTCCAGAAACTCGGCCAGCGCCAGGTCCTCCGCCAGGCCGACCGCGGGCAGGTCCTGCCAGTCGTACAGTACCACGGTCTCGTTCAGGTCCTCGATGACCGGCGGGGGCGTGCGCTTGAAGATGGCCTCGATCTCCGCCGTCAGCTGCTGGATGGCGCTGCCGAACCCGTCCATGACGGCCATGGTGATGTCGGCCTTGGTGATGCCGTGGTGGTGGTGGGAGTGGTTGTGCGCGCAGGCCGCGGCGAGCAGCAGTAAAAACACGCAGAGCCTCATCGCGCGCACCGCCGACGGGTTTAAATACTCTCGGGCGACCGCGGCCGCTTGCGCGGCTCGTCGAGGTACACCTCGTGGTCCATCCACAGCACGCGGACCACGGGGAGGCCGCCCTCGCAGGCGAGGGACACCTTCAGGCGCCCGCAGTGGGCGGAGAGGGGCTCCGGCAGGGGGGTGTAGAGCGCGGCCACCCGGAGGCGGATGTAGGGCGCCGAGCGCAGGAACGCGCACCGCCCCCCCTCCCCCTTCAGGTGGGCGGTTATGACGCGCTCGATCTCGAGCATGTCCGACTTGCCCGCGATCCTCCGCTCTGCCAGGGCGCAGCCCCCGAATAGCTGACGGCTGCTTAATACTTCCGTTCCCTCTTCCATCCACCGAATAGCCGACGGCGGCTTAATACTGCGTCAGTCGACGTCGAGCGTCTCCGGGCTGAGCTGGTACAGTTTGTCGGTCAGTTCGATCTTGCGGCGGAGCAGTCGCGTGATCTGTTCGACGGGACCACCGTCCTTCATCGCGTGCACCCTGGTTTTGGCGTTCATGATTCTTTGGAGGTAGAGGAGCTCGTCGGTCCCGTCGAGGATTATGGTCATGGTGGGTTCCGAGTTGACCGTGTAATGGACGGACCGGCGCTCTCCCGTGGAGGCGGCCAGCCCCGCCTCCGCCTCCGCCAGATCCTTCCGGGCCTTCTCCGGGGTGTCCAACTGCGAATAGAGGCGGAGGTACTTTACTATGCGCGAGTTCGTCTTGTTGAGCTCGCTAATTACATCCATGCGTTCCTCCCAATCTTTCTTCTCTTTCCCGGGTTTGGACTCTCCGGGACTGAAGACATGTTTCTCCCAATCCCAATCAATGCCCCTTTTCAGGGACGTGTCTGGTTTCAAGTCAGCATCAGTCGGTTTTGAGTCGTCAATCTCCATCGCGCCAAGACGCGCGCGGCTTTAATACCGCAGGCCCTCGAGCCTCAGCCTGCAGTACGCGGCATCGAGGGCGGCCCGGAACTCGGCGTAGGGCGGGGGGTTCGCGTAGGCGCCGAGGGTCTCCCGGACGGAGTCCTCGAACCCCGGCTGCGAGGCCAGGGCCGCGATGCGGGCCAGGGTGTGGGAGCGCGCGGCCTCGAGGAGGCGCGCCTCCTCGGCGGCGCGCTTGTCGGCCGGGACCCGGCGGAGGCGCTGCCGGGCCTTGCGGTCGAGGAGCGGGGTCTTGATGAGCGCCCCTCTGGCGATCCGCCCGACGATCTCCTGCACGGTGAGGCCGCGGAACTGGGCGATGCACTGGTGGTAGCCCGGCAGGGCGTCCGGGTGCAGGTGCTCGCGCAGGAGGTGGACGTCGCCCGGCACGAGGAAGAACGGGCAGGAGGGGCTGCAGCACGCGTTGCGGCTGAGCCCGGTGTGGTCCACGCAGAAGTCCGCGGCGGGGTCCCTGCCCGTGTCGAGCCTGTACTGGCGGACGTGCTCGGCTGGGAACGTGAAGGGCTGCAGCGCGTGCGCGCCTGCCATCATCTGGTCGACCTTGACGCGGGCGAACTCGAGCGACCTGGCGAAGACCGCCTCGTACTCGCGCCGGAAGAGCACCTCCGTGAGGGTCTTGGGGAGGTTGTGCGCCTTTTCGGGCTCCCACACCGAGGCGCGCCTGCAGCGGTCCGTGGACCGCGGGCAGAGGAGCGTGATCTCGATGGCGTTGAGGATGTCGAGCTCGTCCAGGGCGGGCGGGGCCAGCCCGCACGCCCCTGCCAGGTGGGCGAAGATGTCGATGGCGCGGCTCACCGAGAGGCGGTAGTACTGGATCTCGAGCACCTTGGACACGTCGAGGACGGGGTGGCCGAACTGGAGGTTCTTGCGGTCCGACAGGAACTCGCGGAAGCGCGACTGCACCTTGGGCAGCGGCGCGTACGGGTTGGAGCGGAGGAAGTCGACCATGCAGCGCCCCCAGGCGTCCTCGAGGATGGCGTCGGCGGCGGCCGACACGGGCTGGCCGTCGAAGACGCGCTCCGGGGTCCAGAAGCGGCTGCGGCCCATGATCTCCACGACGACTAGGCGGAAGCGGGCGTCGAGCTCCTCCTGCGTGTAGGCCTCGCCGTGCCGGATGCCGAGCCAGACCGCCAGGATGAACTTGCCCGGGTGCGGGCAGCGCAGGTGGGGGGGCTTGCCGTCCTCCTTGGGGAACTCGGTCACCAGGCACTCGTGGAAGTCGGGCCCACTCGCCGCCTGCAGGTAGGCGCGCCACCAGGGCTGCGTCTGGGTGTCGGCGAGGGCCTGGACCATCCCCAGCTCCTCCACGGCCCAGCTCGGGAGGGTGGGGCCCTGCCGGAGCAGCGCCTCGAGCCACAGGTAGCAGGCGGCGATCCGGCTGTCGGCGTGGTCGCAGTCGGGGTTGTTGAGCAGCAGGAAGCTCTGCGCGTGCGTGAAGAAGTTGTTGCCCGCCGGGTGGACCGCCTGCAGGATGAGCGTGTCGCTGCCCTTGACGCTCCCGTTCTTGGACCAGAGGGTGTGCGTCGAGGTGAAGCGGATCACCGTGTCCAGCTCCAGCTGCTGCGCGTAGCAGTTGAGGGGCTCCGGCACCATCAGGCGCTTAGCCAGGCGGCCGATCTTGGGCAGCAGCTTCAGTATGCCGGCGATGCTCTCGGCGTCGAAGATGCCCAGCAGCTCCTCGTGCTGGGCCGCGTCCCGGAAGATCTCGGCCTGGGTGCACAGGGCGATGGGGTCCTCCAGGGCCGCGTTGGGGTCGTCCTCGATCGGCTCGGCGTAGGCCTCCATGAGGAGGCGCACCGACCGCTTCGTCTTGCCCTGGTCGGCCTGCCGGGTCCGGGCGATCTTGGCGCTCTTGCGGAAGTTGACCGGGTAGAAGCCGAGCAGCTCCTGCTTCTTCGCGGCGGACAGGGCCTTCATGGCCCGGTCGTCGGCGTACTGGTCCCGCAGCTTGTTCAGCTTCGACCGGAACTCGTAGACGAAGCCGTACTTGCGCTTGCGCATGAGATTGCCCGGCAGGGGGCTGTCGGACAGCGCCGGGAGGACGCTCTCGATCTCGCTCAAGAGGGCGTAGACCTCTTCGATCATGGCCGTGGGGTCCTCCGCGTCGGCCACCCGCTTGAAGCTGAGGCACTTGATGGCGCAGCGGTTGTACTTGGTCGAGACCATGCGCAGCAGCGCCTCCTCCGACATGTCGGGGGTGACGCGCTGCACGAGGTCCTGCCAGGACATGCAATGAGAGTGAGGCGGGGACCGTTAAATAGTGCGCACGCGGCGGGCCCACCTCCCCCGGGTTGAGCACGTCGTCCACAAAGGCCGCCACCTCCCCCACGGCCAGGCGCGCGTCCTCCTCGTCCATCCCCATCTCGATCACAAACGGCCGCCCGTCGCCGCGCACCGAGTTGTCCGTGTGGAACTTGTCGCGCAGCGTGATGGCCACGTCCACGGGGAAGTTGCCTGTCCTCCCCACCGCCACCGTGACGACCACGCACTCCTTGACGGGCAGGGGGGGCATGGCGTTGATGCGCGAGAGGATGGTCTTGGCGTGGTTGTCCTCGCCGTCCGAGATGAAGACCAGGATGACCCGCTCGCACGGATTGGAGGCGAGGTTCTCGGCGAAGGCGTTCAGGCCCGCCATGATCTCGGTGCACCTTTGGTCGATCTTGATGGAGGCGAAACGGCCGCCGGTCTCGGCGTTGTCGGAAAAGGCGATGCAGTGGGCGTCGAGCTTGCCATCCTCTATCACTACGTCGAGGAGGGTGCCGAGGATGGAGGACATGCTCCCCATGGACGAGGAGAAATCGGTGACGAAGACGACGCGCATTTTGGGCTGGTTTGCGCTCTGACACGTGTCGCTTTTATGATGACTTAATAATTTTTTTTTAGCGGCGCTATTCCGGTCGGGCTTTTTATTTTTTTTAAAGCAGCGCAAACTGCACCCCCACCTGAATTTCGGGCCGGGCCGGCACCGGCAGGGCCTTGAGCGCGAGGCGCATGTTCCTCGCGCAGGACAGGCCCCACTTCTCCCTGGCGGGAAGGGGGACGGTGAAGTGGCACACGGCGCTGAGCATGTGCAGCCGCACGGACATCTTGATCCCGTCCGACATGGGGTCCTTGTCCTGCAGCGCGTTGAAGTCGCGGGCCAGCCGGCGCTTGTACTCGCCCATGGCCCGCACGGTGTCGGCGCACTCGAAGGCCTCGGCGCACGAGAGCACCCACGTGTTGGGGGTGCTCGCCTTCTTCGGGAGGGGCTCGAGGTCGCCCCAGCGGCTCGCCAGGCAGGTCAGTTTGTGGTCGCTGGCCCGGGGCGGGTAGGCCTCGCGGTTGCGCATGTCCACGGCGGCGAGGAAGTCCCGCGCGGGCTGCTCACCCATCACGTAGCCCAGGTTGACCGGGAGCGCCTGTACGCAGTCCATGGAGAGCCCGGCGACGGGCGCGCCGAACAGCGGGTGGGCGGGCGCGTCCATCCCCCCTGCCAGGACGGGCCGGCCGGCGCCCGAGTGCATGGTGTCGAGGGGGATGACCCCCGGGATGGTGGCGCCCATCTCGAAGCCCACGAAGAAGCCCGCCATGTAGAACGGGCAGGAGGTGTACGGGTCCTTGCCGTCGAAGGTGAGCGGGATGGTCTGCGCGATGCGCGACTTCCCCTTGGTCGCCAGCATCTCGCTCATGTTCTGCGCGATGATGTTGAGCGCCTCTCGCGTGTCAAAGGTCTTGACGCCCTCGGCCAGGACCAGCGTGACCTTTTTGGGGCACGCCGGCGGCAGGTCCGCGGCCGTCACGTTGGTGGTGCCCTCCGCGATGAAGTAGCGGGCCTGGCCGGACGCGTCCAGCACCTGGGCGACGGCGCAGGCGTGCCCGTTGAGGTCGCAGTTGGAGGTGGAGAAGCTCGCCCCCTTGGCCGAGACCACCGCCAGGCCCATCTGCGCGCTGGGCGTGGCGCACTTGTAGCAGTTCTCGCGGAGGGCGGCGTAGCGGCACAGGAGCCTGCCGCAGGACATGAAGTCCTCCAGCGGCACACTCGAGAGGTTCTTGAGCGGGCGCGTGGCGTCCCACATGGCCTTGCCGAGCCTGGCGCCGTCCCCGCCCACCAGGACCCAGCCCTCGTGGTGGATGCCGCCCTCGATGGCCTTGGACAGGCCCGTCAGCGTCTCGCAGTCGTCCGCGATGAGAAAGTGGCCGCGGGAGTTGGCCTCGGCCCCCAGCGTCTGGATGTGCTCCAGCAGCTGCGTGTTGGACATCTCGGCCAGCGTGCCCTTGTGCCGGTCGACGTAGGAGTCGGTGACGTCGGTGTAGTAGTGGTCGCACATGACCATGGCGAAGTCCTCGGTGGGCTGGTCCAGCCGCCCCTTGACGCCCAGCGTCTTGTCGCCGGCGTAGATCATGGTGGCCGGGCAGACGGTGAAGCTCGTGCACAGCGGCACGACGAACCTGTGCACGAACTCGTGGTCGCTGAGGCCCTGGACCTCCTCCGCGGACATGCCGGTCGCGTGCAGGGTGGCCAGCGACATGTAGGACAGGAGGCTGAGGGGCGCCAGGTGCCGCTTGCTCGAGTAGGTCATGTTGAGCAGCGGGTAGTTGATGGCGCAGCCCGTCGCCTCGGTGAAGCAGAGGCTCGCGAGGAAGTTGGGCCCGCCGTTGAGGTTGCTGACGCTCGCCGCGCTCTGGATGAGGTTGCTCACGCCCTTGGTCATCTCCATCACCGTCTTGTTGATCTCCTCGTTCTTCAGCAGCACCGAGGGCTGCAGGGGGAGCTGCCGGAGCGCCCCCAGGTCGGTCCCCGCGTTGGCGAAGTGGACGAGGGCCTTGTTCTTGCTGTAGTTGTCCTCCACCGTCATGGCCTGCCTGGCGCTCGCAAAGTCGGGCGCCATGGCGTCGCACAGCCAGCCCACCTTCTCGCACCCGGAAGCCAGGTGCAGCATCATCCGCGTCTTGGGGTCCTTCAGGTACACGCCGAGCTTGAACGTGCTGGGGTCGCCCTGCTCGATAGGCAGCCGCAGCTGCGCCACCCCCGTCCCGTCCGCCTGGCCCTCCAGGATCTTGAAGTCCATCGCCTGGTTGTTGTGGCCCATCCAGGCGCCCACGTAGAAGTCGTACGGGTGCTCCGAGTCCGGGTTGTGGCTCGTGCTGCTCAGGTGCACCGTGCTGGTGCCCGTGTGCAGCGCGACCTTGACCTTGAAGTGCGCGTGGAAGGGGGTCATTTCGAAGGGAGAGAAAGGAGGGTATAAATACCGGCGCTCTGTTTTCGTTTTTCTGCTGGTGCCATGCCGTATTTAAATGGCAGGCTGGGGCCTGCGATGCAGATTTTACAATGCCAAGGAGAAACGAAAGAGATGTTCAGCAGGCCGCCCGCACAGAGAGGCAGGCCGCAGGTGCGGAGAGGCAGGCAGGGGGGGGCGAGGGGGGATTACTGCAAGATGAGCGTCTGAAAAACGATAAAATTTCTTCATACTTTTATCGGTTTGTATATCATATCTTCTGTTTTTGTATGGTAAACAAGTTTACCTATACTTTAAAAGAGCTGAACCAGGCCATAACAGAACGCAAACCAACCAATTTCAGCTTAAGTGTTGCTGATTTTATAAGGGCTCGTGATTGTTGCCAAAATGGTTTTGAGATCATTCAGACCATTTACAATGAATTGATGGACGAGCCACTGGATTTGATGGGCAAGCTGTGTTGTCAATTTGATGAGTCAACCCTGAATTCCATCAACGGCAAACTTTCTGAATCTTTCCTGGAACACCTGATAAACCTCCTTCATTCAAGAAGTAATCCAGTTGTTATTGAAACCCGTGATTTTGCAACGTACTACACAACTTTCAAGGCAGTGTTAGCAAAGTACAATGAAAAATACAAGACTTGGAGAAAGAACCCACCACAAGATGAGCTTTTTGAAATTTTCGACAAAATGTTTAATTATGTGGAGGGATTAGTGAAAATTACTTATATCTCCAAAGAAATTGAACCCAATCAGCAATTTTCTCGCTTGACGGCACCCGTCAATGATGTGTTTGCAAAACTGATGGAACGATACGAAAACAAAGAAAGTTACGTGATGTTTATAGGGTCCGAAAAACTAATTGACCAATGGCTTGAATTGACGGCAGTGGCGTTAAGCTTCAGTGTGCATTGTGGAGGAATGGCCTGTCGACTGGGATACAATCTCCAAACGATGGATCTAGACTTTTATATAACTTTCATATGCAACTGTTTATTTAATGTAGAAATATATGGCACTGAAAAACAATATGCAGAGCTGATTCCAGCAGTCCTGAAGCAAACGCAACTCATTCAAGTGGACATTCGCGCCAAGATAGGAGACGTCAGTGTTCAAGACGAGAATTACCAAACACTGGTGAAAGTTTCCAGCGTAATTTTCAAAAAAGCACAGGCTGTGTTAAATTCCATCATATCCTGCAAGCGGGAATATTTTGACAGTGCTGAAAGGGTGTTTACGATGTTTGTTAATTTCGCCCAGTTCTATGTCGGTGAGATTTCAGACGTGGGTGAGCAAAGTTGTGGCAGGAAAGCCAAACCATTTAAAAAGGATGCCATTGTGCCTCTCATGCTCCAAGCTCTGTGCATCACCAAAACTATCAGACAACTGTTTGCTGTCACAAAATCAGCCATGGATTTCGATTATGACAAAATTGATGTTTTCATAAGAAAGGTCAAAAACTTGGAGAAAAAGCTCATGGAATGCATTGACAAAATGTTTGCAAACACTGAACATGTTCAATCAATACCAGTTTTAAAAAACGCGACACTGATGATGGCAGAAGACTTATTCCGGGAAAAAGTTGCAAGCATGCTTGTTCCTCAGTCAATTAAATCACTGTTTTACCGCACGCTCAATCTCGTTGCTAACCATGGCCATGAAATCTTGTACAGCATCTATAAGATCAAAAAAGATGCAAACACCAAATGGTTCAACATCCTCAAAGAGAGCTGCAGGCTCGCCAGGAACGCGCGCAACACCATGGAGGAACTGCGTGTGATGCAAAAGATCAGACGTGGAGCAGTGGCTGTCCTCAAAGCAGCCGCCAAGCGCTCGGTTACACCCGCCCTGGTCTACCATGCCCGGGTGCTGGCCACAGCGGTGGGGAGGCTGAGACCGTCGGCCCTGCCTGCGGCGCGCAGGCTCGCAGCCTCCGTGGCGCGCTGCCTCTTCGTCCTCAAGCGCCGGGCAGGGGCGCGCTTGGGGGCAGCAGCCAGGCACTGGAAGGCAGCACTCCACGCCCAGAAGATGCGCTCGGGCATCCTTTTGGCCTGCGCGATCAGGCGGTTGATTGAGTCGGCCGAACTCAAGAAGCGCAGGGCAGCCTGCAGCCTGGCCTCCGTCCTCAAGCGCGGCAAGCTGGGGAGGTACGCAGCGGGGAAGCGGTTGGCCCTGGCTGCCCGGCGGCTGCTGGAGAGAAAGGAGCGCATCGAACGGGAGGTCAATCAGATGGGAAGCCAATTCCTCATGGACATGGTCAGGAGCAGGCTCTCTGACCCCGCGTTCAGGCGCCAGCTCGGAAAGTCTCTGCTGCACGGCGAAGACGTTGTCGAGGATGTGATCGAATGCGCCTTCTGCATGAGCGATGTTGACGACTCATCCTTCTTCGTAGCGTGCTGCCCGGAAATCAGATACCTCTGCGTCAATTGCATTGGGAACCACCGCCTGGCACCGCACCCAGCGAACAATCCGTTTAAAGCCGAGAGCGTCGTCATTCAGCAGACGGTCAGAATCCGCGGGCAGCTTGGCTTCTGAATGCAACAATCCACGCCCAGGGCTTGGCCTCTGAACGCAACAATTCACGCACCTAGGCCCCCCAAAAAATAAAGACATCTTTTCCACGCAAGCGCGCCGACCCCACCCCGCCCTTAAATGACCGCGCCCGCCGCCCTGCCCGCGAAGCGCAAGAGCAAGCGCCCCCGCGAGCCGCAGGCCATCCCCGTCGCGGCGTTCCACCGCCTGGTGCGCGAGATCACGCAGGACGTGAAGCCGGACCTGCGGTGGGAGGCCAAGGCGCTGGAGGCTCTGCAGGTGGACGCGGAGGCGTACCTGCAGGAGATGTTCCGCAAGTCCGACGGCGTGCGGAAGCTGTGCGAGAGCAAAACGCTCGAAGCGAAGCACGTGCGGCACTTTTTGACCGACTAGTGCATCTCCTGCCCGCACCCGTAGTCCCTCAATTTGGAGTACATGGCCCGAAACCCCTCGCTGTTGCGGTACTCCTGCGTGGACACCTGTCCAACGTGCTTGAACAGGCAGCGCGGGTGCTTGTAGAGCGAGCCGCCGTCCCAGTCCTCGATGCGCGTGACGTCGTGCGGGTGCGTGCGCAGCCTCCCGAGGCTGTAGTCGGCGTACGCCCCCACCTTGGAGGCCGGAAACGACATGCCCGTGGAGGACGGGGAGAACTTGGCCATGGATGTTTTCCGCCAGTCCAGCCTCGCGAGCGTGTCCACGATCTCTTCCGCCGCGCCCTCGCAAAGCGTGTTGTCGTCCTCGACCAGCACCACCCAGCCGGAGGTAGATTCGGCGCAGACGCGCAGCGCGCTGGTGATGTCCAGCGTGCTCTGCCGGGTCTTGCACGACGGTATCCCCTCCACGTCGGGGCCGTCGCACGGCGCCAGCGCCCGGTGGGGCAGCTTGTACACGCCGGGCAGAGTCGTGCTGTTGTCCACGTCCACCACGACCAGGCCCACCCCGTCGTGCGCCCACACGCGCTCCCTCTCGTACGACTGGAGGGTCGTGTCCAGGTACGACACCCTTCGGCTCGCCGTGACCAGGCAGAAGGTGGTGTGGGACACGGCGCGCGCCGTCGCAAGCACGAGCAACAGGAGCCACATGCGCGGGGCGGCACGCGCCGCTAAAATAGTACCTTGGACGGGTAGGAGTTGACGACGCGCACGTCCTGCAGCCCGTCGGTCCCCTGCAGGACCACCTCCTCCATGTTGGAGCGGATGACCCGCATGGGCTCGGTCCCCGTGGCGGAGTAGATGAGGTCGAGGAACTTGGTCACGTTGCGCATGAGCTTCTGGCTGATGCGCTTGCACGTGCTGTAGATCGACAGCTCCAGGGCCGGGGTCGAGTAGAGCATGGCGGCGGCGAACATGGAGACGCTGATGGTCTTGCCGAACCTGAAAAAAAAATTCAAAGCGTTTCATGCAGGCAGGCTACACCCCCGCCAACCTCGACACGCACAACGTGCTGGCCGCGCCCAACCTAACCTGGGTGGTGGTGCACAAGGACCACCCGGCGGTGGCCCTGCTGCATCACAACGCGGAGATGCTGGGCAATGACATACGCCTTCAGCAGTCCATGGACGCGGAGTGGTACAAGATAAGCAAGGACGTGCTCACCGCCGCCTGCCAGACGCTCCGGGGCGCGCTGGGGGCCTACCCCTGCGCGCCTGAGCTGGGGGCCTACCCCTGCGCGCCCGCGCTGGACCCGTGATGATTATAAAAATAAAACCAATTTGAATCGGTTTGATGGTGCCCACCGATGTGAGGGGCCACGCGATGCCGCCCCCCTGCCCGTCCGGCTTTGTGGACCCCCTCCCTCCTTGCATGTGGAACGGCTACTGGAAACGCTCCGACGGCACGGAACCCACCAACACGGCGGCGCACGTAGCGTTTTGGGACAAGCCGTCCGGGCGCTGGCAGGAGAGGCTGCACGGCTACTTTCTCGTCAAGGGGGCGCTCTGCTACAAGCACCCAGACGGGATGGTCTACGCCGCCAAGGGGGTGGACGAATTCCCACCTACGGGGTGTTGACACGAGGATCTCCTGCGACAGGTGGTCCCATCCGTTCATCTCGAGGATCTTCTGGTGGTTGCGAGCGAAGGACCCCTGGGGCTCCGTCTTCCAGAAGATGCGCGCGCACGCCCGGATGAAGTGGTCGTGGAACAGGCGCTGGTGGAAGCTCCGCAGCCACCCCTGCCGGTCGAGCGCCTCCAGGGCCTCCCTGGCAGGCGGGGTCAGAGGGGATGGAATATTAATAAAACGCAGACTCACCGGCAGCGGCTCATCCGCTGGAACCCGCTGCTCGCCGTGGGCGCCTCCCGGCGCAGGAAGCACTGCAGCGCGTTCCCGGCCCGCGCCTCGGTCCTGGCCAGGATCTCGTTCTGGATCCGGTCGTAGGCCGCAAAGGCGGGCGAGTAGTCGATCTGCATCGGCGCCCGCCCCCAGCGCCCTAAATACCTGCCCGCGCCCAGTATATAAACGCACGCAGGGCAGGGGCGAGAACATGCGTAGCAATGAGCAAAATTCCGGAGATTTTCGAGCGGGCTTTCATGATGATCAAGCTCAGAATGGAAATACCCACGAGGGAGGTGGAAGAGATCGTGCGCGAGGACCCGTCGGGCGTGGTGGCCTTTGGTGAGGAAATCATCAACACCATGGAGCACAGAGCCTACATTTACCTGGAGAGGGATCGTCACTTGCTGGACGAGAGAGGCGAAGGCATCGTGCTGGCCATCGTGGACATTGCCAGGCGCCTCTGCCAGGCGCAGACAATCATGCCCCCGGGCACGATCTACATTGACGATGACGTCGACGAGGCGAGCCGCCTGCGTATCCAGCAGATTCTGGCTGAGGATAAGGCGAGGGAGCGCATCCAGCAGATGCAGGCTGAGGATAAGGCGGGGGAAGTGCCCAGGGGCCGCATCAAGATCGTTTCCAGGAGCCTGTCTTTGGCGGCTGCACGGCAGCTTGCCAGCAATGCTGAGCGAGGCAAAGTGCAGGTGCTTACCGGGGACGAGTCGACCGAGGATGAGGACGACGGATTCATCCTCAACGTTGACGACCTCGACCCGGAAGACATGCAGCCTCCTCCTGATATGGCTGGGCTTGACCAGCATATGGATGACATGAACCGATTCCTGGGCGTGAAGAAGACCAACGCCGAGGATTTGCTGGTCAACTCTCGTCGTGCAACTCAAAACCTTGAGCTGCACTTCGTGGAAGAAGGCACCCCCTCTCCCCCGCTGTCTCTCGTCAACGAGGAGGAGCTGTCCGAGGAGGAGCAGATCCGTCTGGCCATCGAAAGGTCCCTGATGGACCAGTGAGCTTCCTCACGGGGCGCGGGCGGCACGTCGGTCGTTTCGGCATTTACCTGGCCCCAGCGCGCCATTAAATACCCTAACTCATTGCGTCGTCCCACGCCGCGTAGAGGCCCGCCAGGCAGAGGGACGCGCTGCACACGAAGAAGAGGCGGCAGTTGGTCACGACGTCCATGGTGGGGTTGGCGTCCCAGGTGTGCCCCACGCCCAGCAGGTAGTCCAGGAGGATCGTGACCAGCAGCGCGGCCTCCCTGCCCGTGCGCGAGTCGGGGACGTTGTAGGTGACCACCAGCAGCCCGGCGCAGTAGCCCAGCAGGTTGGTGTTCTCCTGGGTCATGCTCAGCTGCGCGCCCCTGGGCGAGCAGATGCGCCCGAGAAAGTAGAAGAGCAGCAGCGAGGCGAGCAGCACAGCGTACAGGTCGGCCGGGGACAGGATCACCGTGACCACCAGGGCGTGGGCCAGCCCGCAGAAGAGCCAGAACACCACGTCCCAGGGCCCGAGCTCGGGCAGGAGCTCGAAGGTGTAGTGGTTGTCCTGGTGCAGCACCCCCCGCTCCATGAAGCCGGAGGTGAGGGTGGAGAAGACCACCGCCAGGCAGGACAGGCCCAGGAACGGCAGGCCCAGGCCCATCGAGGCCGCGGAGAGGTGCGCGGACGTGCCGTTGACCGACTTGGCCGTGTAGACCTCCACCCGCACGGGCGGCCAGAACATGATGGCGCCGCCCATCACCGCCACCTGCGACAGGCAGAGGGCGAAGGCCGTGCCGCGCGAGAACACGATCATTTCCAGGCGCCCGCCCGCGCTTTTTATAACACCCGCACGAAAAGGGGGCGGCGCGCGGTATAAAGGCCCCAATGCCCTCCCTGGGATGACCGCGCCGTGGGAGAAGCCCATCACCACCCAGCCCCCCTGGGACAAGGAGAAGGGCTGGGCGCCCGGACAGGAGGAGCTCGCGCGCGGCCTGCCCACCCCGCTGGTCATGGACACCCCGTCCAACGAGACGCTCATCCGCACGTGGCAGCCGCTGCGGGAGGACCGCATCCTCCGGGCGCGGCGGTCCCCGGAGCCCGAGGCCCCCCCTGCCAGGAAATACAGGGAGAGCGCCCCCGCCAGGAGGGACAGCGAGACGCCTGCCAGGAGGGTCGGGGCGGGCCGCTACACCGCCATGGAGATCCACGGCTTCTACGGGCTCATCGACGACGGGTCGGACGGGACGGGCAGGGTCCTCATCGCGCACGTCCCGCGCTACGTCCGCGGCCACCACCTGGACATCCGCGCGGGCGACAGCCTGCCCGTGGTACACGTGAGCGGCAAGGCAGGGGGCAACCTCACGGTGCTCGCGACCGGCCGGCACAGGTACTACAGCCCGGGCACCAAGGTCTCCACCTGCACCGTCACCGTCCCCGAGGACGAGTGGGCGGCCCTCGCCCCCTGAATTGGGGCAACTTTGCGCGTATTTAAGGGGGCGGCGGCCGTGGGGCGTCATGCCATGCTAGAATGTCAAAAGAACAAGATCCGAGAGAACAACGTAAGATGGTATATTTCTGCGCCGATGAAGACAATGAGTACTGGAAAAAAATCAAGGAGCTGCTCAAGAAGATAGGTGCTGACGCTTATGCACAGATTCGAATGAACAGGGGAAAATACATTGAGGTGAGTAAGGGGAAATTTTTCGCGAAGAAGAACATCCCCGACAACGTCGTGCTGTTTCTTGTCACTGGACAGATTGTGGTGCTGAAAAATAACGTATTTGCAAAACTTGAAAACGCCTTGAACTTGAACAATAATCCAATTTCAATGTGGCCAGGATCAGCTCCCAGCGCAGGTGACGTACCAGTGCTCTTCCCATTCAGCAATTCTTTTCAGTCCACTTCCCGTATGAAATTCACAAGCTGTGGAGAAGAAGCGACGCTGACGTTGAAATATCTCGTTCCCCGCGGTGCCGACTCTAACCTAAAGGGCTATGGATTGCCTGTCTATACGTCAGGAGCAGGCATTGAAGAGGGAACACAGATCATTATCGACTCTTCCAATTTCTCAGCAGCGGAGGCCACCAATCTTGCTGCAATCATGAAGCAGAACAAAATTTTCTCCGGGGATGTTGAGAAATGCCAGTGCTCTCCTACTTGCAGTCAGTTCAATCCGTTCCTGAACAAAGTTGCTGTTGATGAAGATGATGACGACGGTAATCCCAGGCCAAACTACGCGTCCATTGCGATAGAGGAACGAAGCATGCAACTTTTCAGGCTGAACAGGAAAACAGCAGTCCGCGCGCAAGCACGCAGGACCGACGAAGGCAGGGCCCCGGAGCGCCAGCCAGACAAGCCAGCCGCCGTGCGCACGCGGACCCTCCATCCCAGAGCGGCCAAAAAGACCAGCCCACTGGGCATGGGGGGAGCCGACGAGGACGAAGAGGACGATAATGAGGACGAGGACGATAATGAGGACGACAGCGACCCCGAGGATTCCAGCGACCCAGCGTTCGAGGACAAGAGTGCCAAGGCGGCGACCAAGGAAACCGACGCGCCAAAGCAGGGAAGGAAAAGGCGCCTTGCCGACGCGTCCTCCGAAAGCAGCGATCAAGTCTCTGAAAAGTATGTGGAGTGCAAGGAGACAAACAGGAACCTGAGAGATGAACTCGCAACGACCAAAAACCAGCTGCAAAAAGCGGAAACTTCGTGCACTTTTTTTCATGATGGGTACGAAAGGCAGTATAAAACGATCTCCAAGCTCAAAGGCGAACTGCAAAATGCCAACGAGCAACGCGTGAAAGCGGAGCAGGAGCGCGACGAGGCGCGCCGCCAGCTGGAGGCGGTCACGCGCGAGCGCGACGAGGCGCTCTCCCGGCTGCCGCAGTAAAATCCACACCTCGGCCTCACGCCTTTACATTCATCGAATACACCACCGCGCACTATTTAAGCCCGCCGCCCGCTTTATCAAAATGTCCGAGCCCCCCAAAGCCGAACTCACGTCCATCCTCTCGCAGGTGCAGAACCTGCAGACGGACAGGGAGAAGCTGATGAAGGAGCTCGAGGCGGCGAAGCAAAAGGTAGAGAAACTGACCGAGGGCAAGCGGACCGAGATGAAGACCGCGCTTGACACCGTAGTGGCCAAGTGGCTCGATGACAGCGTCGCGGACGAGACCGTCCGCACGCAGTTTAAGGAGGGCATGGAGCGCCTGGTCAAGAACACGGCCGAGGACTCGGGCGTCTGGCAGGTGGTGGTCTGCGCCTCCAACACGTACGCGAAGCGCCTGAACGAGTTCGAGCGCCTGCGCACGGATTACGAGGAGCTCAAGACGAAGATGACCGGCGAGTTCACCAGCGAGGCGTCCAGGAAGCGGGCCCGCGAGGACCCGGCAGGGAAGCCGGAGTCGGCGGATTTCTGGGCGGGGTTCGAGGACAGCATCAAGGGGAAGTCGTTTGACCCGAGCCTCTAACGGTCGGGTTCAGAATCAGAACTGTCGTCACCCCTGCCTGGTCCATCCGCTGGCCCGTCAGCCTCTTCAGCTGATTCAGCCCCCCCAGGAACACCGTAACTCTTGTAGGCTTTGTGGTACTCGTGGATGCCCTTGACGTGCTCAGCAACCTCCGCCAGCTTCTTCTCAAACTGCCGCAGCAGCTCCTTGGTCTCCTCGTCGGCCGAGGGGGTGTGGTGGTGGAAGTTGACCACAGCGTTGCTTTGGTTGTTGTTCTGGACCTGCTGCGCCTGGTCTACCCGCTGCTGCTGTTGCTGCTGCTGGGCCTGATCAGAGCTTGACTGCGGGACAGGCCAAGCGTAAGCCTGTGGCGCAGGCTTGGGTGGAATTGGCCTTGGTTGCGGGATGACAATCAGCGCCTGCTCCTTCCAAGTGTCCTTCCGCTTCAGGGTCTCCTTGACGACCACGTTGGGTTTCGAGCAACCCTTCCTCATATAATCCTCATACAGGATATCCATGTCCGCCATGTAGAAGAAGGCCACCAGCACCCGCCATTTGGAGGAGTCGGTGTACCAGTGGCCCTCCACGACGGCATCGTACACTGCCTCCGCCAGCTTGTGCGTGGGGACGCTGTACTGAGCCGAGAACCTCCGCTCAATGTAGATGGCCGACCGCAGAACGCACGGCCACGACCAGATCATCTCCCACCCGGACTTGTACTGGTCCACGATGCACTGCTGCACGCACGGCTGCATGAGCTCCCACAGATTGTTTTTGCTCGATACGACATTCTGGAAGGGCATCCTACCCGGGCGCAACCCCACCCTAAATAGACCCGTACGCCCGGCATTTTCTACAGGCGCCCTGCGAGCTCGACGACCCCGCGGATCGCCACGTCCAGGATCAGGCTCACTGAGAAGAGCACGAGCACGTAGCACACCACGAGGGCGGCCAGCGCGGCCACGCACCACACGTAAAACCCCGCCCCGTTCACCAGGTCCAGCCCGCTGGCCGTGAAGTTGCCCACCAACAGCGGAGGCGGCATCGCCCAGGGTGGGCGGCGTTTTAATAAAGACTTTGCCCGGGCAGGGGGCTACACCAGGCGGCTCAGGGACGGCTGCGAGCCGATCTTGTACCCCTTGCCCGCCCGGATCGACGCCACGCCAATGTAGTCCGGCCCGTGGTGGCCGCTGCCGAGGATCTGCTCCACCACGCGCCCGTCCTCCACCACGTTCATCGTGCCCTGGAACGCGAGCGAGTCGCAGCACGTCTCGTTCTCCACGGTACTGGCCCCGGCAGGCTTGCGCACGGCGTGCAGCGCCGTGAACTTGGGCATCAGTTTGTAGTAGTGCTGGTACGCGCTGTAGAGCGGGTTGTTGAACACGCGCATGTCCTTGAAGTTGAGCACGTGCACGTTGTTGGGGTCCGCCGTCAGCGTGTAGTCGCCGTTGAGCGGCGGGACCTGCTGGGCCATGTACTGGGCGGGGTTGTAGTCGTACCCGTCGTGGAACACGATGGGCGACGGCCAGTTCCGCTTGAAGTGGTCCCGGTAGTCGTTGTGGTTCCGGTCGTGCACGAACGCCATCACCATCATGCTCGGGCCGTTGTACGTCTTGGTCACGTCGTTGGTCTTGGTGTGGAAGTCCTCCACCTGCCCGGGCTCCGTCCACTTCACGTGCGTCGAGTCCTTGCCGCCGCAGTACCCGTCGTAGGCCACGTCCCACAGCCGCACCAGGTTCTTCTCGTTGAAGACAATGGCCCGCTCGTGGTACTTGTAGCTCATGCCCCAGATCCCGTGCATCGAGTCGTCGTAGCAGGACAGCTCCGTCTGGCCCCACAGCGTGTTGCCCAGGTTCTCGCCCCCCTGCCCCATGATGATCCCGAGCATGTTGTGCTCGATGTTGGGGCGGATGATGACCAGCTCCACGTTCTCGTCGCCCAAGAGCGGGTAGCCGCGCCCGCGCCCACCACCCCCACCACCCCCACCCCCACCACCACCACCCGGCGGCACGGGCCACCCGGGCGCCCCCGGCGCGTCGGGTTGGCCGCCGGGCCACCACGGGCCGTGCGGCCAGGCAGGGCCGCCGGGCCCCTGCGGCCACCAGTTGTTGGGGTGCGAGGCCCGCGGGCCGCCCTGCGGGGGGCCGATCCTGTCCACCTGCCCGTAGAACATCCCGCCCGGCCGCCCCTGGAAGCAGGGCATCCGGGCGCGGACCGCCCTGTACGGGTACAGGGGGAGGTCTGCGATCCGGTCGAACTGCGCCGTCTCGTTGTGGATGATGGGGGCGTTGGACTGGTCGTAGACCAGACGCGAGTGGATCTGGTACAGGAACGCCATCACCTCCGCGCGCTCGTGCCCCAGGTTTGGATCGTGCGGGGCCCGGTGCCGCAGCGTCCTGCCGAAGGCCCACACGTTCTCGTGGTAGTCCTTGACGGCGACTCCTGCCAGGGGTGCCGCAACCCCAACCGGCGGTTGCGCCGTGAGACCGCCCGCGTCCCCCACGTAGTGCTCCGCGTACTCCTGGGCGTACCTCCACCAGTGCCGGATCGCCATGTCGCCCACCTGGAAATTGGGGAAGCGGGCGTCGGGGAAGACAGGAATGAGATGGGTTCTGGCATTCCCTGGGGCCACTATGGCCATATGGGCATCGTAAGCCAACACAAGAGCGTTTCCTGGATTACTAAGTCGGAACTGCTCCAGCGTCATATTAGCAGCATTGGCTGCTGCAAGAAGAGGGGTGTACACAAGATTGAACGCAGGGTTGTTCTCTCTCAGCCGGTAGTCGGTGCCTGCCTGGCACCACAGCTCCTCCTCCGACTCCCTGACATGGGGCCAGGTCCAGGTGTAATGCATAAGATCATGCCCGTTGTAGAATCCCAGCTCGTTGGCGAGGGTTCGCAGGAACGTGCTGAGATCCTCGTTCGCATTCAACGGAGGAGCCCCTACATTTTCCTGCATGAAGGCGTATGTGACGTTGATCCTGGTCGCGCGCTGGGCCTTGGCTTGAGGCGCAGGGATGGGTGGTGGAGCTGCTGGGGCAGGGGCTGGGGCAGGGGCAGGGGCAGCGCCTGCTGCAGGGGCTGGAGCAGGGGCTGGAGCAGGGGCTGGTGCCGGCGGCAAAATATTGAAACGATCCTTGTCGGTTGGATGTACGCTGTCGGTGCTGAACCTCGTCCACGCCCGCCGTATCAGCGCGTAGAGCTGCTGGATCCTGTGCTGGGGGATGGCGGCAAAGTTGGCCAGCAGGTGCGCCAGCAGCGTGCGCTCCAGGTAAAAGCCGCCCTTCACAACGTCATTGGCTGGAAACTGCATGGGCACAGCACCAGGTGCATATGCAGCAGGAAGAGCCGCACCAGCAGGCACTGGCCGACGCGTGTTGTGCCTGAGCAGCGCCTCCAGCATCTCGTACGTCAGAATGATGTTGGCGCCCAGGAACGACCCGATCGACTTGTAGTTGTAGGCGTCGTTGTCCACGTGGAAGTGGTTAGGGCTCAGGAACGCCCCTGGCTCCCGCAGGAACGCACGCCCGTTGTTCTGGCTTTCGCCAAAGACTGTCGTGCTTTTCCAGCGCAAGGGATGGGCTACACCTGGGGCAAGCGCAAAGGCACCTAAAGCTGGTAAAGCCCCTGGCATCAGCGGCATATAATTATTTGATCTGCTACCATTGTTGATGTCAAAAGCAGAGTAATGTCTTGCATTAGCTGCTCGTAGGTTTCTGCGGGTAGGTATCACATTGCTTTGTGGGACAATTTTATTCCACGAAAGATACACATTCGGCGTGACACCAGGTGGATTGGGCACTGAAACTAGAGTGTTTCCTGTGCGCATACATTCTGTTGGACCATTGAACGCCAACATAGCAAGACCTACCTCATTGCTTATTTGTGTTGACAGCAACCCTCTCGCCACACCGTACCGAATCCAGTTTCTGAAGCGAATGGACCTGCAAAACTCAAGATCTGCATTTGAATTGTGCAAAAAGACTCCATCTATGGGCAGCGCTACAAACAATTCTGCGTCTGCATTAAAATATTGATCAATGTTTCGTGGATATTCACAAATGGCCTCAAACAGAAGAGCCATGGTTACTTTACACTGCTCTTTGAAGGCGTTTTCACTTCTAAGTGCTGCTGCGGCTACTGCACCACCTCTCCCAAGAAATTCATGAGCGTTCACTTCCGCAATATCGTAGGGTTCCAGTGCATTTCGACCTATGTCGCTTAAAATCGGGTTTGTCGAGTTCAAAATAAGTTGTCGCAGCATTTGATTCTCATTCCCTCCGTAAGGTTCACCTCTGGGTCCCATTTCGTAATCTGCATAGGCAACATAAGGATCTCTGGTATCTATGGAAGGAAAATAGTATTTTTCAGGGGGTATGTAAACAGACTGGCCCAAAGCTCTTCCTAAAGGTGGGTTTGCCAGCACAAATGCCTGTTCAGCTGCATGATCCGCTGTAACATCTGCTGCATATGCAGGAGCAAACAGGGGAGCTGGAAGTCCAGCTACTGCAGGGGGCGGAGGTGGGGGTGCAACTGGATTTGGAAACTGCGCCCTGTTCTGCACGTAAAACTTGTTCCAGGACACGGCCCCCATGGCGAAAATGAAATCCTCCGAGATGAAGTCGCCCCCCGGGGACCAGTTGCCCCCTGGCAGGGTGGAGTCGAGCGCCGCGATGCCCACCCTGGAGAGCAGGACCCGGTCGTCGTTGTTGGCCAGGCCGTTCATGTCGATCCCCAGAAACTCCCCGCCCAACGGCCTCGGCACCTGCTCGACGTCATCCTCCTCGCCCAGCCGCGGCGCGCGGTCCGGCACCAGCTCCGCATCGATGTGCCGGCCCTGGAAGCGCCCCAGGATGTTGTCGATCTCCCCGCTGTTCCCCTGGGTGTGCGCCCCGGGCAGGGCGCCTGGTTGGTTCCGGTACCGCGCCATCTCGAGCAGGTCCTTGAACGAGTAGTTGAACCAGGTGTCACGCTCCTCGTCGTAGAACTGGAACTGCCGGTTCACGTTGTTCTTGTGGGGGGGGATGCGGTAGTACTCGGCCACGCGCACGCGCCGGCGGAGGATGTCCCGGGGCTGGGTGCCCGGGTCCATGGAGAAGCACCGGGAGTGGATGATGCTCAGGCCCCGGTACGAGGCGATGTCCGGGCCCGCGCGCAGCCGCTTCACGCCGTCCATGCCCTGCGTGAGGTAGTTGGTCTTCTCGGGGGTCATGGTCAGCTGGAAGGTGAGCTTGGAGTTGCACAGGAGGAAGTCGGGCATCGGGCCGCCCCAGCTCTTCAGCTGCGCCTTGGCCTCCTCGATCAGGATGTCCAGGGCGTTGGGGTTCTTCTGGAGGAAGCCGAACAGGTCCACGAACTCGCGGCAGACCTGCGTCGGCGTCTTCTCGTCGATGTAGTAGCGCTCGCGCATCGTCTTCTGGTACGACGGCGCGACCACCAGGGCCACGTGCACGTCCAGGTCGTTGGTGTACTGGATGCTGCCCACCAGCTGCTGGAGCTGGTTCCGGAAGTTCTCCCGGCCCTTCTCCGACATCATGAAGTTGTGCTCGAGCACGATGGCCAGGCCCTGCCGGACCGTGTACCCGGCGAAGGACCGCTTGCTCTGCGTGAGCGTGCGGGCCGCCGACTCGTACGGCACCCGGCTCGCCATGCCCTCGTCGAACGACCACACGTTCCACTTGAGCTTGGCGTCCGGGTTGGCCAGGTACTTGTACGGCAGGATCTTGGTGGTGAAGGGGCTGTTGGTCGCGTCCGTGATGAGCCCGTCGACCCGGTCCGTCAGCCAGGGGTTGGGCCCCTTGAGCGCGTCAGGCAGGTGCCAACGCCCGTGCCGCTTGTACCGCTGCAGGTCCGACTTGATGTCCCGGGCCGACGGCCCGAACACGTTCTCGTAGTCTGCAATGGTCGGCTCGGTCGCCTGGGCCGTGTACGTGCCCCCGCCGTGCCGGCCGGGGTCAATGTTGGGCATGTAGGATGTGTTCCCCTGGCCGCGGCTGTCGTGACTGGAGCCCTCCATCGTTTCGCACCGCGGCGCATCGCTTATATACCCCGAGGGGTTAATTTATTCCCTGTTACACGGGAGAAACTCCCTTCCCGGGGGCGCGTGAAAATGGAATTTGAAGCGCTTCTTTCACGCGTTCCCGCGCCGCACGCAGAGGAGCGTGTCCATGAGGTCGTCGATCCTGCGCTGGGGGCGCAGGGTGGCGTTGGTGCGCCGGAGCGGGTAGACCGTCGTGTTGTGCCGGTGGCCCAGCTCGAACACGTGGGCCTGGAGCGCCAGGGCGCAGGCGAGCAGGCAGAGCAGCAGCCACGCGCGCATCCTGCCAGGCGCCCCCCGCCGGCGCTTCCCCTGCAAAGGCACCCGTCATTCCAAAAAAAAATTAGGCCACCTGCGGCAGCTCGTACTTGATGCGGATGCGGGCCATGTAGCTGTACGGGGTGCTGGTGAACTGGCGGAGGTGCTTGCGCTTGGCGTCCTCCTCCTCCTCCTGGCTCAGCCCCGCCTTGAGCTTAAAGTTCTTCATGGGCAGCGACCCGTCCCCGAGGTCCTCCCACCCGTTGGCGTTGATCCGGTGGATCTGGACGCTGAACGTGTTGAGGTCCTGGGTCTGCATCTTGGCCAGCACCTTCTGGCGCAGCGTGTCGCAGCACGTCTTGAGCACGGGCCTGGAGATCTTGTACCACGTCCCCTCGATCTTCTTCTGCTGGTCGATGTCGCACCCGATCAGGTGCGCGTTGTGCCGCAGCAGCGACACCACGGGGTGCTCGCAGTCGATGAAGACGAAGGCCTGGTTGTTGACGTGCATGATCCCCTCCGTCTCCAGGTTGGCCGCGTTGTACTTGGGGAACTCCTTGCGCCACTCGTACATGTCGTCGCTGAGCGGCTCCGACTTGTACACGCTCTGCGGCGCCGACGTGCTGCTGTTGGGCAGCACCGTGTAGGCGTACGCCTCCCCGAGCTCCGTGTACTCCCGGGCAGGGATGCAGTTGATGTGCACCCCCAGGGGCACGGGGAACGAGCTCTGGTGCTCCAGCAGCGTCACCTCGTGGATCATCGCGCTGCTCAGCTGGATCGTCGCCGCGCTGGAGTCCATCCCCTCCACCGCGTGCCCGAGGATCTGGAACTGCGTCCCGTCCACCGGCTTCCAGAAGCCGCCGTGCGGGCCTGCCAGGGCCAGGTTCCCCAGGCTGTTGCTGATGTTGACGTGCAGCGTCCGCTCCAGCACGGTCCCCCGGGTGTGCGGCTCCTCCTCCCCCTTGGGCAGGACGACCCGCTGCTGGCTGTTGGGTCCTGTACTGTTGTTGTGACTCATCGCCGCCCCGTCCCGCCAGGTTTAAATAGGCGCCCCGGCGCCCTGGAACGGGGTACTTAAACTTCCTCCCGGCAGGGCTGCATGGATCCCTCCGTAACGGAGGAGAAGATATTCGCCGCCATCGGCCGGTCGGCGTCGGTGGTCCTCAGCAACCAGATCAACCAGCACCTCCTCCAGTACTTCTCCGTCTCCGAGATCCTGCTCATGGTCGTCTGCATGCAGGCCTTCATCAGCAGCATCCCGTCCGTGCCCGGCTTCAACGCCTCCTGGCACCTGCTCAACGACATCACCCAGTCCATCGTCATCCAGGCCCTCGCCAACTACGTGTCGTCGGGCCAGAACGCGGTGGTCATCGTCTTCGACCTGGTGCTGGTGATCCAGGTCCTGGACTGGGTGCCCGCGGCCACGGGGTGGGTCGGCAAGGACATCGAGTCCTTCACCATCAACGTCACCTACATCTTCGCGGACCAGCTGAGCGGCCTCCTGTCCTCGCTGGGCGTGCCCCTGTTCGGCGCGGCCCTGGGCATCTGCATGCGGGGCCAGGGCCTGCTGGGAAAGACGCTCGCGTACACGGGCGTCACCACCCTCTGCACCTTCCTCTTCACCTCCGTGGCTGGGACCGGGGAGCTGTCCCTGTCCTGGCCCGTCTTCGTGCTCTACTTCGTGTCGGAGATCTGCAGGTCCTACCAGTTCCAGGACTTCCTCGAGTTCGGCCTGTTCAAGGCCAGCGACGCCGCCTTCTCGGGCCTCCAGGCGTTCAACGTCGGCCCTGACGTCATCGCCCTGGGGTTCGCCATCCTCCTCATGGTCAGGCCCACCGACACCGTCTGGACCGGGATTTGCGCCCTGGTGTTTGTCAACGCGGGGGCGTCATGGGTGCTGGGGAAGATCAATTTCATCTCCAGCACCGATCCTGTCCTGGCAGGGTTGGTGGTGGTGACGTTTGTTCACTTCGCTTCCATCGCGCTCCAACCCCCTGCCAGGGAGTTGGAGAAAAAGTTGGAGGGGTGAGTTAATTAATTAATTTTATTTATGTGCATTTATGTAAATGGGCCAGGGGGGTCTCCCCAGAAAATATTTTCTTGAAGTGATAGTTGTGATAGTTGTGATAGTTGTGATAGTTGTGATAGTTGGGATAGTTGGGATAGTTGGGATAGTTTATATAAAATTATATAATTATAATTTTATAATTATTATTATTATTATAATTGTATTTATAATTATATAATAATAATAATTATAACGTTATATAATAATAATAATTATAAAATTATAATTATATAATATTATATAAACTATCCCAACTATCCCAACTATCACAACTATCACAACTATCACAACTATCACAACTATCACTTCAAGAAAATATTTTCTGGGGGGACCCCCCTGGCCCATTTACATAAATGCACATAAATA
>Ga0164296_1001235_pt1 | contig 27780 bp, 9 predicted proteins | sample GEODES057metaG_FD_113533 | JGI IMG/M metagenome (GOLD analysis project Ga0164296, IMG submission 113533) | Dystrophic lake water microbial communities from Trout Bog Lake, Wisconsin, USA - GEODES057 metaG | ecosystem: Environmental > Aquatic > Freshwater > Lake | place: USA: Trout Bog Lake...
AAATCCGCCACCTGCTGTGTTAGGTGCTTGAGTTCCGTTATCAATTGCGCATCGAACAATAACAATACCTGGGCCACCAGTGCCGCCTTGAAATGACCCTGCTGGGCCTGTACCATTACCGTTACCGCCTCCTCCTCCTCCTCCACCACCAGTATTGGTAGTACCTGGAAAGAATGAACCTGGTTGATTACCCAACTGACCGTTTCCGCCACCACCGATACCGCCAGCACTTGCTCGTGTAGTCGATCCGTTGCTTGTGTATTTTCCGCCGCCGCCACCACCGGCGTAGTAAGTTAATGTTCCAGAAATATTACTTGCTCGACCTGCTCCGCCAGCACCACTATTAGTTGGTCCAATTTGGGCACTTTGGCCGATAGTTGGATATCCGCGATCATAATCAAATTCATCTCCTGGTTGGCCAAAGGCACCAGCACCACCACCGCCACCTCCACGATATATAGATCCTACTGTACTTCCTCTTCCGCCTGGAAATCCATAACCAACACCACCGCCGCTAGGTGTTTGTGCCGCTTGTCCATACCAACCTTGTGATTCGGCTTCTGAAGCGCCGCCGCCGCCTGAACCGCCAGGTGTAGTATTATAATTGCCGTTAGATCCTATATTAGCAGGACCGTTTGAATAACTGCCGCCACCTTGGCCGCCAATAGCTACAATGTTACCAAAACTGCTGTTACCTCCGTTACCGCCTGCGTTATTAACAGTACTTGGACTAGCCGACGCAACTGCACTGCCGCCCGCTCCAACAACAACTGGTACAGATCCGCCAGGAGTCACTGGGTATGAAAAATGTTCAACATATCCACCGCCACCTCCTCCGCCAGCATAACTTTGACCTCCCGCTCCGCCTCCAGCAACTACTAGAACTTCAACAGTGTTTACGCCTGTTGGTACGTTAAATGTAGCAGGTCCTGTGCTAGTAAAAGATGTAACTTGGATGTTAGTACTTGGACGCTGTGCTCCAGTTCCCGACGCCATAGTGCTTGCGCCTGTAGCTCCAGTTCCCGGTTGTAACGAAGTATTTTTTAATATTGACATGTGAATCCTCTTGTGGGCAGTATTATAGTATATTTATACCAATTTGGACTATATCATAATAGCTGTGAGCAAAAGTAGTAAAACATAAGTAAAAGTATGAATAAACACAAAATAGCTGTTATCGGAGTGGGTACTGCTGGATTAACTAGCTTGTGCCATTGTTTAGGGTGGTTGCCTGAGGACTGGGAAGTTTACTCAATTAGTGATCCTAAGATTTCTATACTAGGAATTGGGGAAAGCACTACTGTAACTATTCCTAAATCCTTATATTTAGGTGCTAGATTTACCATGTTTAGGGACAGTGACCATGTAGACGGTACACTTAAACAAGGTGTAAAATATGTAGATTGGCGTGATGAAGACTTTTATAGTCAAATTATTCCACCAAGTCATGGTATACATTTTAATAATTTTAAACTTAAAGAGTTTTGCTTTAGTAGATTTCGTACTATGTGGGGTACAAAATTTATAGAAGTATCTGGAAAAATTGATTCTGTAGAAAATGAAAAAAATGTTGCTGTTGTAATGATGGAAGGGCAACGTTTAGAGTTTAATTTTGTAATTGATTGTAGGGGATATCCTGAAGATTATTCAGACTATACTATGGCTAGTACAATTCCAGTAAATCACGCCTTAGTAAATATGGTACCAGAACCTGGAGATTGGGATTGGACTTATCATGTAGCACATCGCAACGGCTGGATGTTCGGTATTCCATTAAAAACTCGTCAAGGGTGGGGATACTTGTACAATGATATTATAACAGAACGAGCAGACGCCATAGATGATATAGCAGAAAGATTTAAAACTAAACCTGAAGATTTGCAGTTAAGAGAGTTTAGTTTTAAAAATTACTATGCTAAGAAATTTATCGATGGTAGAATTGTTAAAAATGGCAATCGTGCTTTATTCTTTGAACCGATAGAAGCTTTATCTGGATTTTTCTACGATGAAGTTATGCGCTATTTCTTTGATACACTATACGGCAAATATACAGACGATGAAGCAAACAATCATTTGACCCGCATAGCAGAAGACATGGTCAGCATGATTGCCTATATCTATCATGGTGGAAGTAAATTTGACAGTGAATTTTGGCGTAAGACTAAACAGTCAACTACAGAACATTTAAAAAATGATCAAAGATTTAACGATTATCTAAATGCCATGAGAAGTATGTCTATGGCCGACCGTAGCGCCGGCAAACTGTTCGGTGTATTCACTACATTTAGTTGGGTTGATTTTGACAAGCATCTTGGTTATAATTACATAACCAATTCTAAAGAACCTAAAGAGTGGTAATCCACTCTTTAGATTAATATTTAATAATAACAATGCCCGGGCCACCAGAGCCGCCCGACCAGTCTCCGCTTTGATAAGATCCACCACCACCACCACCGCCCGATGCTGGAGCGCCTGGCATACCTGGACTTCTGGCTGCTGGACTATTTTGTGTAGACCAAACTGTTGGACTGTTGTTAGTAGGTCCACCGCGGCCTGTACCACCGCCACCTTGTCCACCTAGCCCTCCAGCATTACCTGGATAGCTGTCTACGTGTATACCATTTCCACCACCACCAGCATAGTAAGTTGCTGTACCACTAATTGATGTGGCGTAACCAACGCCGCCTGCGGCTTGACCGCCCGGTGCTGGAGGATTAACTCCCGAAGCTCCTGCTCCGCCACCAGAACCACCTGCTCCGTCTCCCGGGCCAGTTGGTGCGCCGCCAGGATTTCCGTAACCAGTTCCGCCACCATTGAGCCATGTATAGCTTGATTGTAGGCCAGTACCGCCGGGGTTGTTTACAGATCCACCACCACCACCTCCAGATCCGCCGTTAGCACCCGGCTGATTATAACCACCACCACCACCACCTCCAAGTGCTTCAATCATATCAAATCTGCTTGGCTGACCATTCATGAAATATGAGTTAAAACTTCTGTTACTTGGTCCAGTTTCGTTAGCAGATACCGTAGCATTACCACCTGCGCCAACAACTACTTGATAAGTTTGTCCCGGAACAACTGGATAATTTTTGTGTTCTACTAAGCCACCAGCGCCGCCACCACCAGCAATACATACGCCAGCGCCGCCACCGCCACCTACTACCACTACCCAAACTTTGTTAATACCAATAGGCACGGTAAAGTTACGAACTCCTGGCTCTGTAAAATATACTACACGTTTTGAGAATGATTCCCATTGTGTACCATTGAATATTTCCATCTGGTTACTTTCAGAGTTAAAGCGTGTCATACCTGCTACTGCTGTTGGCACTGTTGGATTTAGATATTTTACAATAACAATTCCTGGGCCGCCATTGCCGCCACCAGCTGATGCGCCGCTGTGAACACTTGCTCCCCCACCGCCTCCGCCACGGTTTGCGATAGCATGAAGACCGCTAGCACTAGTTCCCGGAGTATTACCATAAGGGAAAGATGCTGGCATGCCGCCTGGGGCTCCACCGCCAATACCGCCGTACGCAATACCGCCTTGAGCACTTCCACCACCGCCACCACCGGCATAATATGCTGCCGCGGCACCGCCGATTGTTATAGCTATGCCTGCTCCGCCAAACCCTGCTATTGAGTTTGCCGTGCCGTTGCCGCCTGCGGCTCCAGCACCGCCACCGCCACCGCCTGATGCGCTGTTATTGCTTTGTCCTGTACCAGCATGACTTCCGCCAGCATTCCCATACTGCGATGCTCCAGGGTTTGATTGACTCGGTTGTGTACCTGGACTTCCTGCTCGAGCAGTTCCTCCTGCTCCGCCAGCACCCCCGCCAGATCCTCCTGGATTTCCTGTGCCAGTACCTGGTGAATTTTCTGGATAATTTCCACCACCACCACCACCGACTGCTGTAAGTGTTCCAAATGTACTATTTCCACCGTTTGTACCATAGCCACCTGGGCCACTGGTTGCCGGAGTAAAATAATATCCTGGGCCGCCAGCGCCGCCAGCACCTACTGTAATTGGCACAGAACCGCCAGGTGTTACTGGAAAGCTAGGATGATAAACAACGCCACCAGCTCCGCCACCACCGCCTACAGCAGTAGTTGGAAATCCATTTCCACCACCGCCACCGCCAGCAACTACTAGTACTTCGACACTAGATACACCAACTGGTACGTTAAATGTAGCAGGGCCTGTGCTGGTAAAATATGTTAATACTGGGCCCGGTCTTTGAGCTGTGGTTCCTTGAGGAACTTTTAAAGCACCAGTATCACTAATTGAAAGAGAGGATAATGTTGCCATTAATTAGTACCTTTTGCTTTGCGTGTTACTTTTTCAATTTTCTTTAATTGATCAATTTCATCTTTTAATGTTTTGATTGATTCGATCAAATAAGCTGTTAATTTTGTATAGTGAATGCCTGTTGGCTTTCCTTTTTCGTCTTTGCTAACTAGGTTAGGAAGAATTTTGTTTACATGTTCAGCGATAAGTCCAGCTTCATTTTTGCTAGAACCATCTTTACGATCATATGTTACACCAGTTAATTTCAGAATAGATTCTAAAGCATGATCAATCGGAGTAATATTTTGCTTTAATTTAATACTTGAGCTTTCAGTTAATGCTGTAACTGTTAAAGTACCAGTGCTTGGAACAAAACCAAAACCACTACTTACTACATAAGCAGAAGTTAAACTACCACTAGTGCTAGAAGCTAAGGTTGGATAATATGTACTAGCACTAGATGTAGTAGTAATTGTTGCGCCGACTGATGACCAGCTTAATGTACCAGAACCATTACTAGTTAATGCGTAACCGCTAGATGCAGCATCTGCTGTTGGCCATGTGTAGACTGCTGAACCGGCTGCCACTGCCGCTTGAAAAGTAACAGTACCACTAGTAGAACCTTGGAATATTAGTTTACCAGCGTTACCGGCAGATCCTAAACTTATACTTTTAGCAACTCCAATACCACCTGTTGTTTGTATACTTCCAGATGTTGCGTTAGTAGCATCTGTACTTGATTGAACTAGTAAACTATTACCAGTACTTTGACTTAGTGTTACAAGTCCACTTGCGCCTAAAGAAGTCACACCACTTAGCGCACCGCCCATACTTAAACTTGTTACACCCGATATCGATCCACTGAATGTACCAGTAGTGCCTACTATTGGTCCACCGCTACTACCAAACGTAATCCATGTATTACCATCCGAATACATAGTAAGATTAGCTAGTGTTCCTAGTGATTGATTATTTGTGCCGCTTGAGCCTGGACCTTTAAATGATTGTCCAGAATTACTACTAGATATAGTGACAGTATTGGCACTTGCGTTATAAAATACCATACTACTACCGGCATATAGTGTAGGATCTGGGATAGTGATTACAGTTCCTGAACTAGCCGCTGATGAAATTTCTGTAAAGTACGATGCTTGGGGCAAACCAATTGTCACACTACCAGCTGGTTGTGTTGACAAAAATGATGAATTATAACGTGCCATGTTTTAGTCTCTCTTATATTTCTAATTAAGTTGTTGATGTTTCAATACCGTAAATGTTTAAGTTTACAGCGCCGGTTGCTGTTCCTACACCGCCTGAACCGCCCGAACTACCTACAATAAAGTTTTTACCAGCATCTACTACCAAACCTGTTCGTTCAAAAACTCCGTTAGGGGGGATAGCTGTGTTATATTCTAAACACTCGCTTGCTACTGCTACGCTGTTTGTACTTGCTCCAACATACAATCTAATGTATTGCGTTGCTGTAGACGTATTTGTAAACGAAATGTTATATACGCCGTATGTACCTGTTGGCACTGTATAATACTGTGAGTTCAACGTTGCAATGTTGCCAGCTGTTAGTGCTTGAGTCCATTTAATTCCTGATCCTGCCATGATATTTCTCCAAAATATTTATTAATTATCTTTGTCCAAAGAATACTAAAGCAACTGGTGCTCCATCTATTCCGCCTGTAAATAGCATTTTACTGCTTACATAAATCTGTTGTCCATTCGAGTTAGATATTATGTTATTTCCAAGTACACCTAACTGGATGGCTCCAGCCGTTAATGTATTTACGTTCAAAGCACTCGATCCGCCACCAATTTGGGCTGTAATATAAGCCTTAATTGCTCGCTGAGTGGGCAGAACGTTATCGCTATTAGCTGTAAAATATGGATCTGTACTAAATTGTGTAATAGTAGCACTACCAACTCCTAAACTAACTGCGCCCAATGTCAACGATTGTAAACCAGCTAAGTTAAACGCACTAGCGTTCAATGTAGCAGTACCAGTTGACTGTTGAACTCCGAACAAGTTACCAACGTTGAAGTTACCGTCTTGGTCAGTACTTGTAAAGAACACACGACCACCGCCTGTTTGTAGCGATTGATTAGCTTGAATAGCATTAGCCGCATTAACATTTGGATAGTTAGTCTGTGTTTGATTTCCAGTACCAATGTACAAGAAGTCATGTCCAGTTAAACGTACTTGACTATACTTTAATCTAGTAGTAATCAATGTATTATGTACAGGAGCTAGCAATGTAGTCAAACTTGGGTTAACTTGGAACTGTGCAGTGTACGCACCTGCTACTCCTAGTACGTTAGTTACTTGAACTAGTTTATACCATTGTGATGTTCCTGTGATTGAAGCAAATTGTACGTTTGCTCCAGCACTTGGTATAGCATATAAGTTATTGACGTTAATATAAGCTGTATTCTGATAGATATCAGCATAACCATCACCTAGTGTTGTTGCTGTAGCAGTAGCGTTATTCAAACCACGATTGATAAAGCTAGGATTAGCTAACGCACCGTCTCCCATACGTAGACGTAAACCTACGTTGGTAACATGGTTTGGATCGATAACTGTAGCGACTGGTGCAGCACGATATGTTCCAGTTAATCCTGTACCGGCTGTTAATGTCACTGCTGTAGTACTTCCTACCGTAGAAGTTACACTAAATTGCGTAGAAGTTACGGTTGAACCGATTACATAATAAGTTGTATTGCCGATTAATCCATATGAATCTAAACCAGTAAATTCAATTGGCTGATTATTAGCTAAACTTGTTGACAAGTTAGTTGTGTCATCTACTGTAATCAATGCTGTTCCAGTTGTTGTAACGTTACCTTTTGGATAACCACTTCCTGGTTCAACTAGACGTACTTCGCTAACAACTCCACTAGCTTGTGTAACTTTTACACGACCTAATGTTTGAGCACCAGTGCGAATACTTGCTCCAATAGTGCCACTTGTATTACTTACCGCAACCCATAATGGTTGAGCACCAATTGTTGCGCTTGTTACATTACCAAATGCTAATGATTTCCATGCGCTTGAACTTGGCATACCAGTTGGGTATACAGTCCAGTTAATGCCGTCTGGGCTAGTAGCACAAACTCTTGAACCTGATGTAATAGCAAAGAACAAACCTTCTGCATAACTAATAGCACTCCAAGTATAACTTGAACTTAATGCGCTTGTTGTAGTACCAGAACATGTAGGTGCTGCCACCCATGTTACTGCGTTTGCTAGTTGGAAGGCAAATGTATATGCTACACTACCGTTAGCCGCTAGAGCAACATATCTGTTATTACCGTAAGCAACACCAATCCAGTTTGTGCTTGCTGGTAAAAGACCAGCACTTGCCCAAGCCGCACCACTATTTGATGAATAAGTTGTTACATTACTGCTTCCAGTACTTACTGCTACAAAGTTTCCAGCACCATAGCATACGCTAGAGTAGTAAGCACTACCGCTTAATGCTGTAGGAGTTTTAGCTAACCATGTTGTACCATTATTACTTGTTGCCACAGTTCCAGTTCCGCTTGCGCCGCCAACTGCTACAAAGTAGCCGCCACCATAACATACAGATTGTAAACTTTGATTGCTTGAAGCATTGCTTGTAGCAGATGTCCAACTTGAACCAATACTAGCTATTGGAGCAAATCCAACTGCTGTAGTAGCACTTGATAAAGCAACAAAACCTGCTGATGTATCTAAAATTGTTACTGTAGGAACGCTGGTATAACCATAACCAACTACACTTAATGTAAGAGAACTAACACCTGTACTTGTTATTGTAGGTGTTGCTTGTGCTTGAGTAGCAATATAAGTTAATCTTGCCGATCCGTCTACAATACCAGTTATAGTTGCGCTAGTATAATCAGTTGTAGGTGCTGTACTACCAGTTGTACCAGCTGTAGTTACTTGATAAATTCTGCCTGCGCTAGTTTGTAAATAAGCATTTAATGACACACTAGTAGTTGCAGCCCACGCTGTAGGACTTAGTCCTGCCGGTTGACTGATAGTAACTTGTGGAGTAGAATTATAATTTCTACCATAACTATTCATTGTAATACTACTTAACGAACTTGTTACTGCTGTTATTGTTGGAGCTGATGTATATCCTGCTCCGTTAAGAACCATAGTTACTGTTTGAATAGCACCGTTCAATACTGTACAAGTTGCTGTGGCACCAGAACCGCCACCACCAGTAATAATAATTGCTGGGGGTGTTGTATAGTTATAACCGCCATTAGTAACAGTTATTGAAGTAATCTGTGTAGTACTAATTGTAGCAGTAAATGTAGCACCAGTGCCACCAAAGCCTCCAACAACTGCTGTTGCTACAGCACCTTGACCGCCACCGTATACTATGCTTGACCATACGTTACTACCGCCACTTGGTAAACCTGTAGCGTTTGAAGTCCATGTTGTACCATTTGTACTATAAGCAACATTTCTAGCACCTGCTGTATTTGACACAGCTACATAGTTTCCAGCACCGTATGCTACTGCGCTCCATGTTGCGGTTGCTGGCAATGTTCTTGCTGTACTTGTATAACCAGGAGCACTATATGTGATACGTGGTTCAATAATGTAACTACTTGTCGAATCTAACACGTTAGTATACGCAATAGTAGTTGATGGAGAACCAGTAGTTGATGTTACATAGCCTGGAATCACATGATCCCAACCAGCGGCATATAGTGCTGTACTAACAGTACCTGTTGCGCTAACACTACCTGTTGCTGTGATAGTAACTGCTGGGCCATTTAAGTATGTGCTTACACTAAACGCAGTTGATGACAAGTTAGTTGCTATTACAAAATATGTTACGCCAGCATCAATACCATTGAAACTAGTACCAAATGTAATTGCTTTTCCAGCAGTCAATGAATTATTTGCTGTAATTAAGTTGTTGGTAATATTGGTTCCTGTTACTGTTACAGTTGAACCACCTACGCCACTTAATGATACTGCGCTGCCGCCGCTTGTTGTACTTAAAGCAAATTGTGTACTTGATAAGTTTGCTGAAATAACATAGTACAATGTTGGCGCATTTGCTACACCAGATTGATAAACACCAGTTAAGTTGTCTATGTTGCTTGCTAGGTAAACAAGCATACCAACATATAAACTAGCTGTGCTTGCTACTGTTAACAAGTTATTTGTAGAACTTGTTGAAGTTATTAATAATGGCGCAAAACTATCTTTTACAATACTAGCATACTTGTTACCGTTTGTAAATTGTATAATATTAGCATACTGTCCAACACCAGTACCAGCAACAATTTGTACACGCATACCATTGTAAGCATTACTTAGTGCTGTATCAGTATTAGCAAGAACCATTAACCCTATAGGGCTTGCTTGGCCAACGTTAGATGCAGTTACATAAGTACTACCACCAACGCTACTATTTGTTGTTGTACCAAGATCAATAATTCTAGATTCAAAAATACTTGCATCACGGAATTCGTCTTGTGACACTTGAATATTGTAACCACTACCGCTTATTGTTGGAACACTATTAGTATAGTTTGTACCAGCATTTTGATATTCTAAGCGTAAAATTTGATTAACACCGTCGGCAACTACGTTTGTAATTACAGCTTGGAACGCACGATTATTTAAATTACCGTATAATGGAGTTTCTGTTGTATCAACGCCTTCGGCAACAACACCATATACACCGTACGAACTGTTACCGTTAGTAGCACGAATACGTCCACCTAGCTCTGCTAAGTAGCCTGCGTAGCTGTAGTAGTTAAACACTGAAACAAGTTCTGATAATGAACCTGCTCCAGTTGTTTGCCAACCAATACCGTCGCCAATGATACATGTATAGTCGTTAGCAACCATTGAACGATATCCGCCTGCGTGTAATGCGCCATCTACTTTAGCACCAATTACAGCATAACCAAACATTGAACAGTTTTGTACATAACATGAACGGCCATACACCCATGCGTTACTATCGTTTGGACCAAAACCTGGATCCAAGCTAGTAAAGGCGCCGCCTGTTGGGCGTCGTGTTCCAAAACCATTCACTGTTGGAGGTAATGTACCTACTAGACCAGTCATAGTCATGTTGCGGATACCGCAGGCATTTCTTACTAGCCACATATTGCTACCTGAGCTACCATTAATTGCGTTTAATAATACTTGAGCGTAGCGTAAACTTCTATAGTTACCGGTATACTGTAAATCATAAATGATAGCATTTAAGAAATATGTAATATCGGTTTGTGTTAGTGTGTTCTGTTGGTAGTAAGCTACTGTCATACTTGGGCTTGCTGAAGTACTTAATGTTACTGGGGTATACGTAGTTCCAGTATTAGTATTCAAATAACCCTCGGCGGTAGTAATTGTAAATGTAGTTGTGCTTGGAACACTTGCTACATAGTATACTGTATTAACTGTTACTCCGCCTGAACTTGTTCCTGAAAATATAACAGGATCATTTACTACAAAATTATGATTACCGCTAGTTGTAATTACGCTACTAGAAATACTACTTACAGTACCTCCAAAGTTGGCATTATAGTAAGCTACTGCTTCAGCTGCCAAGAATGGAATATTAGCACGTAAAATTTCAACTCCGTTAATAATACCTAAATTATTATTGTATGTAACAGTACCATTAACTTGTGGAGTTACAGATCCGCTACCATTTTGTAGCATACCGATTGTTAAGTAAATTGAGTTATTTACTGATATTAGCTGTGTTGGGTATGTTGCCAATGTGTTAGCGATCAACGTTTCTAAATATTGTAATGACGCAACAGTAGCAGTTTTTTCGTAGCCAACTACTTGATAGTCTTGAGTACGATTATAAGCACGACCTGCTTGAATAGCTGCAAAATTAGTACCTAACAACATATCAAGTTGTGTAGCTAACGTAACGTTGAATGTATCCCTAATTGCATAAGTTTGATTATAAGCTAATGCTGGATAGTTTGTATTTAAATAAACAATTACACCAGTTGTAACTGCGGTTACAGTAACACCTGTTACCGGAATTAATACTGTACCTGTAGTTGTTGCTTGGCTCAATACGTAAGTACCTGTTCCGCCTGTACCTGTTCCGCCTGGAATAATATATGAACCGCCTGGAATACCGGTTCCTGTTACATACATACCGTTAGCAATCGTTCCCGATGCTACAGCAGTTACAGTTATAGTTGCTGTACCATTGAAAGTAGCGGTAAACGAAGCTGTTGCTCCTGTTTGATAGTTAACAATGTTACCAGTTACCGCTGTATATGCCGCAATACTCGAAGCACTTGCCCAACCAATATATGGCATATTAAAATATTGTAACGCAATTGATAAACCCGTACCATTTGTGAATGTTGTTAAGGCTGCGCCAGCATAGCTACTTGCTAACTGGAATGTATTAGTAGTTGCTCCAACTACAAAATACGGAGTTCCTGAACCAATAATTGTAGATACAAGACCGTTTGTTGTTGTCTGAGGAATTACAATATCACCGTTGCTTAAACCATGACTATTTGATGTAAATGTATTGTTTGTAGCAATAGCTGTTACTGTAATTGTAGGTGCGCCAGTTGTTAAACCGTTTGTAACAAAATTAGTTACTAAGGTAATCAGCGATCCAATACGAGTCGCATCTCTTGAAGATCCAACATAGCTAGATGTTGTTGGCAATACTTGTGCCACACTACCTAATGTACCAGATATTGATGTGCCTACAACTAGTTGCTGAGCCAATGTGCTAATGTATCCAATTGCAGCAGTAAACGCTGTAGTAAATCCGCTAGTAATTTGCGAACCATATAGTGCTGAGTAATAGGCCATACCAGCTTGTTGGCTTGCCCAATTTCCGCCATAAAGCATATCATAGTGTACAGCATCTAAAATATAACCCATATCACGCTGTGTTTTAGCTACAGTATAATTAGGATTTGATGTAATACTAGAATAGTTAGCATTGATGTAAGCAATAACTTCAGATAATAAGAAAGCTCGGTTAGCTTCTAATAATCCAACAGTTGCTAGAGTATCTGAATATGTGACAGCTACAACACCGCCGGTAGATACTTGTGTCACGTTAAGAACAATATCATTATATGGAGTGCTTCCGCCGATACTTGTTCCTAATATTCTTATTTTACTACTTGTTGTATAACTTGCTCCAGCAGTAGTAGGAGTAATTACATAATTGTAATAACCATTACCATTACTTGTTCTTGTTATAGTAAATGCTGCAGATCCGTTACCACCGCCACTTAATACAGTTCCTGTTACGCTTGTATAAGTTGCTTGAGGTAATTGTGGTTGATTCCAAGTAATTTGACGAGGAGCAACACCGCCACTCAAATAGTTATTGATATCATCAATAGTTGTTTGAATTTGTACTGTAGCGCCGCTGGCCGCAATTTGTTTCATTTTGAAATACAAGAAATTAATTGCGCCAAGTGTCGGAGGTAATTCACCACTACTTGCACTACGTAAGTTTGTAGCACTAGTATTAGCACGATTAAATGCGCGACCTGCTTGAATAGCATTAAAGTTAGATCCAAATACCATATCATAAGCTAAGGCATTTGTAATCAATGTAGCATCACGATTGATTAAATTACTATTAACAAACAATACTGACTGATAGTATTTGCTTACCCAAACAGTTGCGTCGCTAGCAATATTAGATGTCAATGCTGTTACACTTGTATACGCTGTTTGTAATGCGCTAGATGCCCAGCCATAGTACGGAGCAATAGTAGCATCTGGTGTAGATGGTGTATTGATATAGTTAATAACGTTTTGAATACGATCTTGAGCAAATCCGCCGGCGGCAGGCGATCCACCTGTACCAGTTGTATTTTGCGCTACAGTAGCACTAGTACCACCATTGCTTGCTACTGACAAACCTTGTGCCACATAGGTAATAATTGTTCTAATACGATTTATTGTAGCAACATACGCGGCTTGTTGAGCAGAAGTAATTTGTAAAATGTACAATGAATAGTATGCAGCTCCTGCTACAAGACTTTGAGTGTTACCACCATAAGTCATATCGTATAATAAACTATCTAGAATATAACGAAGATCGCGGGTTGCTAATGCCGCTTGAGTGTCAGTTCCAGTATATCCTGAAGTACCAGGATTAGCTAACAAATATGCCAACGCATCTGATATAATAAACGCATAGTTTTGACGAATCTGTGCTACTGCGTTAGCATAACCAGTAGTTGCGCCAGTTGAATTGCTACCAGTCGTAGTAGCATACGCTGTATTAGTTAATGAACCTGCGCTATATCCAGTTGGCTGTGGCATTACAATTACTGGCTCTCCGCCTAACCCACTTGCTACTAGTTCATATAAGATATCAAAACTTGTTTGTAAGTTAGTTATAGCAGTGGAGCTACCAGTTGAGGCAGCTGGCAATGTTTTAACTTGTGTTGCTGTGTTACCCGATGTAGGTGTAATAGTTGTGTTTGACATTAAGTTTGGAATCAAACTTTGTATTCTTGTCAATGCAACTTGTGCCTTAGGAACAACTGTTGCCAATTGCGGATCAGCTGCAAACGGTTGAACTACAGTTGAACGTAATTCGTCACCAACGATAGCAGTATACGCTGGAACATTGATTGGAAGAATTTCATTGTAAGTACCGGTCTTAACACTAATAGTTGTTGTTGGATTAACTACTGCTGGAGCAGATGAATTAGTACCAGCTACTAGTGCTGATGTTATGTATCCAACTAGTGTTGGTACAGTTGATATTGCTATAGATTCAGATGTATAGTTAGTATTAATTTGTTGACTAGCTACTGTGCTTTGACCATTTAAACTTTGATAATTTTTAGAAGGAGCTACATTACCCAATATAGCTGTAAATAAAGTATTTCTTAAATAATTCAAACCACTTACAAATGGGTTGATATCATATGTATTTACACCCGATATTAAACTTCCGTTACTAAAATAAGAATTTAAATTAGTAATTGTTTGGTATGTTCCACCGTGTGTAATATCAAAAATAACACCTTGAATAATTAAACCAGTATCTCTTTCTGTCTTGCTTGCGCTGTATACATAAGTACCGGTGTTAGTAGTACCAGTACCTACTGAAAATAAAGTTGGTGTGCCTGCTGTTGCGTTAGCATAACTAGTTGCTACAGTAAATGTTGTTCCATTTGGAATAGTAGCAACCCAATAAGTTGTACCAGCAACAATATTTCCAGAACTGTTTGCGAAACTAATTGGCATTCCTTGATATAAGTTTGCTGTAGTAGTTTGACTGCTTGTACTTGAACCGCCAACAGTAATAGTATTGCTACTAGTACTTAATACGTTCACGCTATACTGATTTTGTACATAGTTATTAACTTCTTTCATCATGAACTGTTTGTTCATAGTTAATAACATACCAGCATTGGTATTTAGATAACCTGCTTCAATTTGTTGACAAGCAAAACGAATACTTGCCCATGGTTTATCAATAGTAGTTCCTTGGCCAGCTGACAATGAATCAACACCATTTGTAGAAACATATACTATGTTATTAATTTGGCCGTAATATTGCCAAGAAGGCGCATTATTTACTACACGCAATACTTGGCCATCTGTACCAATTGGTAATCTTTGTGGTCCATTAGCACCGTAGAAGAACATGTCGCCTTGTGTTGTTAACACAGCTTGTTCTGTACCGCTTGCTAAAATATTCCAATATGTTCCAGTTGTATCAGCATCCGGTCTATTACCAGAACTAGAAACGTGAGCACTAATACAAATATAACTACTTGCTCCAAAGAATACAACATCGCCTAATACATAAGATGTGCTGGTAGCCCATGTAACTGAAATACCGCTAGTAGTTACTGTGGCAATTGGTCCAGTTCCGCTACCTCCGGTGATTGAAGCAACTGTAAGTGTTAAATCGTTAACTGGACTTAGACCACCTAAACTTGTTCCTAAAATCTTAATTGTATCGCCAACTGCATATCCTGTGCCGGCTGCTCCTGAATGAATTGTTGCGGTATAAACTGTATTTGCGGCAACGACATCAAATGTTGCGCTAGTACCAGAACCTGTTAATCTAGTACCTGAAAGTGCGCTATAAGAATTTTGTGTAGGGTTCCACTTAAGGCCAGAATTTAATAAACTCCAATATGTGGTATTAGGAGGAGTGTTGCCTGCTCCACTTGGAACATCTGCCTTAGAAAGATATGTGTAACCATTTAATCTTACAATGCTACCAATATTGTATGCTGTTGAACTATTCCAATCGCCTTGGAAGACAAAACCAGTAGTAAATGGTTGCCAATATGCGGTGGCAGTGCTCGGAGTCTGATTGCTACCGTTTTGTATAGCAGTATATGTATAGCCGCCATATGTAACCATGTCACCTACGATATAATTAGTAGATGAATTCCATGAATTTAAAAATTCAAAACCATTGACAAAAATACTAAACTTAGTACCATCTAATGTAGTACCTGTACTAGTATGTTGTGTGGTACATATCCAAAGGTCAGCACCGTATGTAACAATGTCATTAATTTTATAACGAACACTACTTCCACTCCATGTACCTTTATAATTAATACCGGCATTGAACGTGTCCCACTTACTTTGATCTTGTTCTAGACCAAGAGCTGTTGTGTTAGCTGATACGTGAGCTGTGTTACATACGTATGTATATCCACCATATGAAATTAAATCACGAACCTTATATCTTGTATTTGTTGTCCATGCGTTAGACCAATTAAAGTTTGCAGCAAATGTTGCCCACGAACTTTGATTTGCCTCAAGACCTAGCTGACTTGTGCCACTAACTGTGCCTAAAGTGGCAGCAGTATATGTTCCAGTTAAGGCAAATGTAACTTGTGTTCTTGAACATGTGACAACTGTAAATGTTGAATTAACAGCATTTACTGAACCACTAGTGTTTGAAGGACTAAATCCTGCTAGCGTAATAGTTGCACCTATTAAAAATGGTTGAACTGCTTGCGAAGCATAACTCAATGTAGCAGTTCCGCCGCTTACTACAAATGATGTAGCAGTTAAAGTAGCAGTTGAACTAGCACTAGTGTGCGCAGTAGTACATTGATAAACTATTCCGCCATATAACGCCAAATCACCCAATTGATAAGCAGTACCATTTGTCCAAGTACCAGTCCAACGGCTACCGTCAGCTATAAGATTCCAATAAGGTGTTATATTATTAAGATCTGTATTGAATGATGATGAGCTTGTGTTACTAATAACGCAAATATACGTTTTTCCGCCTACTGTAACTACGTCGTCAACAACGTATGCTGTGCTTGGAGCCCATGTACCTTGGTACACAAACTTAATTCTACCTAGTTTAAATTCAGCCATTTTATTCTGTTCCTCTGATAATATTTATCTTTTTTAAGATCTGTGATTTCCATTACGTATAAAAAAGTCTAACGCTGCCATGTTACCGTCTACACCGTTGGCATTGACATATAATTTGCCTGGTACTTTTACATAGGCTCCAGTAGTTCCATTAGGAAGAGTAGATCTTATAAAGTTTGTGCCGCCAACTACAATCGTACCGGCTGTAACTTGTCCGGTAAATGTGTTAGATCCACCCTGACTTAAACGACTGGAAATATATGATTTAATAGCTCGCTGTGTTGATAGAATGCCATCGCTATTTGCTGTAAAGGTCGGATCTGTACTAAATTGTGTAATAGTTACGCTATTACCTCCAACACTAATACCGCCCAAACTCAAACTGTTCAATCCAGTCAATCCAAACTGGCTAGCACTTAATGTAACAATACCAGTAGCCTGTTGAACTCCAAACAAGTTACCAACTTTAAAGTTACCATCTTGGTCGGTACTTGTATAGAATACACGACCATAGTTAACTTCAACTGTTTGATTATTTGGCAAACTTGAATAACCAGCATCAGGATATCCAGGATAGTTAGAAGAATCAAAATCTCCATAACCAATGTTTAAGAAGTCATGATTTGTCAAACGTGCCTGACTATATAATGAACGTAAACTTACAGCAACACCGGTTCCTACAGAATTTGCTGTAGATACACTTGGGCTTAAACTTACGTTAGCTTCTAGATAAGGAGCTACTGTACTGTAAACTGAATAAGCACTAGTGACTTTATAAATTTGTGAAACACCTGATACAGTCAAGTTATCTCCAGGCTGAGGTAATCTAGTTAGATTGTTTATGATAATAGTCAATCCAGTTTGATACTGATCCGCAAATCCGCTACCAGTTAATATTATACTTGTAGAACTTGTGTTGTATCCCTGTCCCTTATTGTAGAATGTTGGACTACTCAATACACCGTTGCTAGTTCTTGTTGATACTAATGCTAGTGTTGTTACATTAGGATCAGTAAAGGTACAAGACGGAGCATTGGTTGAAAAACTTAATTGTCCAGCTGTAATCACCATATTATCATAACCTGAACCAGGTTCAAATAATGTTACACTTGTAATAGTTCCCGAAGTCACATTAGCACGGCCTTTTGATTTTGCGCCAGTGGAAATTATACTACCAGTTCCTCTTCCGGTTAGTGTTAAAAATACACCGTTATATGTTGTTGATGTATATCCAAAACAAACTGCGCCGTATCCGTCATTGGTTACTGTTTGTATAAGTTTTCCAATGCCGCCTTCCGTGATAAATGCCGATGTACTAGACGAATTAAGTGCTAGGAATATACCTTGTCCGTACACAATCTTATCGGCAGCTGCCGATATATTAGATTGATACCATGTAATACCATCAAATGTGTATATACTTGCTACGTTTGTTGAGGCAACTGCGTTCCACATGTTATTACCATATACTATGCTCATCCAAGGAGCAGACTGTGGTAAAGTTGAAGCAGTCCATGTTTTTCCATCTGCAGTATAAGCACTTACTGTGCCGCCTGCTGTATAGAAATTATAATTACCGCTTGCGGCTAAAGTAAAGTTCTGAGCTGTGCCTGCTAGATTTACTAGTGTTATCGTTGTACCGGATGTATAGCTCGAGCTTACATACGTACCAACTGGTAAACCGTTACCTGTGACCATCTGGCCTGCTACAATACCAGTCGCAGAATTTACAACCATAGTGTTTGACCCGACTGCACCGCCGCTAGCCACTGTAGTAGTTGCTATTACAGTTCCGCTGGTAGACGCAACAGCTATCCATTTTCCGTTACCGTAAGCTAAACTAGTCCATGTATTACAACCGTCTGAACTTGTTATGGTAGTACTTGTATTTGCGCCTTCAAAATGTAACAATGCCAAAGTATATGCATCGCTCAAGAATGGCGTTGTACTTGGTGTAAATGATGTAGTATATTTTCCAATACCCTTTTGAATTCTTAATTCGTCTAAATAGCCGGAGAAATAGCTAGCACCGGCTGGGTTAGCTCCAATAGTTATTGGACCTTGGATATAGTTATTTGTGTCTGAATATGTACTGCCAGATTGGGTTCCGTTAACAAACATATATGTGCTACCACTAACTCTTGATATAGCAATATGTGTCCAAGTGTTTAGTGCTACCGCGGCACTACCAGTGATAACAGCAGTACCATTTACAAGTAGTATTGGAACATAAGATGTATTCAAATACACAGTAGGAACAACTGCTGAAGAACCCGATGAACGGAAATCTATAATAACTTGGTTAACTCCGGCATTTCCAGTTCTATAGACCCAAGTCTCAATAGTAAAGTCGCCAGTGCCAAGTACATAGTCTGCGTTTGAAGCTGATTGAATATAAGTGTTAGAAGTTCCGTCTAAGTATAATGACGATGTGCCTATCTTATACTGAGTTGTGCTTATACGAGCATTACCGGTAGCTGTAAAATTATGGTTACTTGGAAGGTATGAAGCAGTCCATGTTTGACCGTAATCAGTACTGTAGGCTGCAGCATTCGTACCAGTAGCTAAGGCAACAAATATTCCATTACCATAAGAGATACTACTCCATGTAGTAGCATAAGGTAAAGAACTTGTAGTCCAACCTGCTCCGTTGGCCTTACTAGTTGCCGCTACACTATTTCCGGTTCCTCCAGAACTAATAATAACCCAATAAGTATTACCATAAGCTATACCAGTCCAGTTCTGGACTGAAGGCAATGTTAGTGCGCTCCAGTTTAAACCATCAAGTGAATATGCGCCGGTAGCATTGTTACTTGGGACAGCTACCCATAATCCATTACCGTAGGCAATACTTGTATAATACGCATTTGCAGCCAATTGATATGTGCCAGTAGACACTAACTGTGTAAATGAAGGTGCGGTATATATAGTTCTTGGCTCGATATAATATACAGAAGTATTATCGAGATTAGCATTGATAGGTGTGCCAATGTTTAAATGATCCCAGCCCACTGCTGCCAAATTCATAGATCCTGTTTTAGTGTTTAATGAGATCGGTGATCCACTACCACTATTGCCTACACCTTGACTTAGTGAAACGGTTAGCGTTCCGCCCGAACCTGGTGTTGGTATTGTATTGACATAATATGTCTGACCTAATGTTACTCCGCCAAATAATTGAGTGGAGAACGTACCATTCATAGCGCCAATACCAATAGTTAGTGATGTTTTAGTTGAAGTACTAGTTCCCGTCATAGTTATACCAGTGACACCTTGTAGTACCAAAGGACTTCCACAAGTTCTTACAGTCATACTACCTGAAGCTGTAGATAAAGGCAATGCCTGTCCGCCTGGAGATTGACTAATTGTAAATGTTACACCATCGCCGCCGACAACTGAAATATAGTAAATTTGTTCTGCTTGAATATTACCAAAAGTTTGACCAACAAATTGAATTGGTTGATTTTGTACAAATCCTGCTGTAGAACCAACTGTAATTAAGTTAGCATTACTACCTTGGAAAGTGGCTGTGGCAGTCTGTATAATTAAACTGCTAGCAATACTAAATGACGTAGATCCAATAATATTACTAATATAATATTTTTGACTGTCAACAATATTTTCACTACCGCTAACGTTAGTAAACACAATAGGATTCAAAGGTATTAAACTTGCTGTAGATGTTACAGTTAGCGCATCTATAGGATCTGCTGTAGTAGATGTTACTGTAACAGTTACTAACGATCCTGCGATAGTAAAATTATTTGGGCTGATGACATCTTGAATATAATAAACTGTTCCTACGGATAATCCTCCTAAAGCAGTTCCTGTAAACTGTATAGGATAATTAACAACCATATTTGTAGTCGATGCGTTAATATAGCTAGTATTTGACGGGAAGTTAATAGTCATTGTTCCACTAGCAACAGTATTCAATGGCCATAATACACCAAATGCTTGTTGTGTAATTTGGATTGTATTTGTAGTAGGAACACCGTTAATAGTTGGATTAATACTATAGATATAATACTGGTATCCTGCCGTAACATCGCTGAATATTGCGCCGCTGCCTGCTGTAAAATACAAAGGCATATTAATATACATTCCAGATGTACTGCTAACAAGAAAATAATTTGATGTTCCACCAACTGCTTGTGTAACTGTAGCTGTGGCAAGACCAGTAGCTGTTACTGATGTGGTGTAGTATGTTGGAATAAATTGTACTGCTTGATTAATATACAACTGATTAGTATTATAACTATTAGCTAATGTTAATAAACTTCCGCTTGATGTAGTTTGTGTAATTTGTAACGGAGTAAACGATTCTTTTAATACATAAGCTATTTTAGTTGTTGAATTGTAATAAGAAATATAACCATATTGTCCAGCACCCGTACCACTATTAATGAATATTCTTAAACCAGTATAATTACCATTGGTATTTGTATCTGAAGCGGAAAGCTGTATATATTGAGTTGTACCAGCTTGTGCGTTATTACTTGCTGTTAGATATCCAGCACCGCCAGTAATACCATTTTGGTCTGTAGTTATTCTTGTTTGGAATACACTGTTACTACGTGTTTCATCACCTATAGTAACTACACCTGTTCCAGAACCTGTAATGTTATAATTAGCATAAGATGTATATTTCGATGTTGTATTAACTTCGAGATAAAAATTAGGTGTATAACTACCTGTATATGCTAATAACGCAGTACCGCTCGATCCTGTTCCGGTTGTAAATGCTGGCCCGGTGGTTCCAGTCAAGCCAGCAGTGCTTACTCTATAAGTGTTATTTCCAAAATACAAATATTGGTTTGCGGTAACATTTGTCGAAGGATTCCACAAAGTTAGTGTATTTGATGGTACATTAGATCTTTCTACTTGGGCACCATAAACATAAGAATATAGACCCGCAGTGCCTGAATAACCTTTTGGATATACTCTAAATTGTAATTGAGTATTCAATCCTGATAGATCGTTAATAGCAAACCAAATTCTGTACCAACCAGCAGACACACTAGTTGCTGATAACTGTTGATTAATTGTGCCGTAATTGGCTGCTAAGAATCCAGGATTAGTACCTGTTATAGCAGTATTGTTTACCGAAGTTACTCCAGTAATGAAATTATAGTTTAATCCGCTAGCTAACGTAGTATTACCAGAGAATATGCCAACAATATCAATGCTTGGTGCTGTACCTTGTTTTACATATAAACTCAATGTATAACTATTAGCACTACCAGCCGGCACAGTTCCAGATACTGATACGTTTTGAATACCGCTTCCAGTCAATCCAGTAATAGTAAGTACACAATCGTTAACGCTGTTTACACCACCTAATTGACCGCCGGCAATGTATAGTTGATTTCCGTTAATATAGCCGCCACCTGGACTATTTACTGTGACTATGTATGCTGTACTAGTTACTGTAATATTAAACGTTGCTGGACTATTAGCACCTGTTCCACCTGTGTTTGGCGGAATGTTAGTTGCAGTAACGTTAGTAAATGTTTGTCCTGTTGGCGGAATTGAAATATTTTGATACAGATAACTTCCGTCTGGACCGCCCGTGGCACCAGTTAACGTCCATGCTTCGGTGTTACCAGTAGGTGCTAGTGTTACTTTAGAAAAACCTACATTACCATCTGACACCCAACCCGAACCAATAAAATTATTACTATAATTTAATAAATTTGTTGTTGGAGTAAAATAATTACTACCAGCATTTTGATATTCAATTCTTAACAACTGACTATTTGTACCGTATGCTTGTTGTACTGTTGCTTGAACCTGACTACTTTGATTATAAACTGTTCCGGTGGCAGCAACTTCTGATGTATCGTAACCTTCGGCAATGACACCATAAGTGCCATATGAGCTGTTACCGTTCGTAGCGCGAATACGCCCGCCTGCTTCGGCAAAATAACCGGCGTATCCATAATAGCTAAACACACTAACTGCTTCAGTAAGTGCTCGACTACCAGTACACCATATACCAATACCATCACTAACAATGTGAGTAAAATCGTTACACACAATAGATTTATTTCCACCGTTGTGTAATGAACCATCAATCTTAAGAGCAGTACAGCCATTACCAAAAGCTGTAACGTTTTGAACATAAGGACTACGACGATAGATCCAAGCACTGGTATCATTTACTCCTAAGCCAGGATCTAAACACGCATAGCTACCGCCGGTTGGTCTTTGAATCGAGTTAGTGTCGGGTGCTGACAATGATCCTAACAATCCTGTTAGTGTCATATTGCGTAGGCCTGTGCCATTACGCAAACGGAACATGTCTTTTAAACAATCTCCTGCGTATACTGTCATTGTAGCACCGGTAAATGTAGTTAATGCTACCGGTTGACCCAGTGACGTAAACGTAGAAGATGGCGCCGTTGGATATTGAGAAATTGTAATACTGTTAGTTCCTACAGAAAGAATAGTTGTTCCTGTAGGAATACCTGTACCAGTAATAGTATTTCCAACTGCTAGGCCGATAGTACTAGGAATACCAGTAATAGATGTTGATGTTACACTAGCAGATCCTGTGAATGTAACATTTGGTGTTTGTTGAACACCAAACTGTGTTGATGTTATTGTAGATCCAATGATATAATAAGTTTGTCCAGCAGTAATGCCACCAAATGCTGAGTATATTATAGATGTAGATATTATAGGATCTACAAATTGAACTGGCATCTGATCTACCATACCTGCTGTTGATGTCACTGTGAATAATCCTGCGGCACCAATTCCTGTAGCAGTAGTAGTAGTACAAGTAGTAGTTATTGATGTTGCTGGTTCTACTACTACTCCTCTTAATTCATCTCCAATAATTGCTGTATTAGCTGGAACAACAATAGGCAAAGATTCTGCATAAGTTCCTGTTTTAACAAAAATACTAGCAGTGAGACCGGTATTAGGTGCTGGAACCGCAGATGTACTTTGTGTCGATAACGCTGTTGTTACAATACTTAATAATGTAGTAGCAGCCGCTATACTACCGGATTCGGTTGTACCCAATGTTGTTACTTGAGAAATACTTGGACTAATTCCGTTTAGACCTTGGTAACTAGCAGGAGGAGATGTTTGTGGTAAAACATATGATGTAATCAATGTTGACAAATAATTTAAAGATGCTACAAAATAACTTATTTCAGTTACAATCGCAGAATCAAACAAACTACTGTTACTACCAAAAGCAAAATAAGCTAAGGTGGCAGCTACAGTTTGACTATTTCCACCGCAAGCTAGGTCGTAAGCAACTGCATCAACGATATAGCCAGCATCACGTTGTGTTTTAGTAGGATCAAAAACACTACTAGCACTAAAAGGAGCATTTGCGTTAGCTACTTGATACACCATCCATTGATACATTTCTGCTACTAACCATTGTTTATTAGCATTTAAAATAGCAACAGCATTAGTATTTTGTGTTCCAGCTCCTACAAATTTTGTAGCATAAGAAATAGTTTTCCATGGTTGATCCCATGTAGTTCCGTATGAAGGCAAATCCTGACCAGTAGCTGTTGAAACATAATAAACAGCCGGACGAACATTAATTTTAGTCCAAGTAGGTACTCCACCAGTATTGCGAAGCACATAAGTTTGTTGACCAATTGGAATAGCAGTATATTTGCTAGTGGTCACACCCATATTTGTAGTTGTTAGATAAGACTCAATATCACCATATGTGTTAAGAGAATTTTTTCTTGCGTGAGGTACATAAAATACCCAATATGTATTTGTAGTATCTGTATCTGGGCGGAACCCTATAGTGTTTTGAATACAGACATAAGTAGCATTTTGATAAGTTGCTATATCGCCTACTACGTATGTTGTTAAAGGATTCCATGTTTTAGTCCAATAGTTTCCTGGAGAAAGAACCTTCCATGCAGAAGAGTTAGCTCCTACAAATGTAAGAGTTTCTCCGTCGGTTGGCGAACCATCCGGTGATCTATTAATTACTAATGTAACTCCGTCTGTAATACTTGATACAGTTTGTCCTGCGGTAAACCCAGTACCAATAATGGTCATTCCAACAGAAATATTATTCGTACTAGCAACTTTTAATGTTGTTCCAGAACTTCCAGAAGCTGTATATGTAGTTGTAATTTTGTAGTTTGAAGGATCTTGGCTATTATTGTCCGATGTAGCTTCGTAAACCATGCCGTTGCGCAGTACAACGTCACCTATTTTATAATTTGTTCCGGTTATCCAGTTGCTCTTAAATTCGTAGCCTTGATTAAACAAAGTCCAATCTGTACTATCTAAACTAGGAACATTTCCTATATTGTTTTCAGTGTTACTTACATAAACATAACCACCGTACATAGTTGTGTCGCCTGGTTGATATATTGCTCCAGATGTCCACTGCCCTTGATATTGAAAACCAGGCAACCATGTTGCCCAATCAGCTGTAGTTATAGTAGAACCAGAAGTATGAGCTACTGTACAGATTAAAATATCTGCGTCAAGTTTTACTAGATCATTTAATTTATATCTATGATTAGTAACCCATAGACCTCTATAATCAACTCCGCTAAAATAAACTTGCCAAGCAGATTGGTTGGCTTCTAATCCTAAATCATAAGTAGCTGCCGAAGTATGATTAGCGATACATTTATAAACAATGCCGCCCCATCGAACAATATCATTTAAACCATAAGCAGTACTAGCTGTCCAATTTGGATGCCATCCTGTAAATTCTGTATATTCAGACCAATTAGCCGCATCTGTCGCAAACAAAGTACTAGTATGAGCAGTAGTACAATTATAAACTTTACCACCAAAAATAACCAAGTTACCTAAACTATATAAAGTTGATGGTGCCCATGTACCAACAAATGATTTTCCATCAACTACTAAATTCCAATAAGGATATGGAACAGCATATAAATCATCATAAAAATTTGTACTTGAAGTATTAGGAACTAAACATACATAAGTTTTTCCTTCATACTGAGTTACTGAATCTCGTGCGTATGTAGTGTTTGGTTGCCAAGCACCTACCCATGTAAAACGCAATCTTCCAATTTTAAATTCTGCTGCCATGTCTAAATTCCTTGTATTCTATTACTTATCTTATTATACTGCACTAACTATTTGAGCTGGTGAATAGTTATAAACTTGGTTAATACGTACCACTAACTCGCCTGTACTATCTAGATAGTAATAGCAATTTTTATTGTCCCAACGATATTGATCAAATGCTAAATTAGGATATGGGCGGCTATGATCTGTTGCTAAACGTCCGTCAAAAAAGTCCACACCGTATTCAAAGTTTTCAAAGTTTGATGTGTTAGGACCTGGAACGTTAATAGCAATACTTGCCGCCGAGCTTAACTGGTCTACTTTATAAAATAATAAAGTACCATCGTCTTGTCTTGCTAGCCCGTAAAAATATCTAGGATTTCCATCTCCTAAAATATCATTTAAACTGTATTCATTACCGATATAATATGTCATAATTTTATCCTTAGCTTATTTCTACCCAGCTCATTACTAAATCTAAACTACTAATCTGGTTTGTCCAAATTAATACGTTTGTACTTGGCCCTAATACTAATCTTTCGCCGCCGTTGATAACACGAGCACTTGTGTTAGGTGGAATTACTATATTATTGACATAGTATGCGGTGGTACCAGCAACTGTATCATTAAGTTGAACACTTGCTAGCAACACATTTGAAGTTGTATTTGTTAAGCTAAGTCCGATAACTGTTGTACGAGCACTAGAGTTAGTTGTTAACGGGCACAAAGAAATTGTGCCGCCTGTTGCGGCGCCTGTTGTTGAATTAGTAACTGTTACACTAGTAGATGTACATGCAGTAACTGTAAAAGTTCCATTATATCCACTCACTGATACTCCAGAAACAAAAATAGTTTGTCCATTAATGAACGGTGCTGTACCTTGATCAGAGAATGTAAATGTTACTGATCCACTTGTTGGGATCGAAGGAGTAACTGCCGTTACTACTAACTTAATTCCTATATTTGATGCTAGCGCATTTTTAAAAACTGTTGTCATTTCTTATCCTATCATTAAAGCCGCTTCAATACTAATATCTGTGGCATCGCTAAATGTAACACCTGTACTTGTTCCTGCTACACTTACCCAATTTGTTCCGTTAAAAACTTCCATATACTGCAAATCAGTGTTATAGCGCATCATACCCGTTTCAGAATACTGAACCGCAGGTCTGTTAGAATTGTTTCCAACAGGTACAACAACTCCATAAGTTCCTGGAAACTTAGCATATCCAGTACCTGTTTCTACGAATGTTGTAACAGCATTTGATACAATATTAGTAATAGTATTACTAACAAAACGTAAATTACCTATTACTATACCGCCTGTGCCAGATGTCGATAAATTGATATCTGTGTTTGAAGCATTAACACTAATTGTATTATTACTTATCTGTAAACTACTTGTATAGAAATTAGTAGTATTTACTGTGGTAGCAGTAGTGCTATTAACATAAGCATTGTTAGCATAAACGTTGTTCCATTGTAAAGAGCTCGATCCTAAATCATATTGATTTGTAACATTTGGAATAATATTACTATTGATTTCAGCGTCAAACGCAACAGTATCTGTTGGCGAATTACCAAGGGTAATATTTCCATCTGCTGTGATATTTCCAGTAGCATGCAAGTTACCATTTACTAGAGTATTAGCGTTTAAATTTACACTACCTAATCCCGATGGCGAAATATTAATATCGATATTTGAACCGATTGAGCTGATAACATTTGAATTAACTTGTAGTAGTCCGACACTTATAGTACCTTGATAAACGACACCGTTGGCGCTGTTTGGTGCTAAAGTTATTGTAGAATTTGTACTAGAAATAGTGCTATTGCTAATTGTGATATTAGCAATAGTTGTTGAATTTGTTACTTGAAGATTGGTAGTACGGGTAATTCCATTTACGTCTAAATCGTATTGTGGCGTAGCTGTGTTGATACCGACGCGGCCGTTAACAACGTCTAAGTAAAGTAAGCTCGTCTCAAAGGCTAAATTAACCCCGTTGCGAAGGAGGTTGTCCTTTAAGAGCGGACCCGAAATTCGACCAACAGCCATTTACGCTCCCGTATACCCCGTGTTTCACGG
>Ga0164296_1001236_pt1 | contig 27768 bp, 22 predicted proteins | sample GEODES057metaG_FD_113533 | JGI IMG/M metagenome (GOLD analysis project Ga0164296, IMG submission 113533) | Dystrophic lake water microbial communities from Trout Bog Lake, Wisconsin, USA - GEODES057 metaG | ecosystem: Environmental > Aquatic > Freshwater > Lake | place: USA: Trout Bog Lake...
ACCGAGGCGTCCCCGGAAATCAGACCCCGCGGTGAAAACGGCTCCACCTGCAGCGTGCGCTGCGGTCCCTCTTCCCGCGCGATGATTCCGTAGTTCAGATCCGGCTCGCGCTCGCCGCCCGCCGCGACGAGCAAATCGCCGAGCGTCATGCCGACGGTCAACGGATAGTTCCCCGGGAGTTTGACCGGTCCGGCAATCGACACCATCGGCGGCACTTGCCCGTCCCGATATTCCTCGCGCAGCCGTCGCATCAACGGCTCCAGCAGGCCTTGGCGCGATTCGTCTTTGGCGAAAAAGAGCACCACGTCGTGCAAGGCGAGCACAGGGTCCGCGTCGGTGCCTTTGTGCGCAAACACCTCGCGCGGGACGAAGCGGATGAACGTCAAGCGGCGTTCGTCGCCCACTTCGCGCGCGATCAAGCCGTACTCGAGGTCCGGCGTGTGCTCCAGCGCGTCGACGCCAGGCACCAACGCACTGACACGGGCCGCGCCATGCCACGGGATCGAGCGGGGGCGTTTCACCCAGCCGGCGAGTTCGACCGTATTTTCAAATCGATCGAGCGTTCGGGCGATCTGCAGCCGATCGCCATCGTTAATTTTGATGTTGTTCGCTTGACCCTTCGACAGATCGACGTGCACCGCCTCGCGGATGCCCTCGCGCGTGACGCGATCCACCGTGATCTCGCCCGAGTACGCCGTGGCATTGAGGCCGCCGCTGAGGCGGATGAGATCCGCCAAAGTGGCGGATGCCGGCAATTCGTAGATCGCGGGCCGACGGATCTCACCGTCTATTTCGGCGGTTTTACCGACCGGTGGCACGAACAGGACATCGCCCGGTTGCAGCGCGTAATCGCCGGTCCGATCTCCGGACAAGAGCACCTCGTACAGATCGACCGTGCGCGGCTTCTCGCCCGTCCGTTTTAACTGGATGGCACGCATCGACCCAATCGGGTTTGGACCGCCTGCCTCCATCAGCGCGTTGATGACCGTGCTGAGACTGCTGACGGTGTAGGCGCCCGGGTGTTCGACATCGCCGAGCACGAACACCTGCATGGATCGCAGGCGCCCTAGCGTCACGTGTATCTCGGTGCCGACGAGTCGTGTCTTCGCCTGCAGTTCGAGTTCTTGGCGAACGTCGTCGAAGCGGCGTCCCATGACGCCAATCGGACCGAACTCCGGCACATTGAGCACGCCGTCTCGGTCAACCGCCCGCAAATAGCGGGCGGCCTTCGCTCCGAACAATTCAATCTCGATCTGATCATCCGGCCCGAGCACGTAGTCCTTCGGTACGGGCAGGCTCGGCGTGAGACCGGCCTTGGACGCTCCGTGCTGGAAGACGTCATGACCAAAGGGCGCGAGCCGTTTTGGCGGTCCACCCACCCCCTGCAACGGGGTCAGATGCAGCGTCCACGCCGCCAACGGGGCCCGCGTGGCCAAGACGTGCTCCGCCGCACTCGCCGACAGTCCCGCCACCCGTACGGACGGAACGCCCGGCAGATGCAGCGCCCCGTCGGGTTTGACTTCGTACGGGTTGCGATTATTCACCGCATCGAGGAACTCCTGGGCGGCCGCATCCAAGGCCTCGCCCGTGGCTTTGCGCGTCAGATCCACGTAGACGAGATCTCCCGGCTGCAAGGTCGTCGCCAGTGGGATCGAGGAGGTACCGGCCGGTGCTTGCGGACCCATCTGCAACGTTGGCCCCGGCGTGTCGGGGACGCCCGTCGCCGGGGTGTTCTCGGCCGGCGGGGGCGCGTCAGCGTCGGAACCGGTGGCCGTCATGCCCGGGGCGTACTGCTGCAACAGCGCTTTGCGCTGCTCGGCGCTGAGCGCATTGAATGCGGCGATCGCCTCCGGTGTGATGGACTGCCCGACTGCCGGCGGACTTGTGAGGCTAAGGGCGCCGAACACCCCCAGCAGTAATCCCGCCACTCCCGTCCGATGGATCCCTACGCGCACGTCATCCTCCTGCTGCTCGCCCGCGCACACGGCCCATGTCAGCGAGCGACAACACCCTCCGGGTCGCGCTCAGGCCTGTACTCTTGCGGTGCGGGCAGTCTAGCGGAAGGGGTGCCGGTCTCGCACGGGCATTACCGCCCGACGCACAGCGCAGCGCCGTGCGCGCTCACCGGGTGCGGCCTAATGCAACTGTCGCACGGCAGCGCTACTATCGGGCAGGTTGGAGGACGCCGGCAACGGAAACTCGGCGCCTCCCTCCGCACGGCGCGCGACGGGCGCGTCTGCCCTTCAGGAATCTCAAACGAACGGAAAGGCTGCCGATGATCGATCCCATGGAAGGACGTTACCCCTGCGCGAGACGCGCCCCAGACCCGACACGGCCTTGAGCACCGCGCGTCCCCCCGTGCTACGCCCCGCCGCAGAACCTACCGCGCCGTTTACGCCCGATTTTTTTATCGTGGGTGCGCCGAAGTGCGGCACGACGGCGCTCGCCAGCGTGCTCTCCCGGCATCCCGACGTGCGGTTTTGCCGCTACAAGGAACCGCACTTTTTTTGCACCGATCTGAATTGGCAGATCGTCAAGACCGAACGCGACTACGCCGCGCTGTTCGACCTGGGTGACGATCCCGCGTCCGCCCGAGCGAAACTGTGCGGCGAAGCGTCGGTCTTCTATTTGCTGTCCCGCGCGGCCATCCCCGCGATCGAGGCCCGCGGCAGTGCACCGCGATACATTGTGTTGCTGCGACAACCGGCGAAATTGATCCGCTCGTTGTACCTTGAGAATCGCAAAGCGGGAGACGAACAGCACCGATCGTTGGCGGCGGCGTGGCACGCCTCGCTGGGCCACGACGCGAGCGCCCACCGCAATCCGGCCGCGATGCGCTACGCCGACGTCGGCCGATTGGGTGAGCAACTCGAACGCCTGTATGCCACGGTACCGCGGGAGCGCGTGCACGTGATTTTCCACGAGGACTTGCTGCGCGCGCCGCTGCAGGTCTACGCCGACACGCTGCAATTCCTCGGTTTGCCGCACGACGGCCGTGAACGATTCCCCATTGAAAACGAGAGCCGCGATTACCACAGCAGTCGGTACAACCGCGGCATAACGCTGATCAGTGACCTCCTCGGCCCCCACTTCCGTTACCGAACGTCACTGCGTCATGTCGCGCGCGCTTTGCGCTTCTTCAATCAGAAAGTCGTGCCAACGACCGACACCGACGACGCGGCCATCGATACCGTGATTACCGAATATTTTGCGCCCGACATCCGGCGTCTTGGTCGTTTACTCGACCGCAACGTGGACGACTGGCTCGTCGCTTAAACCGCACCTGGCGTGTCGCCGGCGCGTCGCTCACGCAGGCAGGCCCATAGAAGGCGCGGCTGCGTCAATCCGTACCCTGCGAGCCGAGCCAGACGCCGGACGTTTCGAACGAAACCTACGAGCCCCTGCGCGGCCAAGAGGTGCCCAATCACAACCCGATCGTTGTCGGGGAATCGGCTCGCGAGCGAGGCGAGCGTGTACTGCTGTTTGGCCAGGGCTGCCCGCGCAAACGGGGCGAACGCCGCGGCGTGGCGTCGGTACAACGCTTTCTGTCGCGCGATCGCGCGCGGTGAGACTGCCGAGATGGCATCCGGGCTCAACCAGTACGAGCCCAATATCGCGTTTAAGAACCGAAAGCGGGCGCCCTGCTCGGCCAGTCGCAGCCACGCATCGAAGTCCTCGTATGCGACGAGATCCGAGTCTTCGCACAGACCCCCGATCCGTTCAAGCAGGCTCCGTCGCACGATCACGGCGGAATTCGGTATCGGATTGTCGATGCACGCCATGTGCCACAGCGCATCGCCCACCATGGCCTCACCGACCGTTCCTTTGCCGCCGCGCCGCGTCGGTCCGTTCGGACCCACCAACCGCAACGGGTGGTAGAGCACATCGACGTCGGCGGTAAGGTGTGCCACCACACGCGCCATGCGCTGCGGATCCCACCAATCGTCGGAATCGAGGAACGCGATCCATTCGCCGCGCGCGAGGCCGACGCCCGTATTGCGCGGACGCGCCGGCCCGCCCGAGTTGTCCAGTCGACGGTACGTGAGCGGCAGCAGCGCCGCGAATTCCGAGGTGACGGCCGCGACATCGACCGTCGATCCGTCGTCGCAGACGATGACCTCGAACGCCGGCTGAGTCTGCCCCGCCAGCGCGCGCAACGCACGACGCAGATCCTCCGGTCGGTTGTAGACCGGAATCACCACGGAGACCGTCGGACTCACAGGCGTTCCCACGTCTCAGGCAACAACGACGCCGTGACCCGGCCGTCGGCGAACCACCGCTGCGGGGCGATGACGTGTTGCTGCGGGCTAGCGCCGAGCCAGGCGCCCCACCAACTGAAGCTGCTGTTGGCGATGATGTGGTGTGCACACAAAGCCATTAAGTGCAGATCTTCGACGTCCCGACGCGCCGAGTCGTACTCGACGAAGCACACCGGACCGGGGAAGGTCATGGACGCCTTGGCCCACGCGATGTCATCCGAAAACACAAAAAATGTCGGGTTCTCGATCACCGCCGACATCCGGCGCAGTGCCCGCTCGTAATAGTCGAGACCGCACAGGCCGTGCATGCTCGCGGCTGCCGGGTGGGTGACGTAGTCCCCGCGCCGGACGTGCACGGCGACCGACGGCTGCGGCGTCGCCCGAATGCAGGTGGCCAGCGCGGCAGCGGCCTCTCCCAACGGGGCGCGCAGTCGCAGGTCGGCGCGGATGCGCTCCGCCACCGACTCGAAGTAGCGAAAGCTCTGCCAATAGCCGTCGAGGTACGTGTGCGCGGGCAAATTGAGGACGGCGGCGTCGAAGGCAAAGCCCGTTTCGCGGTGGTGATGCCAGCGCCGCGGCAGGAACGGCAGCCGACGGACGATGCGACCGCGATGCAGCGCGCACCACCGGGATTCGGCAGGCGTCGTGGGACGGGCCTCGATGGCGTACTGCGCCAGCTCGTAGGTCCGTGGCGTGTTGGACGCAGGGGTGTGATGGAACCAATCCAGATCGAGCACGAGGGGCACGCCGTGCGCGAGCGCCAGTCGCCGCGCCGCAGCATATTGGAACATCTGATTGCCGAGCCCACCGCGCAACGCCGTGACGATCACGGGTGCCGCTCCGCCTGCGTAGCGGTCGCCGTGTGGACGGCGCGCTCTGGCCGTGTGGGGTCCCGACGTCGCTCCATGATGTTCCGTTGGTCTTCCTGATCCGTGCCCGTGTCTCACCGGCGGCGTCAACGCCGAGTCCGCGGTCGGGCTTAGCGCGCCGTCCGGGCCCGTTCGGCGTTGAACCAGAGGAGCCCGAGCAGACACTGCGCCGCACTCGCCGCCACCCACGCCACACCGCCGGCACGAATGCCTAAGCTGGCGACGCCGAGGCTCACCACCGCGTACGCGACCGTCACGCAGACCGCGTTGACGAACACGATGTACCGACCGGCGCTGGCGATCAGCATGCGTTGGTAAATCACATTATAGCCCGCGTTCAGCGCGACGGCCGCCAAGATCAGACGCAACGGGGTGAGTACGGCCTCGACCGCGTCCGGTGTATGGCGCAGCCACAGCCGTAACAGCCACGGCGCGCAGGCAATGGCCACGACGCAGGGCATTACGCAGAACACAGCCACCGCATTGCGCAACGACCGATACTCGGGCTGTTGGAAGGTGGCGTCCGCGCGGGCCAATCGCGGCAAATACGCGCGCATGATCGGGTATTGCAGCTGCATGGCCGCAAGGCCCAAGCTCGCCGCGATCGCGTAGTACCCAAACTGCCGCAGTTCCACCGTGCGGGAGAGGACGATTCGATCGATTTGCGACGCCAGCATCCCCGTGACCACGCCCACGACCAAGAGCCCCGCCTCCCGGTAGAGCGCCAGGACATCGCGGAAGGTCACCGGCGTGACCGGCGTCGCGTGCGCTTCGTGCCGTATCGAACGGCGGTTCCACAGGCATTCCAGAGCGGACACCGAGGCAAAGGCAGCGAGATAAGCGACGACGTCCGCACGATAGCCGACGAGCACGCTGAGCGCGGTGGCGTGCTTCAACGTCGCAAAGGCCATCTGCCGGGTGTTCGCCGTGCGCTGGGCTTCGGTGCCGTTCCAAAATCCAATGCTGGCGTTGTTCACGAACTGGAACAGAAACTGGCACAACGCGAGACGCACCGCGAGGGTCGGCACCGCCGGAAATCCTCCGGTGGGCGCCACCCAGCGCGGCAACCACCAACTGCAGGTTGCCTGACCCAGCGCAAACACGGCGAGGCCCACCCACACATAGGCGCGCGTGTACACCGCATAGGTCTGGCGGGGGTCTCGGCGAGCAACGTCGCGGGGCATGATCTGCCCGATCCCGGCATCCACCACGGTTAAGACGGACTGCAACGTCATGCACAGCGCGAGCACGCCCCATTGGTCCGCGCCCATGAGGCGCAGGTAGACCGGCACGAGCAGCACGCTCAGTCCGCCCATCCAGACGACGCCCAGGTAATTGACGAGGATATTCCGCTGCGGGAGGGACAACCGCACGCTCACAGCATCCCACCCGACCGATCGGCGTCCGACCGGTGGGTCGGCGCCGGCACTGCGGCCGCACCGCGACGCGACGCAAGCGTGGCCTCGACGGCAGCGAGGAATTGCCCGCGCACTCGCTCGGGCTGAAATTGCCGCAGGACCTGCGCGCGACCGGCCTCCGACGCGACTTGCCAGGCGTCGGGATCGTCGAGAAAGGTGCACAGCGCACGCCGAAAGCTCGGCCGATCGTGGGCCAGCGCGCCGCCTTCCAGGGAGGGCACCGCGCCGACCGGTGTCGCCACGAAGGGCGTGCCGGCCGCCATCGCCTCGAGCAGCGTGATCGGCATGACCTCCGTGATTGAGGTCGACAGCACCGCCGTACTGCGGGCGATTTCGGTGGACAGATCGCACTCGTCATCGGCCCGAAACGTCACGCGTCCCGACCATCCGCGGCGCTCCACGGTCCGCACGCACTGCTCGTAATAACGACCCGATCGACGACCGACCAGCAGCAGGGTGACGTCGTCGGGCAAGTCCGGCACAAGACGCAGAGCGGCCCGTTGGTTCTTGATCGGTGAAAAGTAACCGACGAGCAGAATCTGCCGCAGCCGCTGATCGCGAGGGACGTAGCCGGGGGCGTGATGCACTGCCGTGTTCGTGACGAGGGAGACCGGGATCCCGCGCGCACGCGCGCGGTCGCGATCGTAAAACCGTGCAGAGGTCGCCTCGAGATCCAGCGCGGTCAGGCGGTCGATGCCGCCCAACAAACGCGGAAAGCGCACGAACCGGTAATAGGACCACAAGAGCGCACGCGCCCACTGACCGAGGTCGGCCCGTGCGGGCGACAGGGAGATGCCGTGGCTCACCATCAGCACCGGCCATCCCGCCGCGTGGGCGACTTCCACTGTCGCATCGGTCAGCGCGGTCTGCCACGCTTCCACGATTACAAGGTCCGGATTCAACGGGGCGAGCGTTGCCGCGAGGCCGCGACGGTCCACCACGGCCGGGGCATAGAGCGCACCGGAGCCCCGCGCCGGCACCGCGTGACGCGACACCACCGGCAGGTCTTCGGACAGCACCGCGTCGTCAGAACCGACAATGGACACGGCCATCCCGGCCTCGGCGAGCCAGCGCGCATGGGCCGCTGCGACGAGCGCGACCCCGCTGCGTCCGCCGGACGGCCACTGGCTCGACACCACCACGGCGCGGATCACGTCGACCGTTCCTGTCTCACCGACAACCACCGCGCGTGACGGTGCGTCGTCACAGACCGGTCAAATCGGCGCGCGCCCGCGCGCGGCGCACCCGCCCTTCCCAGGCGAGCGCGACGCCGAGCGTCATCACGAGACTCGCCATCACGGCGATCAATGCGATCAGCGACGCCTGCGGCGACACCGGCTCTTTGGGCGGGATCGCGGCGTCCACGACCTTGAAGGCATAGTCCTTGCGGGCGCGCGCGAGCGCGACGCGCTGCAACTGCGACTCGAGCGCTCGGCTGACGGCCTGCTGGACGCCGACCTGCCCCCCGCCCTCTTCGAGCTCGTGATTCAGATACCCGATGACGGCGGTGGATTCCGCGATCGCGGCATCCCGCATTTGGTCGTTGAGCAGATCCACGTACTCGCCGGCCCACCGGGCGGCCACCGCCGGATCCTTCCAACTGACCTGCACTTCGACGGTGCCGGCCTTCTTGTCGTCATTGATCTGTACGACGTTGCGCTGCAGCAGACGGATCCCGTCCCGAACGTCGGGTATTTTCGCCGGATCCGTGACTGTCCACGTCCGCCGTGCGGCGTCCCATTTGCGAGCAAACAGCACCGGCAACAGGTCGTGGCGTTCGATGAAGCTCCGCGCTAACTGTCGCGAGCGCAGAAAGGCCATCGGCTCCTGCGAGGGCGAACTCGGCAACGCGATGCCCGCCAACGAGGCGACGCTTTCGACCGACGCGGACGCCGCGCCGCTACCGCGCGCGCTCTCGCTGAGCATCACCAGCGTGGTCGCCCGGTAAACCTTGGGCGCCGTGACGTAATAGAGAACGCCGAGCGCGCCGCACAGGAGCCCGCAGGCCACCCACAACGGCAGCGCCCGGCGGACAAACTGCGCCACGACCGCCGGATGGAAGGGTTGGGCGCGCAGGGCCGCGGTCGCCTCGCAAATATCACGCCCCCACGCGGTCGCGCGAGGCTGTCGATCGGATCTCTCTGTCATAGCGTTCCTACCCTTGATCGACACCGGTGCCAGCGGCTCCGGCATGGCGGCAGACCCGATCGTCGCGATCGCCGGCCGACTGAATATACCGATGAGCAACAGCACCCAGAACCATTCGCCCGTGATCGAAAACGTAAACGCGCCCAAATACACGAAGCGGGCGAAAATAATATAAATCAACGCCCCCGCGATCGACCGGCTGATAAAGGATCGGCCGCAGCCGTAGCCCAAAAAGGCCCCGTACACCACGGGCCCGAGGATCCCAAAATCGAACATCGCCGGGAATAATAACGTGGTGAAGGCGTTGTAGTCGTGATCCCCGAAGGTGACGATGAAGTTTTGCGCCTCGCCGGACAGCACGTGGGACGCCATCAACGATTTCGCATCGTCCATCGGCAGCAATCCCAACAACGGGTCGAGCAAAAATCCGAACGTCGCGCGGCCATAGCCCACATGGGTGAGAAAATACGTCGACGTCTGCGTGATCGATTTGAGGATTAACGGGGAGACGAGGTGATAGTTCAGTATCCCCTGCGTGAGCACCTGGGACAGCACGCCGGCATCGCTGGACTGCAGGCTCTCATCGCGCAGCAGCGACAGACCCACGGACAAGACGAGTATCGCCGCGCCAACCCCGAGCGCCGTCTTGACGAGGCGCGACCACGCCACCCGCCGGTGCAGCATCGCAAAGAGGCCGATGATCAGGAACTCGTAAAAAATGATGCGACTGGCGATAAAGACCGCGTGTTGGACGGTGACGCACGCCAACACCGTGACCGCGACGGCCGTTCGGCGCGTCAGAAACGCAAACACGATGACAATCGCCTCGAGTGCCCAGAGGATGTAGGCGGAGACGTACATCAAGGAGGCCGAGTAATACGGACTGCTCTTGATCAACTCTGACATCATGAAGTTACGAATGCCGAAGTAGCCGTTCTCCGTCACGTAACCGCCGAACACCAGACCGAAATAAACAAAACAGATAATTTCGACAGCCACGAAGGCTCGAAAAAAGAGGTCCAGGTAACGGTGCTGCGGATCAATATCGATGCGTATCGGCGCGGAATTCAATCCGATGGCGCCGAAAACAGAAAATGAGATAATGAAAAGGACGTACGGAAGCGCAATATCGGTCTGATCCAGACCGACGGCGACGCCCAGCTGCAGCAGGTACATGCTGATCGGCAGCAGCAGGGCGAGGATCTTTAAGGGCATGGACACAGGGATAGGGATGTCAGGCACACGGAACGTAATCGACCCCCAGAATCAGCGGGCCGGGCAAGGAGCCGGGCGACGCCGGTCGTTACTGACATACCCCTGGGCCCCCATTATGGGCATTTTGCCGACGGTAGCCGCGATCTTATCCGCGCCGTGGGCGACTGTCGCGGGTCCGACGGCACCCATCTACTCCGCGGACAGCCGGCTCTCGGCGCTCTGGCCCTAGGTCATCCCGCCTCATGGCCTCTCCCGCCTTCACCGTGCTCATCGCCACCTACGCCGGCGATCATCCGGATCACCTGCACGAGGCGCTCAGCAGTATTTTTGCCAATACCGTGGCGCCCACCGAGGTCTTGCTGGTGGTGGATGGACCGTTACCGCCCACCCATCTACGGGTTCTGGACGCCTACGCGCAGCAACCGACCCTGCGCATACGCCACCAATCCAGCCAGAGCGGACTCGGCCCGGCGCTCAACCGGGGCCTGCGCGAGGCCACCACCGAGTGGATCGTGCGTGCCGATGCCGACGACCGCAATGCACCCGACCGCTTTGCGGTGCTGTCGGCGCATCTCGACGGCCCACTCGATCTGATCGGCTCCGCGATACGGGAGATCGATGCGGACGGGCGCGTCGTTGGATTGCGCACCCCGCCCCTGTCCGAGTCGCAGATCTGGCGGTTCCTGCCGCGTCGCAATCCGTTCAACCACATGACCGTAGCCTATCGGCGATCGTTGGCGCTGGCGTGCGGCGGCTATCCGAACGTGTACTTGCGCGAAGACTATGCGCTCTGGGCACGCATGATGCGCGCCGGGGCCCGGGTGCGTAATCTCCCCGATTGCCTCGTCACGGCGCGCGCCGGGGCCGCGTTGTACGCGCGCCGTGGCGGGTGGCGCTATGCGGTCGGCGAGATTGCGCTGCAGCGCCTGCTGGTCGCCGAAGGGATCAAACCGGTTTGGCTCGGACTGGCCGACGGCATCCTACGGATGCTGGTGTTTCTGGCGCCTCTCGCCCTGCGCCGTCGCGTTTACGAGCACTGGCTGCGCGAACGCGCCGCGGCCTGACGGCATGCGGCGGCATGCGATCTTCGAGGGGCTCTGCCCGTCGGGGGCTTCGATCAGCGATCCAACCTCGGCCCAAACGACGCCGCCAACCACGTAAGACCGTCGGCTAAGGCAACGGTTGGCGTCCACTCTAGACGTCTGTCGGCCATGCGGATCTCGATCCGGTGCGGCCGAGGGTCATCGGACGCCTGAAGAGCGAAGACGCCAGCCGAACCGCGTGGACGGTTGACACACGTCATCAGATCACCGCTCAGGTGCACCGACAGAACGCGGATGGCATCTACGCCGCCTAGATCCAGACGCGAGCACTCACGTGCGATCTGCGTTCCGTTGGACCCAGGAGCGAGGGAGACAGATGGTTAACCCACCGATAAAGGTGCCGGCAAACAAGCCGAGAAACAGAACATGACCGATCGCGCCCGCCAGCGTCTCGTACGCAAAGTAATCGTCTGCGCGGAGGAGCGGAAATGACACATGCACCGTTGACCACTCCGCCTGTGAGATCGGATCGGCGATGACCCACTGCAACCCCCCATGAATGAACGCCAGCGCCGTGAGCGCGGCGTACACTCCACCGAGCAGACTGGCGGTGGCAGCTGCCTTCACCGTATCCACGCGTCGGGCGCCAGCCCGCCGTAGCCCAACTGCGTGATACACGAGAAGGAGTGTCGTCGTAAGCCATACCCCATTGTCGACCCACACCCGGATTGCCCAGACGTTCAGGCTGTGCCACGGACCGTTGTTGAACACGATCTCCAGACACCACAGGATCCCGATCCAGCGTCCGACCCGGCGCGATTGAGGCCATGCCTCCAGGGACGACTGCCGCCAAAGCCAAAAACCCGGAGCCACCATGGCCAACGCAAGCCACACGCACAGCCCGGGAATCTGTCCGGCCCACCCGCTCGGCGTGTAGCGACCGACGGCCAGCGTCGCGAGTGGCAAACCGATGCATGCCCAGCTTTCCGGGCTCCGCCCGAAGCATGCTGCGAGAAACTGATCGAAGGACCGAACCCATCGATGCACGGGGCTGCTCTCCTAAAGATTTACACAGACCGATGGCCTCATTATGGCGACTCGTCAGACAGAAGCCCCGGTCATTCAGCGCGCCCGATCCCAAGTCGCGCGGAATCTCATGATGCGCCACAGCCTAGTCGATGGCATCGCTCTAATACGCTCCACCGCCGGCTCCTAAGCCCACTATAATTCGACGCGACGCCACCGGACGCCGAGGGATCAAGGTCGACTGTGGGTGTGCCTGAGCGCAGCGAAAGGAGTAGCGGCGGATGAGTGCTGAATTCGATAAGACGGCGACAACTCCGCCCGATAAGGCTGCGGTGGCAGAGCCCAAAGAGGCCTTCCCCTACAAGCCGCCGACGCCCGAAATCCGAACGCAGTACGCGAACCTCTTTACGCTGACCGAACCGCTCCCGGTGCGTTGGCCCAAAGTGGCCTTCGATAAGCTGCTCTCCGGCATTATCCTCGTTTGCGTATCACCGATCCTGCTCGCGCTCAAAATCGCTTTTTTGATCGAAGGCTGGCTGATCCCCGAAAACGCCGGTCCCATGTTTTTTTACTACAACGCCATCAGCGCCGGTCGCGTCATCCCGAAGTACAAGATTCGGTTGATCAAGCAAAAGTACATCGAGCCCGAGGGCGCCAAGCGCCACGACTGGATCGCGTTCTCTGCCGAATGGAATCCGGATAGCCGCACGCACGTGGGTTGGTTCGTCAAAAAGTTTTACCTCGACGAACTGCCGCAGTTCTGGAGCGTCTTCGTCGGCGACATGAGCATCGTGGGCCCGCGTCCCTTGGCGATCGTCCATTACGAGCGTGACTTGGCCCAAGGCAATGTCACTCGGAAGTTATTGCGCGGCGGCTTGCTCGGCCTCGGTCACATCAACAAAGGCACGGCCGAGATGGGCAATCCCGTCTACGAATACGAATATGCCGAGCAGTATCTGAAGCGCTCCGGATGGGGATTGCTCCGCCTCGATCTGTGGATCATTGGCAAAGGGGTTGCCCTAATGACAAAAGGCGGCGGTCACTAATTGCGGGGGCTCGCCGGCTCAGAACGCGTAGGTCAGGTTGAGTCCGGCCCCTCCGGACACGAGTGCGGGCGAGATCTTGAGCCGCCCGTTACCGTCAAAGCGACCCTCACTGACCACTCGCCCGATGCCGGTGCCGATGAGAGAACCGGCGGTCATGTCCGAGACCCAGTGATGATGGCCTTTGATATTCGAGGCAAGACCGACTGCGGCAAGCCCGTACGGCCACCACGCGTGACCGTAGGCCTCGGAATACACCGTCGCGACTGAGAAGAACAGCGTGAAGTGGTAGGACGGCATTGAAGAGCCGACACCACCACTGCCCAGATGCGGCGCATGCAGGTGCCCAAAATCCCACGGGTTGGTGGTGAGCCCGTTGCCCGAAGACTCGGTCGACAAAGACTCGACGGGGCGCAACCGTCCGGTGAGGCTCTTCAGCACCAACTGCGATACCACTACCGAGTACGCGGCCGCTTTAACGGCCAGCACCCCGGTCTCTTCGGCTTTGGCGTCGTTCGTGACGAACCCGGCGAGATACGTCGCGCCGATCCCAGTCAATAACCAGCCGTCTTCGGCGCTCAGCTTGCCCTTGTAGAGCGCATTGAGGGGGGACTTTGGCAAATGGAACCCGTCGAGCGAGGTCTCGACATGATCCTGCCAGGCGCGCGTCAGCGGCTTATCGAGCGCGATCAATGCCCCGATCGCGAGCAGACTGTTGCGGGTCTCGGTCCAGTGGTCGACCGGGAACCGCACCAAGCCCTTCAGATCGCGCGGTACGCTCGTGATCCCGTCCTCGAAGATCTCGAGACGGTCCGGCGGGGCCGGCGGCCCCGCCGTGACCGACGGGTCGGTGTCGGCCGCGCGCACGCCGGCCCCCATGAGCCCGAGCGTAAGCGCGAGTGCCAGGCTTACAAACGCGCGTCGGTGTGGTGTTCGAGGAACCATCGGTAGGTCGACTCTACCCCATCGCGGAGCGCGATCGAGGCCGTCCAGCCCAATCCCGCCGCTTTGGAGACGTCCAAGAGTTTGCGGGGGGTCCCGTCCGGCTTGCTGGGATCGAAGGACAGCGTGCCGGTGTAACCCACCACCTCCCGAATGAGGTGCGCGAGCTCCGCGATCGTCACGTCGGTCCCGGTGCCGACGTTGACGATGCTCTCGCCGCTGTAGCGATCCATGAGGAACACGGTCGCCGCCGCGAGATCGTCGACGTGCAGGAACTCGCGCATCGGTGTGCCGGTGCCCCAGATCACGATCTCCGGGGTACCGTTTGCTTTCGCCTCGTGGAAGCGGCGGATCAGGGCCGGCAAGACGTGCGAGCCCTCGATCGAGAAATTATCCCTGGGGCCGTAGAGGTTCGTGGGCATCAGGGAGATCGCATCGAACCCGTACTGCCGCCGGTAGGCCTGGCACATTTTGATGCCGGCAATCTTGGCGACCGCGTACCACTCGTTGGTGGGCTCAAGCGATCCGGTCAGGAGATGCTCTTCCCGCATCGGCTGCGGGGCCAAGCGGGGGTAAATGCACGACGACCCCAGAAAAACGAGTTTCCGGACGCCGTGTTGCCACGCCGCGTGGATCACGTTCGTTTGGATCGCGAGGTTGTCGCGGATGAACTCGGCCGGGTAGCTGTCGTTGGCCTTGATGCCGCCCACCTTGGCGGCGGCCAAGATCACGTGCGAGGGTTTCTCGGACGCGAAGAACGCTTCGACCGCGCGGGTGTCGGTCAGATCCAGCTCCGCGCGCGAGCGAACCAAGACCTCCCCACGACCCTCCGCCTGCAGCCGCCGCACAATCGCCGAGCCCACGAGTCCGCGGTGGCCGGCGACAAAGATCCGATCGGTCTCACTCATGGGGCGCGACCACCGTGTAGCCGGCGTTGCGCAACGTGCTCTCGCGCTTCGCGTCATGGAGGTCCGACTGGACCATCTCGGCGATGAGCTCGTCGAAGGTGATCTTCGGGGTCCAACCGAGCTGGGCTTTGGCTTTGCTCGCGTCCCCTAAGAGGGTCTCCACTTCGGCCGGACGGAAGTACCTAGGATCGACCCGCACGAGCACTTTACCCGTCGCGACATCAACGCCCTCCTCGCCCAGACCCTCGCCCCGAAACTCGATGCGCATCCCGAGCTTTGCGGCAGCCAGTTGCACGCAGTCGCGGACCGAGTACTGCACACCGGTCGCGATCACGTAATCGTCGGGTGTGTCCTGCTGGAGCATGAGCCACTGCGCCTCGACATAGTCCTTGGCGTGGCCCCAGTCGCGACGGGCGTCCATGTTGCCGAGGTACAGACAGTCCTCGAGGCCAACGTGGATGCGCGCGAGTGCCCGCGTGATTTTGCGGGACACGAAGGTCTCACCGCGGCGGGGCGACTCGTGGTTGAAGAGGATGCCGTTGGTCGCAAAAAGCCCGTAAGACTCACGGTAGTTGACCGTGATCCAGTAGCCGTAGACCTTGGCCACGCCATAGGGTGAGCGCGGGTAGAAAGGAGTGGTCTCTTTTTGGGGGATCTCCTGCACCTTACCGAACATTTCGGAGGTACCGGCCTGGTAAAAGCGGACTTTCTGCTCCATCTTGAGGATACGGATGGCCTCAAGAATACGGAGCGTACCCATCGCATCGGCATTCGCCGTGTACTCGGGTGTCTCGAAGGACACCGCGACATGGCTTTGGGCACCGAGGTTGTACACCTCATCCGGCTGCACTTCCTGCAGGATCCGGATCAAGTTGGAGGTGTCCGTCAGGTCGCCGTAATGCAACCGAAACCGGACGTTGGCCTCGTGCGTGTCCTGGTACAGGTGGTCGATGCGGGCCGTGTTGAACGATGACGCGCGGCGCTTAATGCCGTGGACTTCATACCCCTTCGACAGGAGGAGTTCGGCCAAATAGGCGCCGTCTTGACCGGTGATGCCGGTAATTAATGCACGTTTCGTCATAGTCGTCGGTTAGTCCATTTAATCGATATAGATCGGCCCCGTTCCATGGGCGGCGATTTTACCTAGGCGTCGGGTCGGCAGCGTAGGAATCCGAACCCGCCTGCGATACGTTGCGAATCATACAACTCTCGGGAACGGTCGGGGCCGCGAAACACTCTGGTCACCACCTTTCCGATCGAGTCACATCGAAAGCGCCGGTAGAGTCAACCGCCCCATTAGTAGAGCAGCCACACCCACGACGATCCCGGCGCCGACCAGAGTTACCAGGTGGAGGGACGCGCGACTTCGCGGCTTCGGGTATTCTAGAGGGTCCCGATGCCGGGTGACGGGATCGGCTAAGTACCTCGGAGCGCCCAACGATCGTGATGATTCGTCGACCTGCCCTCGCCCTGTTGATCGCGTCGGTCCTAGCCGGCTGCGCGACGACGCACTCGACCCAGAGCGCGCTCGAGTACCCGATGGTGCCCTCGAAGAAGTCGGCGCCAGCGGTTCGTCCCCATCCAGTCGACCCGGTCGTTTCGGAGACGTCAGCACATAATTCCGACTCGACGGTTTCCGAACGCGGACTGAATACTTATACAGTATCAACATCCTACGCGGATCTCGTGTCCCGCCTGCGCGACGGCTACGCGCTTCCGGAGGTCAAAGATCCGGCGATCGATCGGCAGATCAAGTTCTACACCAGCAAGCCACAGTACCTTGATCGCACCTTCGCCCGCGGCGAGCGGTATTTTTACTACGTGGTTCTGGAGCTGGAGGCACGGCACATGCCGCTGGAACTCGCCCTGCTCCCGATCATCGAGAGCGGCTATAACCCCTACGCCTACTCCCGGGCGAAGGCTGCCGGCATTTGGCAGTTCATTACGCCCACCGCGACCCGTCACCAGGTTAGAGTGAACTGGTGGCAAGACGGGCGCCGGGACATCATGGACTCAACTCGTGCAGCGCTGGACTACCTCGGCGAACTGCATGCCATGTTCAATGGGGACTGGTTGCTCGCGATTGCTGCCTACAACTGCGGCGAGATGGCTGTCATGCGGTCCGTGCAGCGGAACGCCGCAGCGGGACTCCCCACCGACTTCTGGCACCTGAAACTGCCTGCAGAAACCAGGGGTTACGTCCCATCGCTACTCGCGATGGCAAAGCTCGTACGGTATCCGGAAGCGTACGGCCTCGACTTTGAGCCCATCCCTAATAAACCGTACTTCGCCCGCGTCGAAGTGGGAGGTCAGATTGACCTTCGCGTCGCGTCAGCGATCCTGAATATCTCTGACGAAGAGATGCATGCGCTCAATCCCGCGTTCAACCGCTGGGCAACCGACCCGGAGGGACCGTTCCATTTGCTAGTACCAGCGAACTCTGCACGAGCGTTTGCGGAAACCGTAGCCCGACTGACACCGGAGGAACGATTTCCCGTTGAGCACCACATATTGAATCGCAAGGAAACGTTAGCGGGAATTGCAAAAGAAAGGAATCTCCCGATCGCTGTAATCCAACAACTAAATGGAAGTGGACATTTTACGGCGACAGTGGGCGACGACATATTGCTCCCATCAACGTCAGTCATCGCGTTGCGTGCAGGGCTAGTGATAGAGGGAGAAACGGACAAACGGGGACGCCAAATTAAACCGGCTTCGCCGAAACAACAGGCAACCAATGCCATTCAAAGCAGCGAAACCCTAGCTTCAGTCAGACATCACCAAATACACTCCGAGCGTATAGGACGCGAAATCGCAGAGAAGCAAACTGCCTCACTGGAGAACCGACTGCAACATACGACTTTCGTAAGCGCCGCTGCTCGGAACAAGACTACTAAGCAGAGTCCAGTAGCCCGAAACGAAAACGCTAAACGATCAACAGTCGACAACCGTTTGTCTCTGATGGTTTTGGCAAACCGATCGGAAATTCGTTACCAAATAAAGCGAGGCGACACAGTCACGGCTCTGAGCAAGAAATTTTCAGTCACGCCAGAGCAGCTTAGAGCTTGGAACCGTATCGGAAAAAACCTAACTATAGGCGACACGATTATAATAAGAAGATCGTACAAATCTGACTTCGGTGGATAATTCATTGACCGCTACCACCGTCTCTTGACCCCGCGAAAACCAACAACAAAAACGCCATCAACAATCGCGAAAGAAAATACCATCGAATTGCAACAATCTTCCGCTAACGCTATTTGAAAACCCAGGAACAATACCCCATAGCGAGAAACCCAAAGATTGGAACCATTTCAGCGCATCAAGGTATAAAATTTGGTCTGCATAAAGCGGGATAATAGAAAGCTCAACCTGAAGCCCAATCACGGAATTAAGACAGTCCGACGCACCTAAAACAACATTACGCTCGTAGCCTTGCGTATCAATCTTCAAGAAGATATTAAAATCATCGACAGAAATAAAATCACGCAGCACCGAATCAAGTCTTCGCATCGAAACCAACTCAGAACCACAATAGCCAGAATCTAGCGCCGCCTCTAAGTGAGAAGGCAACATACCCATCACGGATGAACTAGCGCTGTTCTCGGAAATATTAAGAACCATCTCCGTATCTTGCGCTCCAAGAGCCATGCGGGGAGCCGCAATCCAGGCTTTATCATTCGCGCAATTTTTTTCTAACAACTGATGTGCCGCAGACTGCGGCTCGAAAGAAATAATCTTACCCTTATATCCCGCATCTCTGATAAAACGACCGTAACCACCGTTATTAGCACCAACGTCAATGACACAATCGACCGAATGATGAGATAGCAAGCGATAAAGGCGCGCCGACTCACTCTGAGACACATTATATCGAGCGACATCAAATCCAACATTACGAAGCATTCGTCGGACCCGACTTTTTAAGGTCATAAGCCTACCTCTCTGAACGCAAACCGGAGCCGGAAATTCTCTTACTAATATAATATACTTTAAGCCAAAGCACAAAGCTAAAAAACAACTCGCCAATAGCAACGCCAAGAACCGAACCTAAAACACCAATCTTGACTAATAAAAAAGCGCTAGCCAAAAGAGAAATACATAAGGGCAAAAAATTCAGAACGGCGACGCCGCGAAAATCACCGAGAACTTGTAAGCAGGCAACCGAACCGACACGAGAAGATTGGAAGATCAGGACAAGACCCCACGCGAAAATAAAAAGCCCAAAACTATCGAAATTCGAGATTTTGATAAAAAAACTATTCGCTAGGATCTGAAAGCTCCAGGCGAAAAAGATGTAGCCTATACCGCCCGCCACGAACCAGAGTGAGATTTTGGCAGAATACCTAATAACCCGCCCAACATCACTTAGTGCAATTGAAGCTATCCTAGGAAGGAGGGCCTGCGAGACAGCAGTCATAATCAATTGATAGGGCATAACAACAAGCCTGACTTTGTTCAAAAACGCCACTGCTACCGGGCCGGCGTATAACGCTGAAACATAGACGTAGGCCTGCGCCTGACACCATGAAATGAGAACCCCTAGCAGCGCCCAACGGCCCCCGATAAAAGATTCCTGAAATTCAGACGAAAGCAGCTTTAGATTAGATGGACGGATGGAAAAGCCCGACATGTACAGCCCAACCAATGCCCCAAGTCCATTACTTAGTCCGTAAGAAATCAACGCGTGATAGGCACCAAATTGCGCGCTCAGCTTCCTAAAAAGGAACACAGAAACGAAGAGCGTAATAGAAACAACGAAATTTACGCCGACCGCCCTCATAACTTTGGATTCAATGTAAAAGTATCTTACAAAGAATTCCTTTAGGACTGACGAGAACGACACGGACAACGATATTTCTAACAGCGGGATATATTGCCTTACCGCTGAATAATACTGGCCAACCTCAAACGCGCACGCAAAAATGCTGGTGGTTAGTACCAGACAGAGCAAGATCAGAATTATTAATTGCCGAGAAAAATACGCCCCCCGCTCGGACGTCAGCCGTCTTGGCGAACGAACGACCATTTGAATAAATAGCAGAGAATCGATGACACCCAAGAAAAACAGAACGCCAGAATTGACAATACCGAACAATCCGAACTCGTAAGAACTCACAGTCCGAATGAGGTAAATCGATAGAAAAAAACTCGTAGCGCTTGTAAGCAGTTGATTCAGAACACTAGCCGATAGCGCTCCAGCGATGGAAGAGACCGCAAATTTACTTGCAAATTTCAAAACATTTCACCGACCAAAATAGAACTAACAAACCATCGGCGCGATACACCCACCTAATGATTAACTTAAACTTATCGAGTGATCCCACAAAAACCAGTTTGCACCTTGTTTATAAAAAAAGTCGCAACAACTTTTGCTTCATAACGACCCCCAGGAAGACTGAATTATAGATCAAGTAGCGCCTCCAGAGACGTGCCGGTTCGGACACAAGCCTGTAAAGCCATTCAAACCCGTTATCTCTAAACATTGGCGGAGCTCTATTAACAGTCCCCGCAATAAAATCGAAGGCTGCCCCTACACCAATCATAACGGCAGAAATTCTCGGCGAATTTCGACTCATCCAAACCTCTTGCTTCGGGCATCCTAAACCGACGAATAAAACCGCACAGCCAGAATCGTTAATTCGTGCGGCAGAGTCGACAGATTCAATTTCCGCAATATCACCAAACGGAGGCGATTCCATTCCAACTATATTAAGAAGCGGAAACAACGATCGAAGTCGATCCCGTAGAAGTCTTAACGTGGAATCGGTAGAGCCGTAAAAATAAACCGGCAGAGCCTCGGCCTGGCAGCGCCGCAATAGTTCATCCATGAGGTCGGGGCCGGGAACTCTGCGCTGAGCATGACAGCCCTCGGTCCGCAATGTCCATGCAACGGGCGCACCATCCGGCAAAACCATATCCGCAGTCGACAACGCTTTAGCAAACGACCTGCGTACGGCAGCAAGAGCAATAACGTGCGCGTTCGCGAGCACAACAAACCGGTTTGATCGGTGCCGACACCACGTCAATATTACATCTGTGGCCTCCGGCAAATTCAGTGGAGTGACGTCAACGTCAGCAATTTTAATTCTATTCATCAAATGTTTAGAACCGGCTCACCGGTAACTAAGCTCCCGCCTTGATTACAACACAACAAAATCCGAGTACTGCCCCGCCCTGCCCTTGGGCCCGCTATGACCAATTTAAGCGAACTAAGGGAGAAAAATATTTTAGTCATTTATCGCCAATCTACATATATCGGCGAATTTTTTGGCAAAAACACTCCGGTTAGAACGATAAGCCTGAATGCCCGGATCAGACAGCGCATCTTTCCATTCCGAAGTGTACGAAAACCAGTGACTCGCCAACACGTTAGCTATGCTGTCGACGGAGTACGGATCGAAGAAACGAACATAACCCGAAGCTTGTTCACGGTGAATTGCCAAATTAGAGAGTAGAAGTGGAACGCCGACTGACTTGGCCTCCTCAACAGTTGTACTCCACCCTTCAAAAAACGATGGATTTATTACTCCAAGTGACATAGACATTATCGGCGATATGTCAGCGTACGGAATAAATCCAATTCTAATAAATTGCGCCGAAAGCTTAAGGTCGGAAATTAATTTAAGAACGCTCTGGGGATATTTCTTGTCTCGATTATCTGAAATTTTTCCGCTATAAACGACCGATACTCGCACACCCTTATCACTCAAAAGCTTTACCGCCAATATTGTATTAATATGATTTTTGTGCTTCCACAATTGGTTGGGTAGATAATAGTATCGATCCGGTAAATTATATCTGTCACGAATCACCATTAAGTTATGCACGCCGATGACTTTCGGCATTTTTACCGCAAAGGGCACTGCAGTTACTTTATTTTTCGCGACTGGGTAAAAATCAATACAGTCTTTCTTTGCGTCAAGGCTGCTTACCATAATTCTGCTGGAGCATTTCACCAATGCGTGATAGCCAATGTCTCGCCAGAGCACTCGCCATCTCGGAAACATATTTGGAAGTCTTTTATGCTGGAAATCCGGGATCCAAGCTATCGTAGGGAATTTGAAATGGCTTCCATACCAAGCACCATGCTGAAAAACGACATCTATGCTATGCCGTGAAAACTCCCTGCTAGCGAAAATATCTCTCCCTATAATAATTGCCGATATCAGCCGTAAGAACTTTTTGAATTTCGATTTATTCCAGACAGAACTAACTACCGGCTCTTCGGTTAGATATGGATTGAATCGATCAATTATTTCGCGCTCAACATCACTTCCGATAAAGAGAACCGGCTTAATACCGCATTCGGGGAACTCTGCTATCGCTGAAAGAAGGTTCTCAAGATAGTTTATTCCACCAGTCCACTGATCTCCACCGATAATTGTGAATGCTACTCGCACTCCTTCGCTCCAACGTGATTTTTTCTAAACCATCTTACGTACCGACGAATACCGTCTTCTAAACTTATTTTCGGAAATATCGACAACTTCTCGAGCATGCTCGAATCACCCAAGAGTGACGGTGGGTCGCCTCGGCGAGTCTGGTTTGAGAAAATAACTTGAGTGTTATTACCCCACTCTTTACAAAGTAGTTGAGCAATTTCGCTTACCGTCACCGGTATACTTGTTGCGCCGTTTAAAATTATAGGTGAATCTTTCTGCATAAAGGCGGTTGCCGATAGCAAAATATTTACTGCATCTTCAACATGGAGCCAATCCCGAATTTCCAGCCCGGTGCCGCCTAATTGTAGTCTTTTTGGATTGCTTGATAGCCGGCTGCATATGTCCCAGAGCAACTGTTTCCTGATTCCCTCGCCATATACGGAAAATAGTCTGATAATCGCTAAGTCAAAATCAAACATTTCTGCATACGATCTTGATAACTGCTCTGAAATAAGTTTATTAACCCCATAGGGCGAAGATGGCATCGGCGGTTGCAATTCGTTGATCGGATTGAAGTAGCCTGCGCCGTATACTGCGGCGCTAGACGCGAGAATAAGTTTTGAATTTGAGGACTCAGACCGTATCCAGTCGAGCACCTCGAGGGAGGAAAGTACCGATCTATCGAAATCTAGCCGAGGATTTGCAATTGATGCAGCTACCGAACTACCGCCAGCCAAATGGAAAACATAATCTATACTGCCAACATTCCTGCATAAACACGCCAGATTTTTACGAGAAACAGGGCCATCAAGCCAAAGGCTTACCCCACAACTCACTGCTTCGTCATTCTCCCATCGTCCATTTCCGATACCCAATACGATATCTCCACGGGCGGCCAACGCTCTAGCCAAATGCCTGCCAATAAAACCGCGTGCGCCAGTTACTACAACATTACCCACTCACACGCCCTCGCTAACTGATATTCGGCGTATCACTTTAGCAGGATTCCCCGCAACGATTGTCCAAGGTGGCACATCACTCGTAACGACGGATCCGGCACCAACAACCGCTCCTTCACCGACTCTCACCCCTTTCAATATGCTAACACCGAACCCGATCCAGGCCCCGTTTTCAATTACAACAGGGGCGGTGGGAATATTGCGCCACTCTTTCTTTTCGAGAAAACAGTTCTCGTAAACGTCATTTTTTCGTTCGTGAAAAAAAACGCTATGGGAATTGTGGTCGGTAATAGTCACGTCCCAGGATACTAATACGTCGTCGCCGATGGTGAGAGAGCTGGCAATAGTCTGTAGGCCCCTTCCAACGAACGACCGATTGCCTATGCTAACAACGGCTCCTGGTCTTTCGAAAACTAACTTGGCCCTAAAGACCGAATTGCTGCCTACAAATAGTGAACATTTCAGATCTGGTTTTATGCGCCAGAAGTTTATTCTGCTATTCGCACCGGTTGATATTTTTAAATATCGAATCAAGTAGATTTTTGATGCTCCAGATATAACCCTTCGAACCAACTCACGGAGCGCTGCCATGCTGAAGACTCCATTTTTTGATGATCTTTTTTACGAGAAACGTCCTAACGTTGTCCACTGCCCTGGGAAAAAAAGAGTACTTAGAACTAAGATATTCTCTTATGCGGCTAAATTTTTGATAATCAATGTCAATCGCGCCAGGAAAAATGGTATCCGTGCTGATATTGGCACCGTCCCCTTCACTAGTTCTGACTGTACAGTGGGTGCCGCTGCCGTCAAACCCCGCATTGAATACGAGGCTGTGAGAAGGGTATAGCACTAGACCACGGTTTTTGAATAAGCACGCGTACCAAAGAATTCCCCACGAATCGATGCGTCTACTTATTTTTTGTCTAAACATCCTACCGTAGGGGTACGCACCGCCGAGGTCAAATTTATGCCGCGTCGCTCGATCACTAAGAAAAGAGCCGTCCGACCAATCAGCATTAACGAACTTCTCCCAAGATCTCCACCAAGTTGCCCACCCCCACGTACTGGATATCGGTAGGAGGCAGGCACAGACATCCTGTGAATCTGCAATTGGGAACATATATCCGGAAACTTGCATTATCTTTTCTGTATGTTCGAATTTCTCAAGTGAGCGATTCATAAATTCCAAGAATCTATCCGACACGATGAGATCGTCCTCAATAACAATTACCTTTCCGTGCGTTCGGCAAACGGATGTGACGCCATCGATAACTGATTTAGAAAGTCCTAAGTTCGACTCTCTCTCAACTAATTCCATATTGGGATGATTCAATGACTTGGCGACGGCGCGCGCTCTGGCAACTTCTTGAGCTTCGGACTCTGTTCTGGCTGCATCTGCAAAGATATAAAGAGGACTTTCGTAAAACTCTCTATTCTTTGATAGCGCATCAAACATTCTTCGGGCGTGACCTGGTCGATTGAAGATAAACACAACTATTGGCGAAAGCGTTGTCATTTCATCCAGCTTTTTTTCACAAAATCTAAAAGTTACTAAAGCGTTGTGGCTCTGAGAAGGCTTCTAGTGTCAATCTAACGCTAATCCACAGTCAATCCGAACGTAATGAATTCATAATTCTGATAATTCTCAGTTTGACAATTACAGCGACGCCTTTTCGAAACGCTTTGATATATGGCCATACGAAAAGCAATGGCCATAGCCACCCTGCATGACGGCTTACTAGGCTATACCATTGCTTTGGCGGCAATCCCTTTACACCGATTACTCCCTTCCAGTAATTTCTAAATGAACCGTCAAAAACGAAACCAGAGATTCCCGTTGGATTCACGCTACAGGTACCGGCATAGTCTGGCATTAATAGTACCGGTATACGACGTCTCGATGCTCGTAGGCCATAGTCTATATCGCCCATTGTATGAACGAAATCTGGATCGAGATTTCCCAAATCCGCTACCGCTCCTTTCGAGAGCATTACACAATTCCCATTCATAGTTTCACATTCCAACACTTCAGACTCTGAGAAAATAAGTTGGAAGGACAGTGGTCGATATCTCGAGCGACTCTTAAGCCCGCCATAAGATGGTTTCCCGAGAGCGATATCCTGTGTTGTACCGACAACTATAATTTTTCCATCGTGTTTGCTTGCATTGAAATCCCCCATTACAATCATTTTTGTTAGAGTTTCTGGAAATATTACCGTATCATCGTTAATCCAGAATAAATAATCGAATTCTTCATCCATTGCCTTCGCAAAGGCTAACCTCATTCCACCGTTCCAATACAGAGAGCCATCGCCGTTTAGAATCATCACTTCAGGAAACTCAGCAGTCACCACCTCCGATGTACCATCGGTAGAGCCATCATCAACTAAATATATTTTTATTGACACTTCCGATGGTAGTTTCTGCTGGGAAATCGCGCGAAGGCATTTAATGGTGCTCTGAACGCGATTATGAGCAGCTATTATTATAGACGCCCGCAACATGATTTATTCCTATAGGTTATTTATTCCGTACGATCTCGCCCATAGCTCAAAGTTAATGAATCTCCACAATGGCATATTTGGACTCATCCTTCCCGATTCAAAAATCTTAAAAATTTTCTCGCCCTTCCAAATACTTCTTGCCCGAAATTCCTGACTTGAAAGAATGTCCAAAAAGAAATTTCTGACCCGTTTATCCGAGGTCCACTGATAAAATGGCGCAGCGAAACCTATTTTTTTTGTCTCGTTGACTATGGAATCTGGGATTTTTCCACGAAATATATCTCGCAGAATTACTTTTGTTGTTCCATTCGTGAATTTTTGCTCTATTGGGAGGCGGAAACCAGCTTCTATTATACGATAATCTATGAAAGGAGATCGCATTTCTATAGAGTTCATCATAGACGAGTGATCTTCATAATGAAGTATCTGATTAAAGGAATAATAATCTATCTGCCTCTTCATATGGACGCTCATATTTGAGGCGTTAAATTTCATTTTCGAATCTCTCAGATGCCTATCATTTTCATCTATAAATTTATTCCTCAGTAAATGCGTTGTGCCCTCAATGTGTTCAGCCCTCCATTTACTCGCTTGTCTCCGACCTACGATTGCTTTTAATAATTGCGACAGCACCACTTTCTTTGAGTAACCATGCGCTTGACATACTGCATGCATTTCATTAAGAAATTTCGCAGGGCTAGATATTGCTAAATCTAGCAGAAGGTAGCCAACAACATTGTGGGTATATCCTGCGAACGTCTCGTCCGCGCCTTGGCCATTGAGGATTACTTTTATTCCGTATTTTTTTACCTCCTTCATTACTTGATAATGCACAAAGGAAGTTAGGCTCTGTACGGGCTCACCCATGCCGAAACAAAATTTTTCTAACTCATCTATTAAATTCTGTGGCTTTGGGCTAATTTCAACTAAATTGATCTTTTTTAGTTTGGCCGCAAGTTCCCGGACGCGATGGCTCTCATCGTGCTCATAGCCTGGAAAAATTGCCGTAAATGCAGTAACCGAGTCTTCGTGAATCGCTCCCGCCTCTATATTCGATTCGACAATTTTCGCAATGATTGAGGAGTCCAATCCTCCACTCTGTAGCAGTCCAACGGGGACATCACTTCTAAATCTTAGCTTTACCGAATCATTTAATAATTCATATATTTCTTGCTGCGCCACTTTGGCATCCGTGTATGGATCAATATTGGACTCAAGCTCCCAATATTTTTTCAGACGTGGCACCCCATCCTTTATTATGAGATTGTGGCCTGGCAGTAGTTCATTTATTTCCGAGAATATTGTTTCTCCGTTACTTACCCTATAACCGTATCGAAGATAATCATGGGCTCGAGCGAGATTGGCGTCATTGTTTCTTCTGTCCACAAGCGCCTTTATTTCGCTTGAAAACATAAATGAATTCTGATTATTTCGATAAAATAGAGGCTTTACGCCAAGGCGATCTCTTGACAAGAAAAGTTTTTTGTCTTTTTTGTCCCATATGGCGAATGCCCACATTCCGTTGAATCGATTGACGCAATGTTCTCCCCATTCATCGAATGCGTGGAGAATGACTTCGCTGTCAGACCCTCCCCTGAAAGTTCTTCCAAGTGATTTCAATTCGAACGCAATCTCAATGTAGTTATAAATTTCACCATTAAAAGCTAAAATAAATCGTCCTGTCTGATCTGCCATCGGTTGATGACCGGCATTTGACAGTTCAATAATGGATAGCCGTCTATGTCCCATAGAGAACATAGTTTCCTGATACTCTCCGTCGCCGTCTGGACCGCGGTGTGCTATCGCAGCATTCATTCGACGAATTAGGGTCTCATCGTGCCGTCCCCTTTTTGTTAGATACCCGTTGATTCCGCACATTTCATCTTCCTTGATCAAGGTCTTACCAAAATATAGGGTCGACCATTATTGAGGTTGGTCCGGTTTTCGAAGTGATCAAAACTAGAGTTTCATGCTCCAGAGTCAGTTGTCCGACCTCTTTCAGCGAACTCACTCGGGGTCAGGTGACCGAGTGATCCGTGTGGCCGGTGG
>Ga0164296_1001239_pt1 | contig 27719 bp, 21 predicted proteins | sample GEODES057metaG_FD_113533 | JGI IMG/M metagenome (GOLD analysis project Ga0164296, IMG submission 113533) | Dystrophic lake water microbial communities from Trout Bog Lake, Wisconsin, USA - GEODES057 metaG | ecosystem: Environmental > Aquatic > Freshwater > Lake | place: USA: Trout Bog Lake...
AACAGTCGGATTACATGGCGGCGGTCATGGGCGAGGATCGCAGCGGCTGGGCCGATAATGTCGGCTATTTCTGCCCCGGCACGCCGATGGCGAGCGCCGCCGGCATGGACCAGCTCAACGGTCCGCGCGACTACGCCAAGGTGAAGCACGACCTCGAGGTTGCCGGCTACAAGGGCGAAAAAGTCGTTCTGCTCGGCCCGATGGACATCCCGAGCACCAAGGCCCTCGCCGAGGTCACCGCCGATATGCTGAAAAAAATCGGCATCAACCTGGACTTCCAGGCGATGGACTGGGCAACCCTGGTGCAGCGCCGCGCCAAGACCGAGCCGGTGGAGCAGGGCGGCTGGAGCATTTTCCAAACCTCCTGGGCCGGGCTCGATCAATTCAATCCGGCTGGTCACGTGTTCCTGCGCGCCAACGGCAAAGCCGCCGCCCCGGGCTGGCCGACCAGTGAAAAGCTGGAAGCCCTGCGCGACGACTGGTTCCGCGCCCCGGACGCGGTAACGCAGAAAAAACTCGCCGACCAAATCCAACTCCAGGCTTTCGCGGACGTGCCCTACATCCCGCTCGGCCAGACCATCTCCCGCACCGCCTACCGCGCCAACCTCACCGGCGTGCTGGAGGGGCTGCCGCTGTTCTGGAACATTCAGCGGGGCTAGCTAAGACCGAAACCCAAAATCCTTGGCTCCGTACGTGCACACCCTCAGATCCGTGTACGACGAAGCCAAGGAGACGGCCGCAGTTTTCTGAGGTCTTTTTGTTCACAAAAAAACCAAGCTTCCCCGTCCTCAATGATGCCCCGGCACCCGCCCACCATCGGCGATAATCGCCTTCAATGGCCCGGTCGGGAACATCGCCGGGTCTAGCGGCGCGCCGGGGGAAATATATTCATTCGGATGCACGATCATCTGTTCGGCATCCAGCAACACCACGCTGGAATAGCCAAGGGTATCATACCGATACTGGATCGAATCATCGATCCCACCAAGCTGCAACCCGCAATTATAATGTACCGCGCCCACATTGGCGAACGGAATGCCGTTCCATAGGCCGGAGCTATGCCGGTGGGTATGGCCGCTGAACAGGTGTTGCACGTTGCCGTGTGCCTTCAGCATCGCCGCCAGTCCTGGCGCGGTCAGCTTGATGTCGTCCATGAAATTGCCGACATTGAACGGCGGGTGATGTACGAACACGTAAACCGGTTGCCCCTTCACCTCATCCAGCCGCGCCTGCAGCCAGGCTAGCCGCGCCGGGCACAGCAGCCCGTTCACATGCCCGGGTTCGTGGCTGTCGAGGAAGATGAAACGCCCCAGCGCGGTATCGCGCACCGATTGCACAAACCCGTCCCCGGCATGGTCGGCTTCGGGGAAGGCGGCCATCAGGTTGGCGCGGTTGTCATGATTGCCGAGCATAAAGTGCAGCGGCATGTTCAACGGCGCCAGCGCCTCTCGCAGCACGGCATAGGCTTCCGGCGCGCCATGATCGGCCAAATCCCCCAGCAGCACGCAAAATTCCGCATCGGCGTGGTTGGCGGCCAATTCGGCGGCCGCCCGGCGGGCGCGGGCGCCGGTATCAACGCCATGGCTGGTTTCGCCCGGCGGGACGATATGCAGGTCGGACAGGATCACAAACTTCATCGGCGCGCTCCGGGCTGGTATTTTCCCGAAGGCTATCATCGCGTCGTGGCGCTGGCCATTGGCCGGCGATGTCGGCATAGAACTGTCATCGGATCTTCAAAGCGGGTTGGGTCATGTCGCATAACAGTTTCGGCCATTTATTCCGGGTGACCTCCTGGGGGGAAAGCCACGGCCCGGCGATCGGCGGCGTTGTCGATGGCTGCCCGCCGCGCCTCGCGCTCACCGAGGCCGATATCCAACCCTGGCTGGATCGCCGCCGGCCGGGCCAATCCCGCTTCACCACCCAGCGGCAAGAGCCGGACCAGGTGCGCATCCTGTCCGGCGTGTTTGAAGGCCAGACCACCGGCACCCCGATCGCGCTGCATATCGACAATGTCGATCAACGCTCCCGCGACTACGGCGACATCGCCACCCGCTTCCGGCCGGGCCATGCCGATATCGCCTATGAGTGGAAATACGGCATCCGCGACTATCGCGGCGGCGGCCGCTCGTCCGCCCGCGAAACCGCCATCCGCGTCGCCGCCGGCGCCATCGCCCGCAAGGTGCTCGGCGAGGGGGTGCGCATTCGCGGCGCGCTGGTGCAACTCGGCCCGCATAAAATCGACCGTGCCAACTGGGACTGGGCGGCTGTGGATGCCAACCCGTTCTTCTGCCCCGATCCGGTCGCCGCCGTGCAGTGGGACGACTACCTCAGCGCCATCCGCAAGGCCGGATCGTCTTGCGGCGCGGTGATCGAACTGGTGGCCGATGGCGTGCCTCCCGGCCTCGGCGCGCCGATTTACGGCAAGCTGGATGCCGATATCGCCGGCGCCCTGATGAGCATCAACGCTGTCAAAGGCGTTGAAATCGGCGACGGCTTCGCCACCGCTGCGCTGACCGGCGAGGAAAACGCCGACGAAATGCGCATGCACGAAGGCCGCGTGCTGTTCGGCGCCAACCATGCAGGCGGCATCCTCGGCGGTATTTCCACCAGCCAGCCCATCATCGCCCGCTTCGCCGTCAAGCCCACCAGTTCCATCCTCTCCCCCCGCGCCAGCGTCGATCGCACCGGCCACGATGTGGACGTGGTAACCAAAGGCCGGCACGACCCATGTGTCGGCATTCGCGCGGTGCCGGTGGGGGAGGCGATGCTGGCCTGCGTGCTGGCGGACCATTTGCTGCGCCACCGGGCGCAAAATCCGGACGCGCCGAGTGTGCCGCGTTTGCCGATAAACTGAGTGCGGGGTCTTCTTTGTTGACAAACAAAGAAGCAAAAAAACCTCAACCCATCCTCATTCCTCACCGGTCGGAATTTTAACAGGACAACAGCAGTCCCCTATAGCCGTGCCCAGCAAACCGTGGCATTCTTGGTCCTTCGTTCCCTCGAGGATGCCGTGACCGTTTCTCCCCGCACCGAAGCCGCGCGCTTTATCAAACTGGTTGGCGCTGTGCGCTGGCGCCGTCGGATCGCCGAAATCACCGCCATGTGCCGCAACGGTCGCCGCGCCGGGCGGGCAGCGCTACAACGCCATCTGCCGGAACTCACGTTGGACCGGCTGGCGCGCGGCGAAGATCGGCCGCTGGCGCTGGCAGAAGCGCAGATCGTGGTCCTGGCCCAGCACACCACCAAACTTGCCGCCATCCTGGCCCCGGACGGTCGGGCGCGGCTGCTGGCGGAACTGCACTCCGGTCTGGCGGACGAAAACACCCTCATTCCGCTGTTTCACCTCATCCGCACCGCCACAACCCAGCGCGACCGCGGCTTCACTGTCCACTTCGCCGGGCTGGCGGATGCTGCCCCGTATGATCTGCTGATCACCCGCGAGGGTGTGGAGGCGGAAATCGTGTGCGACACAATTTCCGCCGAGGAAGGTCGCGACGTTCATCGCGGCGCCTGGGTGCAACTGGTGGACCGGATCGATCCGGACCTGCAAACCTGGCTCGGCGCCCATCCCGGCCGCTACGTGCTGAAACTCACCCTGCCGCAAGGCCTGAAGCGGGAGCCGCAAAGCCTCGCCGCCCTGCATGGCCGTATCCGCGACATGCTCGGCAGCACCAACCGCTCGGACCATGACGCCGCCGCCGTGCTGCGGCTGGACCCGCTGATGCTTGCCGCCGCCCAGGCCGATGAGGCAGGGCTGATGGCCGGCATGCGGCGGGAGTTCGGCACCGAAGCGCATCTGGCCGTCACCACCGCCGGCGCCGGCGTGTTCGTCATGGCCGCCCGCGCCGGGCGCGAGAATGACATTGCGGTTGCCATCCGCCGCCGCCTCGCGGCCCTGACTCCGGCCCGGCTTTCCGGCACCCGCCCCGGCATTCTGGCGATGTTTGTCGAGGATACCGACCGCGCCGAATGGCGGGATCTGCAAGACCGGCTGGTGCTGGAAGGCGAAACCCGCCAATTCCTCGCCCATCACACCGCCCGCGGCGTGGTCGCCGTCACCTGCACCTCCCGCCACGAAATGCTGGGCGCCGGCATGGCCGAGGGGGAAGTCCGCTTCCGCAACACGGGTAACCCGTTCGCCAAAGCGGTCGCGCTGGCGCCGGCCGTCCTGTCAACGATGTAGCCGATCAGCCCCGCCGACGGCGAACCGCCGGCCCCGGTGATCGAGGTATCCAAGTAGGGGTTGATCGTCAGGGCTGAGGCGGGCGCGGCCAACACCAACCAGGCGGTCAATGCCGCAACCGCAACGGTTGACGTTCGCTGGCTCCGTAACATGTAACGCTTACCGCTGAACTGTCCAAGCGGAATAGAGCAGGAGCCCGCCATGGCCGCATACACCATCAAACCTCTTGTCACCGCCACCGCCGTCAGCACCGGTGGACGCAACGGGCATTCGGAAACCACCGACCAATCCGTCAGCGTCAACCTGTCCGTCCGCAAGGAAATGGGCGGGGCAGACCTGCCGGGGACCACAACCCCCGAGCATCTCTTCGCTGCCGGCTACGCCGCCTGTTTTGGCGGCGCGCTGGAAGTCGCGGCTCGGATGCACAAAAAAGACGTCGCGGGCGCCGTCGTCACCTGCGCCACCTCGGTCGGCCCGCGCGAAGGCGGCGGCTTTGGCATCGCGGTGAAAATGCACGTTAAACTGCCGACTCTGTCCGCCGAGGATGCGCGATCGGTGGTGCAGGACACGCACGACAAAATCTGCCCGTACAGCCACGCCACACGCGGCAATATCGACATCGTATTCGAAATCGAATCCGCCTGAGCCTCCCGCCCGGCCCGCCGCGCTTGGCGGGCCGGGCGGAGATTCTACAACACCGCCTCAGCAACAATCCGCATCGCTTCAGGCGTCGCGCCGGTCAGCACCATGGTGTTGACCTTCCCGGCCCGGCCCACGTCTTTCCACGCCTCCAACCGGCCCTTGATCCGATCCGCCGGGCCAACCAGGGCGATCTGGTCGATCAGCGCATCCGGCACTTCCGCCGCCGCCGCGTCCTTCTTGCCGTCCAGATACAGGTCCTGGATTTTCACCGCCGCATCGGCGAAGCCCAGCCGTTTGGCGTAATCGTTGTAGTAATTTTTACCGCGCGCCCCCATGCCGCCGATGTAGAGCGCCAGTTCTGGCCGCACCGCATCGCGACACGCTTCCAGATCCCCCACCTTGATTTTCACATGCGGCGAGACCGCGAATTGGCGGATATCCTGCCCGCGCCCGGCCTTCGCCATGCCCTCCAAAATCGGCTTGGTCACCAGCGCCTCACCCTCGGGAGACATGAAGATCGGGATCGTCCCATCCGCCACTTCCCCCGCCGCTCGCAATCCGGCCGGCATGATCGATGCGGTATAAATCGGCAGCGACGGATCGCCATGCATGATGCTGCGCAGCGGCTTGCCCAGCCCGGTGGCATCCGGCCCGGCATAGGGGATCTGATAATGCTCGCCCTGAAAGCTCAGCGGCTTTTCCCGTGCCAGAATGGCTTTGATGATGGCGATATATTCCTTGGTCCGCGCCAACGGCTTGCCGAAGGCCTGGCCATGCCAGCCCTCAATCACCTGCGGCCCGGATGGGCCAACGCCGCATAAAAACCGATTGCCGGACAGCGCCTGCAACGTCATCGCCGTCATCGCCGCGCAAGCCGGGGTGCGCGCGTTCATTTGCATAATGCCGGTGCCGGCGCGAATTTTGGTGGTCTGCGCCAACACCCAGGCAATCGGCGTCACCGCATCCGTGCTGTAGCTTTCGCCGGTCCAAACCTGGTCAAAACCAAGCCGCTCGGCCTCCAGCACATCGTTCATATCCAGCTTCGGCACCGCCCCGCGCATAGCCAGCGTCATTCCCAGTTTCATTGCAGCGTTCCTCTTATTGGTAAAAGTTTCTTGCTCCTTTTTTTTCAAAAAAGCAGCGCTTGGCAGAAGTCCTTTTTTGAAGAAAAGACCAAAAACCCTCGCAAATTATCCTTGCGCTTGCGCGATCACCTTGTCCCGAAACCGCTGCATCTCCTCCAGCATCGCCGCCGTGCTCGCGCCGGGAAAGCCGATATCCAAATGGCTCACCCCCGCCGCGCGCAAGGCCACGATATCGGCGGCGATCTGCGCATCCGCGCCCGTGAACAATTTGCGGTTGCCATCGCTCGCCAGCGCCGCCGGGCCGCCGTAGCGGGCAACGCGATAGGCCAGCGTAATCCCACCCGGATCACGCCCGGCCTTCGCCGCCATGCCCTGCAACTTCGCCGTCGCCGCCAGATAGCGCGGCAGGCTGTCGAGTGGGAATGATGGGTTGGTGCCGATCGGATACCAGCCATCGCCCACCCTGACCGTGCGCCGCAAAGCCGGGCCGCTTTCGCCACCAATCCAAATCGGCGGATGCGGTGACTGCACCGGCTTCGGCTCGAAGGAAATCGCGTCAAAGGCAACGTATTTGCCGGCGTAACGCGGATCGGCCTGCGTCCACAGCGCCTTGAACGCGTCGAGATATTCGTCCGTCACCGCCCCGCGCGCGTCAAAATCCGGTGCTTGCAGTGCCTCGAACTCCTCCCGCATCCAACCGGCGCCAATGCCGACGGTGATCCGCCCGCCAGACAGCACATCGATGGTTGCGAGGATTTTCGCCGTCAGCAGCGCCGGCCGATGCGGCACTACCATCACCGACAGCACCAGCCGCAGCCGGCTGGTTTTGGCCGCCATGAACGCCACCTCGGTCAGTTGCTCATGGCGTGGCCCAGCCGCCCCGCCGGGGAACTCGCCGGTGTCGGAATAGGGATAGGTGGCGTGGATTGCATTGGGGATCACCACATGGTCGGAAAACGTGGCATAGTCCCAGCCCATCGCTTCCGCGCCCACCACCAGCGGGATCAACGATCCCGGTTCCGACAACTGCCCCGCCGTTGGCGCATTGAACCCGAATTGCATCTGGCCGCCTTCCCCTATTCCCCGCGGTGCATTGCGCATCCCGCCGTATCACCCCACCATAGTTGCACGCGTTTTCGGAGACGACCATGCCCGCCAGTTCGGCCCATCACGAAGCGTTGGCTTTTATCGCCAATGCCGGCCTGCCAGACCTCCTGCAAGCCGCCGGGGCGTCGCGTGACCGGGGTCACGGCCGTAACCTGTCCTATTCGCGCAAGGTCTTCATCCCGCTCACCAAACTTTGCCGGGACGTCTGCCATTACTGCACCTTCGCCGAGCGGCCGAAAAAGGGCCACGCCGCCTATCTCAGCCCGGAGGAAATCCTCGCCATCGCCCGCGCCGGCGCGGCGGGCGGCTGCACGGAGGCCCTGTTCACCCTCGGCGATAAGCCGGAAGCCCGCTACCAGGCCGCCCGCGATGGCCTCGCCGCTTTGGGCTACGCCACCACCATCGACTATCTCGTCGCCATGTGCGCGTTGGTGCTGAACGAGACCGGCCTGCTGCCGCACGCCAACCCCGGCGTGATGACGCGCGCCGAACTCGCCGCCTTGCGGGAGGTGACCGCCAGCCAGGGCATCATGCTGGAATCCGTCAGCGCCCGGCTGTGTGAGCCCGGCCAGGTGCATTACGGCTCGCCCGATAAGCAACCGGCGGTGCGGCTGGAAACCATCGCCCTGGCCGGTGAACTGGCGATCCCGTTCACCACCGGCATCCTGATCGGCATCGGCGAAACCCGGCAGGAACGGCTGGACTCGCTGGTGGCGATCGCCGATCTGCACGCGCAATACGGTCACATCCAGGAAGTGATCGTGCAGAACTTCCGCGCCAAGCCCAACACCAAGCGGGCCGGTGCGGCGGAACCGGATCTGGACGATCTGCTGTGGACCATCGCCGCCGCCCGGCTGATCCTCGGCCCGGAGATGAACCTGCAAGCGCCGCCGAACCTCACGCCGAGCGAATACGAACGTCTGGTCGCCGCCGGCATTAACGATTGGGGCGGCGTGTCCCCGGTCACGCCGGATCATGTCAATCCGGAAGCGCCCTGGCCGGAACTCGATGTACTGGCGCAACGCACGGCCGATGTGGGTAAAATCCTGGTGCAACGCCTGCCGATTTATCCCGCCTACGCGCTCGATGCCGATCGCTGGCTGCCAATGCCGCTGGCCGGCACCGTGCGCCGGATGATCGATGCCGAAGGCTTCGCCCGCGCCGATGATTGGGCGCCGGGCAACACCACCATCCCGCAAACCCCGGCCATCCGCCTCACCGCAGCCGATCCCGCCATCCGCCGCATCGTTGATCGCGCCACCAACGGCATCCGCCTCGATGAACCCGAGATCGTGCGCCTGTTCGCCGCGCGCGACGTTGATTACGCCTATGTGACGGAAGCCGCGGATGCTTTGCGCCAGGCAGTGAGCGGGGAGGTGATCCGCTACGTCGTCAACCGTAACATCAACTACACCAATATCTGCTACTATAAATGTAAGTTCTGTGCGTTTTCAAAAGGGAAAACCCACGAGGCCCTCCGTGGGACCCCGTACGATCTCGATATGACTGAAATCGTTCGCCGCGCGTCGGAAGCCTGGGACCGCGGCGCGACCGAAGTCTGTCTGCAAGGCGGCATCCATCCGGACTACACCGGGCAAACCTATATCGCCATTTGTGAAGCCATCCGCGCGGCGGTTCCCGGCATGCATATCCACGCGTTTTCCCCGTTGGAAATCACCCAGGGTGCCGCAACGCTCGGCCTCAGCCTCGATGCATTTCTCGCCCGGCTGAAGGCCGCCGGCTTGGGAACCTTGCCCGGCACGGCGGCGGAAATTCTTGACGACGAGATCCGTAACATTATCTGCGCCGATAAAATCAACACCGCCGAATGGGTCGCCGCCATTCGCGCCGCCCATCGCCAGGGCCTGCGCACGACCTCGACGATCATGTACGGCCATGTCGAACAGTCGCTGTCATGGGCCCGACATTTGCTGGTGCTGCGCGACCTGCAAAGCGAAACCGGCGGCTTTACAGAATTCGTGCCGCTACCCTTCGTGCATATGGAAGCACCGATGTATCTGCGCGGTCAGGCACGCAAAGGACCCACCTTCCGCGAAGCGGTGCTGATGCATTCCGTCGCCCGGCTGGTGCTGCATCCCGGTATCACCAACATCCAAACCTCATGGGTGAAAATGGGACCGGACGGCGCCGCCGCCTGCCTGAATGCCGGCGCTAACGACATGGGCGGTACACTGATGAATGAGAGCATTTCCCGCGCCGCCGGCACCGAGCACGGGCAGGAATTCGCCCCCGAGGCGATGGAAAAATTGATCACCAGCATCGGCCGCCTGCCAGCGCAACGCCTGACCGGTTACGGCGCGGTGGGCAACGAACGCCAAGTGCGCTCGTTCGGTGCGGCGGAGTTGGCCCCGATGGTGCAAACGGCCCCGAAGCGCAAGGTAGCGGCGGAATAGGTCGGTCTGGCCGACGGCGTGCTCTGGTCCGTCAGACCATGCCGCCGGCCCGCTCTCAAGACGTGAGCGAGGCCCGCGTCCAGCCCAACACATTCATCGTCTGCAGATCCACCGCCGTCACCACGCCGGCAACGCCGGGTGCTCCGTTACCGAACGAATCGCCCGTCACGCTCGCCGCCCAGTCACCGAGATCGCCGGCGGTTGTGGTGGCATTGTAGCTTTGCAGCATCGTCGTCCCGTTCACCGAGAACGACCCGGCGCCCGGCACCAGATCGCGCACCCCGGCGCTGGTACAGCGGAACAAATCCAGCGGCTCATACATCCCGGCATAGGTGCCGAGCGAACTGGTCCGCCCCATCACCTCCGTGATTTCATGCTCCAGCACGCCAATCGCATCATAGCTGCCGGCAACGGCCCGATTGGCCGGATCGAAACTCATGGCATACGCCGAGGACAGGCCAACATAGCCGTCGTTAATTCCGGCAATCCCCACCGATAGTCCCAACGCCTTCGCTTCAGCGTTGGCGATAATAAAATTCGCCGTCCCCACCGGCGACGTCGCCGGCAATGTCGCCAGTGCGGCCAACTGATCCGGCTGGGTGCCAGTGGCCGCCAGCGCCGCCTGCAACGTGGCGTAGCTCACCACGTCGTAGCTGGTCTGATTGGCGCCCAGATCGCCGCTCGGCAACGCGCTCCCGTTCACAGACCCGTAGCCGACAGTGATGTTCACCGTCGTGGCGTTGGTAAACTCGCTTTCGAGGTAGCTCACCGCCGCGGCCACGGCGGTTTTGAACCCGGCCGGCGCTGCGGTCACGCTGCTGTCATAGGTCACGTTGATCACGAACGGGCTCGCCGTCCCGCCCGTCGTGCCGGCCGTCCCAGCGGCCGGCGTGCTGACGGCGAAGGTCTCCGACGTCGCCAGCCCATAGCTATCGGTCGCGGTCACCTTCAGGTTGAGGCCGGCCGTACCGGTCGGCACCGTGCCGCTAAAGCTATCCGTCGTCGGGTTGTAGACCAGCCAGGACGGCAGCGCCGCCCCCGTCGACAGGCTGGCGCTATAGGTCAGCGTCGCGCCTTGCGGGTCGCTAAACGTATTCGCCGGCAGCGCGAACTTGATGGCTGTGCCCTGGGTCCAGCTTTGCGCCGCCGTGGCATTGGCAACCGTCGGCGCTGCCGCCAGCGACACGGTGAAGCTTTCCGTGCCCGTGGCCCCAGCGCTGTCTTTCGCCGTCACCGTTACTGTGACCGGCGCGGTACCGGCGGCATCGGTTCCGGTGAACGTCGCGGTCGAGGCGGTGAATTTCAGCCATGACGGCAACGCCGCACCCCCGGCCAGCGTGGCGCTGTAGGTCATCGCCAGGCCTTGCGGATCAACAAAGGTGCCGGTCGGAATGGCCAGCGTGGTGGCCTTGCCAGCCACCCAATATTGGCTCGCGGTCGGCGCCGTTACCGTCGGCGCGGTGGCCAGCGCAATGTTGAAGGTTTCCGCCACCGACAGTCCCACCGAATCCGTCGCCGTCACCTTCACCGTCACGGGCGCGGTGCCAGCCGGATCGGTGCCGCTGAAGCTGCGAGTGGTAGCATTGAATGTCAGCCAGGATGGCAATGCAGCCCCGCTGGACAAAGTGGCGGAATAGCTGAGCAGCAAGCCTTGCACATCGGTGAACGTGTTGCTCGCCAGCACCAGCGTCGTCGCCTTGCCGGCGAGCCAGTATTGCGTCGCGGTCTGGCCGGTCACGGTCGGCGCGGTCGCCAAGGCGATGTTAAAGGTTTCGCTGTTCGACAGGCCATAGGTATCGGTGGCGGTCACCTTCACGCTCACCGGCGCCGTGCCGGCAGGATCGGTACCGGTAAAGCTGTGCGTCGTCGCATTAAAGCTCAGCCAGCTCGGCAACGCCGCGCCAGACGCCAAGGTTGCCGCATAGCTCAGATTTGCATTCTGCGGATCGGTGAAGGTGTTGCTCGCCAGGGCAAAGGTCTGCGTCTTGCCCGCCGCAAAATACTGCGTGGCCGTCTGCCGATACAGCTTCGGCGCCTGCGCCAGGCTGATGGTAAAGCTCTCCGAAACCGCCAGCCCGGCGGTATCCGTCGCCGTCACCCGCACCGTCACCGGCGCGGTTCCGGTCGGATCGATCCCGCTGAAACTATCGGTCGCGGCGGTGAATTTCAACCAGCTCGGCAGCGCCGCCCCGCTGGACAGCGTGGCGCTATAGGTCAGCGCCAGCCCCTGCGTGTCGGTAAAGGTATTGGTCGCCAGCGTCAGCGTGGTTGATGTTCCGGCCACCCAATACTGGTTCACCGTCTGCGTCGTCAGTATCGGTCCGCTGGTCGGCGCGGCCGCTGCCTTGGCTGCACTGGTGAGCACAATCGGCTGCGTCGGCGCGGCATCTTCCGGCCACCCGTCAGCCCAACGCCGCAGCGCTGGATCGATTATTTCAAGACTGGCACTAAACCGATGGCCGAAAAAAGCATCGCCTGAGGCCAGATACTGGCCCAGGCCGTTCCTGATTGAATTCGTCATACTTAAATTATTCCGTACAGCGACTTACATATTCCTTACGGTTAACAGTCGCTTAGCACGAGCACAAGCTAAGTTTTGTTCATCGTCACGCTGTCAGCGATGCCCGGGTATAGCCCAGCACGTTCATCTCCTGCAGATCGACCGCGCTGACGAGCGAAGCAACCCCCGCCCGGCCGGACCCGAACGAATCGCCGACCACGCTGCTCGCCCAATCCGCCGCATCGCCCCCGGTCGTCGGATTGTTGTAGGTTTGCAGCATCGTCGTACCGTTAATGGAGAACGACCCTGCACCCGGCAGCAAGTCCCGCACCCCGGCGCTGCTATAACGGAACAGGTCCAGCGGCGAGTCATAGCCCGAAATCGCCGAGAGCGACTGCGTCCGCCCCATGACCTCGGTGATTTCGTGCTCGATCACCCCGATCGCGTCGTACAGGCCCGAGACCGCTCGATTGGCCGGGTCGTACGTCATCGGATACAGCGACGCGATCCCGATCGAACCGTCCAGCGTCGTGCCAGTTGCCGCCACCAACCCCAACGCCTTCGCTTCGGCATTGGCCACCGCAAAGCTGCCAGTGCCCGGAGATGTCGTCGGCAGCGTCGCCAACGCCGTCACCTGGTCTGGCTGCGTCGCATGCGCTGCCAGCGCGCTGCGCAACTGGGCATAGGTCACCAAGTCGAAACTGGTCTCGCTCTCCCCCAACGCTCCAGCACCCATTGTGGTGCCGCCCACCTCGCCGTATCCCACCTTCAAATTCAGCGTCATGTTGTTGGTGAATTCTTTCTCCAGATACGCCACCGCAGCGTTGATAGCGGCGGTAAAGCCGGTCGGCGCGCTGGAGACGCTGGCATCGTAGGTGATGTTGATGACCAGCCCGGATGCCGCCACCGTCGGTGTTGCTGCCGCCGGCGTGGCCACCGCGAACGTCTCGGACGTCGCCAGCCCGTAACTGTCCGTCGCCGTCACCTTGATACTGAACGCGCTGGTGCCGCTGGGTTCGGTGCCGGTAAAAGCGCCGGTTGTCGCGTTAAACTTCAGCCAAGTGGGCAGCGCCGCCCCGGTCGACAGCGTGGCGCTATAGCTCAGGCTGGCGCCTTGTGGGTCCTTGAACGTGCCGGCGGGCAAGGTGAAACTCACCGCTTTACCTTGGGTCCAACTCTGCGCCGCGGTCTGGCTCACCACCACCGGCGCGCTCGCCAGCGTCAGGGTGAAACTCTCCGAGGTCGAAAGTCCGTAACTATCCGTCGCCGTCACCTTGATTGTGATCGGCGCCGTGCCCGCGGCCTCGGTGCCGCTAAAGCTATCCGTGGCCGCGTTGAACTTCAGCCAACTCGGCAGCGCCGCCCCGCTGGCCAACGTTGCGGTATAGGTCATCGCCGCGCCCTGCGGGTCGGTAAAGCTGTTACTGGGCAGCGTGAGCGTGGTGGCCTTTCCCGCAACCCAGTATTGCGCCCCAGTCGCTGCCGTCACATTCGGCGCCGCTGCCAGCCCGATCGTGAAGGTCTCGCTGCTCGCCAGACCAAAGGTGTCCGTCGCCGTCACCTTCACTGTCACCAACCCGGTATTCGCCGGCGCGGTGCCGGTGAAACTGCGCGTCGTCGCGTTGAATTTCAGCCACGACGGCAGGGCCGACCCGTTTGACAGTGTCGCCGCATAGGTCATCGCCGAACTCTGCGGATCGGTGAACGTCGTGCTGCTCAGGGTCAGCGTTTCCGCCACTCCGGGCACCCAAATCTGATTGGCGGTTTGCGCCGTCAACTTCGGCGCCGTGTGCGTCACCGTCGTCGCCGCCGAAATCATACCGACGGTAAATTGCTCGCTGCGGGTCATGCCCCAGGCGTCCGTGGCCGACACGGTCAGGCTCAACGGACCAGCCCCGAGCGGCACCGTGCCGGAAAACGTCTCGGTGCTGGCATTAAAGCTCAGCCAACCCGGCAACGCCGCGCCGTTGCTCAGCGTTGCCCGATACGTCATCGCCAGTCCCAATGTGTCGGTAAAGGTGTTGGCCGCCAGCCTCAGGCTGACCGCCTGCCCGATGGACCAGTACTGATTGCTCGTGGCGGCCGTCACCACCGGGCCGAAGCCCAGAGCGTCCAACCAGGCAGCGATATCGGGCACGGCTGTGGTCGTGGGGGCGGGGAGGGGCATGCGGTGGCGCTCCGCTGATCAAAACGAAATGGATAAATTTCCCACTTATTTTCTGTGGGCGGACCGATTAAATCAAGCAAAACGTAAAAATCTCTAAACTTTCGTATCAAAAATAGCACCGCAGCCATGTGCCGGCACCAATCCACCAAACTTTGGACGCACGCTGCCGCTCACTCTGGATAGCGGATCGCCAGCACCTCAATCTCATCCGGCCCGGCCGGCGTTTGTAGCCGCAGCACATCGCCCACTTTGGCCCGCAGCAGCGTCCGCGTGATCGGCGCATGCAGGCTCACCTCGCCGCGCGCCAGATCCGCCTCATCCACCCCCAGAATGGTGATCGTCCGCTCCTCGTCCCGCCCGTTCACGTAAGTCACCGTGGCGCCAAAAAATACCTGATCGCGGTTCGGCTGCTGGGTCGGATCCACAATCTCGGCAATCGCCAGCCGCTTGGTCAAAAACCGCGCCCGCCGGTCAATTTCCCGCAACCGCTTCTTGCCATAAAGATAGTCACCGTTCTCAGACCGATCGCCATTACCCGCCGCCCAGTGCACAATTTCAACCACCCGCGGCCGCTCGACCTTCATCAGCGCATGATATTCGGCCACCAGCCGCGCGTGCCCGCCCGGGGTAATATAATTCTTCGCCCCTCCCGGTGGCGGCGGGGCGGTATCCTCGGCGTCGTCGTCAAAATCCAGCTCATGTTCCATCCCGCAAGGCTGCGCCACCCAGCCACCGCAACGCAAGCATTGCGGTTCAACCGGCCTTGTTCTAGGTCCGACTTGTGGCAAGCTGTCTTGTGCGCTAAGTCCCCGCGCTCACGGGCTGCGCATGCGGGCGTGGTGAAATTGGTAGACACGCCAGATTTAGGTTCTGGTGGCGCAAGTCGTGGGGGTTCAAGTCCCTCCGCCCGCACCACTGCGCCCTGGATTTCCGGCGCGCTGTAACGAGGAATTTTCCGACGATGTTGGTGACTGAGACGCTCTCCGAGGGCTTGAAGCGTGCGTTCAGCGTGGTTGTGCCGGCGGCCGATGTGGCCGAGCGGCGCGCAAAGCGTCTGGCCGAGCTCGCCCGTACCGTCAACCTGCCCGGCTTCCGCCCCGGCAAGGTCCCGATGTCGGTGATTACCAAGCGCTTTGCCGGCGGTGTGATGGCCGAAGTGCTGGAAGAGAGCGTCAACAAGGCGACCTCGGACCTGCTCGACGAGCGCGGCCTGCGCGCCGCCAACCAGCCCCAAGTGGACCTGGTGAAGGCCGAACCCGATTCGGACATCGAATTCACCGTTTCGTTCGAGCTGTTCCCGACGATCGAAATGCCCGATTTCGGCGCCATCGAACTGACCCGCCTGACCGCGACCCCGGATGACGAGTCGTTGACCAAGGCGCTCGAAGGCCTCGCCCAGCGCCAGCGTGAACTCACTGTGGTGGAAGAGGCCCGCGCCGCCGTGAAGGGCGAAGTCCTGACCGTGGACTTCCTCGGCAAGATCGACGGCGTGCCGTTCCAGGGCGGCGACGCCACGGATATGGACATCGAAGTTGGCGGCGACGGCTTCATCCCCGGCTTCACCGACCAGCTCGAAGGCATGTCGGCCGGCGATTTTAAGGTGATCGACGTGCAGTTCCCCGCCGAATACGGCGCCGCGGAACTGGCCGGCAAAGCCGCCACTTTCGACATCACTGCCAAGACGCTGAAGATCCAGGTGCTGCCGGCGGTTGACGACGCGTTGGCCCAGAAGCTCGGCTTCGAAGCCCTCGACGAGGTCAAGGGCCTGATCGGCCAGCAGATGCAGCGCGAATACGACCAGTTGAGCCGCGTGCGAGTGAAGCGCCAGCTGCTCGACGCGCTGGCCAAAATAACCGCCTTCCCGGTGCCGGACTCGATGCTCAGCGGTGAGTTCGACCAGATCTGGCAGCGCATCGAGGCCGACCGAAAGGAAGGCAAGCTCGACGCCGAAGACGCCGGCAAGGACGACGAAACCCTGAAGGCCGAATACCGCGCCATCGCGGAACGTCGCGTCCGCCTTGGCCTGCTGCTGGCCGAAATCGGTCGCGTCAACGGCATCACCGTCACCGCCGATGAAATGACCCGTGCGATGCGCGCCGAAGCCGGCCGCTATCAGGGCCAGGAACAGATGGTGATGGACTTCTTCCGCAAGAACCCGCAAGCGGCCGAAAGCCTGCGCGGGCCGATCTTCGAGGAGAAGGTGGTCGATTTCGTGCTCGAACTGGCGAAAGTGACCGATCAGGTCGTGACCCCGGAAGAGCTGGCGAAAGAGCCGGAAGCCGAAACCGCCGCCTAAAGCCGTTTTATGGGTGCCTGTTCAGGGGGTCGTAACCTTGGGCAGGCATACCCATGTCTCGTTACGTGCTGTGCGGCAGGATTTTCGCCAGATCAGAAGCTAGGAAGGTTCGGAAGTGATGCGTGATAGGGATCCTCTTGAGGTCTATGCCAACAACCTCGTCCCGATGGTGGTCGAACAGACCGCGCGTGGCGAGCGGTCGTACGACATCTATTCGCGCTTGCTGAAGGAACGCATCATCTTCCTGACCGGTCAGGTCTATGACGGCGTTGCCTCGCTGATCTGCGCCCAGCTGCTGTTCCTGGAAAGCGAGAACCCGAACAAGGATATCTCGTTCTACATCAACAGCCCCGGCGGCGTGGTCTCGGCCGCGTTGGCGATGTACGACACGATGCAATATATCCGCAGCCCCGTCAGCACCGTCTGCGTCGGCATGGCCGCCTCCGCTGGTAGCCTGCTCCTCACCGCCGGCGCGCCGGGCAAGCGTTTCGCGCTGCCGAACGCCCGCATCATGGTGCATCAGCCATCCGGCGGTGCCCAGGGCCAGGCGACGGACATCGAAATTCAGGCGCGGGAAATTCTCTATACCCGCCGCATCCTGAACGACATTTACGTCAAACATACCGGCCAGCCGGTCGAAGCCATTGAACGTAAGCTGGAGCGCGACACCTATATGTCGGCGCAGGAAGCCCGCGAATTCGGCCTCATCGACGCCGTCGTGGATCGCCTGCCGGAAAAACCGGACGCCGCCGCCAAAGCCTGACCGGCGCGTTTAGGCTCTGTTTGCACCTTGCCGGTAACCTGCGTCGCCAAGGCTGCGGCGCAGGCGCAACCACCGGGTGCTTGTCCGGCGCGCCAACCGGGGACTAGAGTGGCCGACCGGGTGGCTGTTCCGGTGTTGGCCAAACGCCAACCCAGAACCGCTGTCGGGGGAGCCGACCAGCAAATTTTAAGTGTCCTGCTTCTGACCGCCCCCTCGGTTGGCGGCGGGGCCGGGGTTCCCGGCGATCCGGGACAGGAGTGCTTATGAGCAAGTCCGCCGATTCCAAGAACACCCTGTACTGCTCGTTCTGCGGCAAGTCCCAGCACGAGGTACGCAAGCTCATCGCGGGCCCGACGGTGTTCATCTGTGACGAGTGCGTCGAGCTCTGCATGGACATCATCCGCGAGGAACATAAAACCACCCTCGTAAAGTCGCGCGATGGCGTGCCGACGCCGAAGGAAATCTGCAAGGTGCTCGATGACTATGTCATCGGCCAGATGCACGCCAAAAAGGTGCTCGCCGTCGCGGTGCACAATCATTACAAGCGCTTGGCGCACGGCGCGAAGAATAACGACGTCGAAATCGCCAAGTCCAACATCATGCTCGTCGGCCCGACCGGCTCGGGCAAGACCTTGCTGGCGCAAACCCTCGCCCGCATTCTCGATGTGCCCTTCACCATGGCCGATGCCACCACCCTGACCGAAGCCGGTTACGTGGGGGAGGACGTGGAAAACATCATCCTCAAGCTGCTGCAAGCGGCGGATTACAACGTCGAACGCGCCCAGCGCGGCATCGTCTATATCGACGAAGTCGATAAAATCAGCCGCAAGTCGGACAACCCTTCCATCACCCGCGACGTGAGTGGCGAAGGGGTGCAGCAGGCGCTGCTGAAGATCATGGAAGGCACCGTTGCCTCCGTGCCGCCGCAAGGCGGGCGCAAGCATCCGCAGCAGGAATTCCTCCAGGTCGATACCACCAACATCCTGTTCATCTGCGGTGGCGCCTTCTCCGGGCTGGAAAAGATCATTTCCGCCCGTGGCAAAGGCGGCGGCATCGGCTTCGGCGCTGAAGTGCGCAGCCAGGACGAGCGCCGGATGGGCGACATCCTGAAGGAGGTGGAGCCGGAAGATCTGTTGCGCTTCGGCCTGATCCCGGAATTCATTGGCCGTCTGCCGGTGGTCGCCACCCTGGAAGACCTCGACGAGGCGGCGCTGATCGAAATCCTCAGCAAGCCGAAAAACGCGCTGGTCAAGCAGTACGGCCGCCTGTTCGAAATGGAAGGCGTCAAGCTCGGTTTCACCGATGACGCATTGTCCGCCGTCGCCAAACGGGCCATCGCCCGCAAAACCGGCGCCCGTGGCCTGCGCTCGATCATGGAGCAGATCCTGCTCACCACCATGTTCGATCTGCCCGGCCTCGATGGGGTGGAGGAGGTGACGATCACCGGCGAAGTGGCGGAAAACCGTGCCAACCCGCTCTACACCTACGGCCAGGAGCGCGCCGAGAACTCGGCCTGACAAATTCTGACCGGTGCGGCGGCACCCGCCGCCGCACCGTGTCAGGCGATCTTTTGTCAAGGTCTTGCAGTTGTCCTGGGCTGCACTGATATTCGGATCTGTCATCCAGGCGTCATGGTTTTCCCGCGGGACTGTCCGGGGCCATGGGTGGCGTCTACGGGATGCGGATCGTGCCCATGATCGGGGCGGTTGGTGTGCCGACTGTCCTTTAGGAGGTCACAGATATGACTACATCCGGTCAACCGGACTCTGTCTCGGGCGAAGTGTTGGCGGTGCTGCCGCTGCGCGATATCGTCGTCTTCCCGCACATGATCGTGCCGTTGTTCGTGGGCCGGGAAAAGTCCGTCCGCGCGCTCGAAGCGGTGATGAAGGAAGATAAGCAGATCCTGCTGGTGGCGCAGAAAAACCACGAGCAGAACGATCCGTCGATCAACGACATCTATACCGTCGGCACGGTTTCCACCGTGCTGCAACTGCTGAAATTGCCCGATGGCACCGTCAAAGTGCTGGTCGAGGGTGGCAGCCGCGCCCGCATCACCAACTTCAAGGAAACTGAGGCGTTTTTCGAGGCGCATGTCGAGCGCATCCCAGAAACCCCTGGCGCCGCCAAGGAGCTGGAACCGCTGAGCCGCTCCGTCGTCAGCCAGTTCGAGCAGTATATCAAGCTCAACAAAAAGATCGCGCCTGAGGTGCTGGTCTCGATCAACCAGATCGAGGAACCAGGCAAACTCGCGGACACCATTTCCGCGCATCTGAACATCAAGATCGCCGAGCGCCAGGAATTGCTGGAAATCTCCAAGATTTCCGAGCGTCTGGAGAAGGTGTTCGGCCACATGGACTCCGAAATCGGCGTCATGCAGGTCGAGAAAAAAATTCGCAACCGCGTAAAGCGGCAGATGGAGAAGACCCAGCGCGAATACTATCTGAACGAGCAGATGAAGGCCATTCAGAAGGAACTCGGCGAGGGCGAGGACGGCAAGGACGAAACCGCCGAGATCGAGGAGCGGATCGCCAAAACCAAACTCTCGAAAGAAGCGCGTGAAAAGGCGGTGGCGGAGCTGAAAAAGCTGCGCTCGATGAGCCCGATGAGCGCCGAGTCGACGGTGGTGCGCAACTATCTGGATTGGATTCTCTCCATCCCCTGGAAAAAGCGCAGCAAGGTCAAAAAGGATATCAACGAGGCCGAGAAAATCCTTAACGCCGACCATTTCGGCCTGGAGAAGGTTAAGGAACGCATCCTTGAATACCTCGCCGTGCAGTCGCGCGCCGATAAGATGAAGGGGCCGATCCTCTGCCTCGTTGGCCCGCCAGGTGTCGGTAAAACCTCGCTCGGTAAGTCGATTGCCCGTGCGACCGGCCGTAACTTTGTCCGCATGTCGCTCGGCGGCGTGCGCGACGAATCGGAAGTTCGCGGCCATCGTCGGACCTATATCGGCTCCATGCCGGGCAAGGTCGTGCAGGGCATGAAAAAGGCCAAAACCTCCAACCCGCTGTTCCTGCTGGACGAAATCGACAAATTGGGTGCCGATTGGCGCGGCGATCCGTCCTCGGCGCTGCTCGAAGTGCTGGACCCGGAACAGAACAGCACCTTCGCCGATCATTATCTCGAGGTCGATTACGACCTGTCGGACGTGATGTTCGTCACCACCGCCAACAGCCTGCGCATGCCGCAGCCGCTGATGGACCGCATGGAGATCATCCGCATCCCCGGCTACACCGAGGATGAAAAGGTTGAAATCGCTAAGCGCCATCTGATCAGCAAGGTGATGGAAGCCCACAGTCTGAAGGCTGGCGAGTGGACCGTCACCGACGAGGCGTTGCGCGACCTGATCCGCTACTACACCCGCGAAGCCGGGGTCCGGAACCTGGAACGCGAAATCGCCAACCTCGCCCGCAAAGCGGTCAAGGAAATCGTCACCGGCAAGGTCAAAAAATTGGCCATGAACCGCAAGAACCTGGAAAAATACGCCGGGGTTCGTCGGTTCCGCTATGGCGAGGCTGAGGCGGAAGACATGGTGGGCGCCGTTACCGGCCTCGCCTGGACCGAAGTCGGCGGCGAAAGCGTGACCATCGAGAGCGTGTTGCTACCCGGCAAGGGCGCCATCAAACTCACCGGGAAGCTCGGCGATGTCATGCAGGAAAGCGTCTCGGCGGCGCTCTCCTATGTCCGCAGCCGCTCGATCACATTCGGCATCAAGCCGACGATCTTCGAAAAGCGCGACATCCACGTGCATGTGCCAGAAGGCGCCACCCCGAAGGATGGGCCGTCCGCCGGCATCGCCATGGCGACCACCATTGTGTCCATCCTCACCGGCATCCCGGTGCGGCGGGATATCGCCATGACCGGCGAAATCACCCTGCGCGGCCGGGTGCTGCCGATCGGTGGGCTAAAGGAAAAACTTCTGGCTGCCCTGCGTGCCGGGATCACCACGGTGTTCATCCCGAAGGACAACGAGAAGGACATCGCCGAAATCCCCGACAACGTGAAAAAGAATCTTATTCTGATCCCGGTTTCACATGTCGATGAGGTGATCAACCAGGCCCTGGTGCGCAAGCCGGAACCGATTGAATGGGTTGAGCCGCCGGAAGCTCCACCCGTTGCGGTTGTGGCGCCGGCCTCTACCGTCACCCACTGAGCTACGTCTTAAAATAGCGCCAGCCCTGCACCCCAGAAGGGTGCGCGGCTGGCGTGATTCTGTAAAAAGCTTGAATTCCCGCGGATTTCCGCCGTGGTCGTCGTTGACCCAGGCAAATCCGCGCCGCTAGTGTCCGCCCGATCCGCCGCCCCCGATTCGCGGCTGGAACGCGTTTCTATCACCCAAGGAGAGACCAAGTGAACAAGATGGACCTGATTGCCGCCGTGGCCGAGACGGCTGACCTGACCAAGGCGAAAGCCACCGAGGCGGTCGATGCCGTGTTCGCCGCCATCGAAGGCGCGCTGAAGGCCAATGACGAAGTGCGTCTGGTGGGCTTCGGCTCGTTCAGCACCAGCACCCGCAAGGCGACCACCGGCCGCAACCCGCAGACCGGTGCGGCGATCCAGATCGCCGAGTCGACCACTGTCCGCTTCAAGCCGGGCAAGGCTCTGAAGGACGCGGTGGGCTAATCCACTCACCAGCCTGTCTACCCAGGGGCCAGACGGCCTCTGGCGCTGCCTGTGCGGGCCTGGGGCGTATCCCCCGGGCCTAAGCGGGGCTTCCCGAGGGCGGTTAGCTCAGCGGTAGAGCGTCTCGTTTACACCGAGAGGGTCGGCGGTTCGAAACCGTCACCGCCCATACGAACCGGCTACGAACACAAGAGGGGCGACCCTCCCTTTATTCGCTGGTCTGCATTGCTATCGTGATACCGGCCTATGATGCGTTTCACGACTTGACGGCGAGGTTTTGGGGACCTAAACCCCGCCTCCTGTTGCGCTGCGGGAGTAGCTCAGTTGGTTAGAGCGCCGGCCTGTCACGCCGGAGGTCGCGGGTTCGAGCCCCGTCTCTCGCGCCAGCAGCAAACAGAGCCTTGAGGGAAACCCTCTGGTCCTGGCAACAAACTTCTAAGACCGCCCAATAAGCCCCGCGCTGCGTAAGCATCGCGGGGCTTGGCGTTTTGGCCCTCGGCGCCGCATTCCTCTGGCGCAGGACTGCATGCCTGAAGCTGGATGAGATTTCTGTAACACTCCCCCCTGGCAGAGCGGACGCGATGGGCGTAATGTCCGGCCGCGCTGCAATGCGGCATGCCCCTTTGTGGCACGGAATGAGAGGAACGAGCACCATGGCCCTCGATTTGGCCGATTATTTCCCCATCCTGGTGTTTATCGGCATTGCCGCCGTGATCGCGGTTGCCATGCTCGGCGGCTCGCTGCTGGCAGCGCGGCAAAAGCCATACCCGGAAAAACTCAGCGCCTATGAATGCGGCTTCGAAGCGTTTGACGATGCGCGCGGCCGGTTCGACGTGCGGTTCTACCTGGTGGCGATCCTGTTCATCATCTTCGACCTTGAAGTCGCCTTCCTGTTCCCCTGGGCGGTCAGCCTGGCGGATATCGGGCCGTTCGGCTTCTTCTCGATGCTCGGCTTCCTCGGCGTGCTGACCGTCGGGTTTATCTATGAATGGTGCAAGGGCGCCCTGGACTGGGAGTGAAGCAGGCAATGAGCGCAACCACCATCACCGGCCTCGACCATGCCGGCGGGGCCGTCCTGGCCAAAGGTAACGCACAAAGCGCGATCTTGCGCAGTGTGACCGATGAAATCGAAAACAAGGGCTTCGTGGTTGCCAACCTCGATAAGTTGGTAAACTGGGCTCGCACCGGCAGCCTCTGGCCGATGACCTTCGGTCTGGCCTGCTGCGCGGTGGAGATGATCCACGCCTACATGCCGCGCTACGATCTGGACCGCATGGGCATCATCCCGCGCCCCAGCCCGCGCCAGTCGGACGTGATGATCGTCGCCGGCACGCTGACCAACAAAATGGCGCCTGCTTTGCGCAAGGTCTACGACCAGATGCCGGAGCCGCGCTGGGTGATCAGCATGGGCAGCTGCGCCAATGGCGGCGGCTATTATCACTACTCCTACGCCGTGGTGCGTGGCTGCGACCGCGTGGTGCCGGTCGATGTTTATGTGCCGGGCTGCCCGCCGACAGCCGAGGCGTTGGTCTACGGGATCATGCAATTGCAGAAGAAAATCCGCCGCACCGGGACCATCCTCCGTGGCTGAGGACGCTGAAGCCGGCATCGCCCCGGCCCCCACCCCGATGCAGCTGCTCGCTGACGCGGTGGCCGCCCTCCCTGGTGTCACCGCCGTATCCTGGCAGCAGGACGAACTGGTCGCCCATGCCGGCCGCGACGGTCTGGTCGCGCTGATGACGGTGCTGCGCGACGATCCGCGCTTCCTGTTCGAGCAGATGATGGAACTGGCCGGCGTCGATTGGCCGGAACGCGCCGAGCGGTTCGATGTGATCTACTGCCTGCTCTCGGTCAGCCACAACCACCGCCTCCAGGTTGCCGTCACCACTGACGAAGCGACCCCGGTGCCGTCCGTGCACGGCGTCTGGCCGGTCGCCACCTGGTGGGAACGTGAAGCCTACGATCTGTTCGGCATCACCTTCGCGGATCAGCCGGATCTGCGCCGCATCCTCACCGATTACGGCTTCGAGGGGCATCCTTTGCGCAAGGATTTCCCGCTCACCGGCTACCTGGAAGTGCGCTACGACGAAACCCGCCAGCAGGTCATCTACGAACCGGTGAAGCTGGTGCAGGATTTCCGCAATTTCGATTTCCTGTCGCCCTGGGAAGCGATGACCTCGCTGCCCGGCGACGAAAAGGCCCATAAGGGGTCCGCCACATGACCGACGCTCCTACCGACGCCGCGCCGCTGAAGCAGGTGCAGATCGACACCCATTCGCTGAACTTCGGCCCGCAGCATCCGGCCGCGCACGGCGTGCTGCGCCTGATCCTGGAAATGGACGGCGAACTCGTCGAACGCGCCGATCCGCATATCGGCCTGCTGCATCGCGGCACCGAAAAGCTGATCGAGTACAAATCCTACATCCAGGCGGTGCCGTATTTCGACCGGCTGGACTACGTCTCGCCGATGACGCAGGAGCACGCGTTCGCCCTGGCGACGGAAAAGCTGCTGGGGATCGTGGTGCCGGAACGCGCCAAGTGGATCCGCACGTTGTTCAGCGAAATCACCCGCGTGCTCAACCATCTGCTCAACCTCACCACCTATGGGCTGGACGTCGGCGCCATCACGCCGGCCTTGTGGGGCTTCGAGGAACGCGAAAAGCTGATGGAGTTCCATGAAGCCGCCTCGGGCGCGCGCATGCATGCGAACTACTTCCGTCCAGGCGGCGTCGCGAAAGATCTGCCGGCCGGCCTGGAAGAGCAGATCGCCGCCTGGGCCGACACGTTCCCGAAATTCATCGACGATCTCGAAGGCCTGCTGACCGCCAATCGCATCTGGAAGCAGCGCACCGTCGATATCGGCATCTTCACCGCCGAACAGGCGCTCGCCTGGGGCTTCTCCGGTCCCTGCCTGCGCGCCAGCGGCGTGTCGTGGGATTTGCGCCGCTCGCAGCCGTACGAAATGTACGACCAGTTGGACTTCAAGGTTGCCGTCGGCCGCAATGGTGATTGCTACGACCGCTACCTGGTCCGCGTGGCGGAAATGCGCGAGAGCGTGTCGATGATCAAGCAGTGCCTCGCCAAAATGAAGCCCGGCCCGATCAAAGTGCAGGACAACAAAATCACCCCGCCGACCCGCGCCAACATGAAGCGGTCGATGGAAGCGTTGATCCATCACTTCAAACTCTACACCGAAGGCTACCACGTGCCGGCTGGCTCAACCTACTCGGTCGTTGAGGCGCCGAAAGGCGAATTCGGCGTCTATCTGGTCGCCGACGGCACCAACCGGCCGTATCGCTGCAAAATCCGCGCAACCGGCTTCGCGCATCTGCAAGCGATTGAGACAATGGCAAAACGGCACATGCTGGCCGACGCCGTAGCGATCATCGGATCGCTGGACGTCGTGTTCGGTGAGATCGACAGGTAGACCATGGCAGAGCAAGCCCCCCCGGATTTCGTCCAGCCCGCCAGCTTCGCTTTCGATGCGGAGAGCATGGCGCTGGTCGAGAAACACATCGCCAAATATCCCGCCGGCAAGCAAGCCAGCGCGGTCCTGCCGCTGCTCGATCTGGCGCAACGCCAGATGGGCCGCACCACCGGCAGCGCCTGGGTGCCGATCGCGGCGATGGACGAAATCGGTCGCATCCTCGAAATGCCGCCGATCCGCGTCTATGAGGTATGCACCTTCTACCTCATGTTCAATACCGCCCCGGTCGGCAAATTCCATTTGCAGTTGTGCACCACCACCCCGTGCTGGTTGCGTGGCTCAGATGATGTGGTCAAAGCATGCCGCGATGTCACCGGCATCAAGGGCTGGAAGGAAACCAGCGCGGACGGCCTCTTCACCATGACCGAGGTCGAATGCGTCGGCGCCTGCGTCAACGCGCCGATCCTGCAAGTGAATGACGATTTCTACGAGGACATGGACGCCGACCGCACCAAGGCGCTGCTCGAAGCGCTCAAGCGCGGCGAAATCCCCAAGCCCGGCTCGATGACCGGCCGCTTGAACTCGGCGCCCGAGGGCGGGCCGATCACCCTGACCTCGCTCAACTTCGAACAGGCGGAATGACGCGATGCTGAGCGATCAGGACCGGATTTTCACCAATCTCTACGGCCTGCACGATGCCGGTCTCGCCGGCGCCCGCGCGCGCGGCGATTGGGACGGCACGGCGGCGATCATCGCCCGTGGCCGCGATGCCATTATCGACGAAATGAAAGCCTCCGGCCTGCGTGGCCGCGGCGGCGCCGGCTTCCCAACCGGCATGAAGTGGTCCTTCATGCCGAAAACCATCGGCGACCGTCCGCATTACCTCGTCGTCAACGCCGACGAGAGCGAGCCCGGCACCTGCAAAGACCGCGACATTCTGCGCCACGACCCGCATAAGCTGGTCGAAGGCTGCCTGCTGGCCTCCTTCGCCATGGGCGCCCATGCCGCCTACATCTACATTCGCGGCGAGTTCTATAACGAGGCCGTCGCGCTGCAAAAAGCGATCGACGAAGCCTACGCCGCCGGCCTGATCGGCAAAAACGCGTGCGGCTCCGGTTGGGATTTCGATTGCTACCTGCATCGCGGTGCGGGCGCCTATATCTGCGGCGAGGAAACCGCGCTGATCGAAAGCCTCGAAGGCAAGAAGGGCATGCCCCGCCTGAAGCCGCCATTCCCGGCGGCGGTTGGCCTTTATGGCTGCCCCTCCACGGTCAACAACGTCGAAAGCATCGCCGTCGCGCCGACCATTCTGCGCCGCGGCGCCTCCTGGTTCTCTGGTTTGGGTCGCCCCAACAACGCCGGCACCAAGCTGTTCTGCATCTCCGGCCACGTGAACAAGCCCTGCAATGTTGAGGAAGAGCTCGGCATTCCCCTGCGCGAACTGATCGACCGCTATGCCGGCGGCGTGCGCGGCGGCTGGGATAATCTGCTGGCCGTCATCCCCGGCGGCGCCTCGGTGCCGGTGCTGAACAAGGCCACCTGCGACGACATGCTGATGGATTTCGACAGCTTGCGCGCGGTGAAGTCCGGCCTCGGCACCGCAGCGGTGATCGTGATGGACAAATCCACCGACATCATCAAGGCCATCGCCCGGCTCAGCCAGTTCTACAAGCATGAAAGCTGCGGCCAGTGCACCCCGTGCCGCGAAGGCACCGGCTGGATGATGCGGGTGATGAACCGCATGGTGCAAGGCCGGGCGGAAATCGAGGAAATCGACACGCTCGAGGCGGTGACCCGCCAGGTGGAAGGCCACACGATCTGCGCGCTCGGCGACGCGGCGGCATGGCCGATCCAGGGGCTGATCAAGAATTTCCGCCCCGAAATGGAAGCCCGGATTGCCGCCTACAAAGCGAGCAAATCCATGCAGATGGCGGCGGAGTAAGGCCATGGTTAAAGTCACGGTCGACGGTATCGATGTCGACGTCCCCGCCGGTTCCAACGTGCTGCAGGCCTGCGAGGCCGCTGGCAAGGAAGTGCCGCGTTTCTGCTACCACGAACGCCTGAGCGTCGCCGGCAACTGCCGTATGTGCTTGGTGGAAATCGAAAAAGCGCCGCCCAAGCCCTTCGCCTCCTGCGCCTATCCCGTCAATGACGGCATGGTGGTGCACACCGACACGCCGATGGTGCGCAAAGCCCGTCGCAGCGTGATGGAATTCCTGCTGATCAACCACCCGCTGGATTGCCCGATCTGCGACCAGGGCGGCGAGTGTGACCTGCAAGATCAAGCCGTCGGCTACGGCGGCGACCAGTCGCGCTACCTCGAACCCAAGCGCGCCGTGAAGGACAAAAACCTCGGCCCGCTGGTCAAAACCGTGATGACCCGCTGCATTCAGTGCACGCGCTGCATCCGCTTCTCCACCGAAATTGCCGGCGTGCCCGAACTCGGCGCCACTGCGCGCGGTGAGAGCATGGAAGTCGGCACCTATGTCGAAAAGGCGCTGTCGTCGGAACT
>Ga0164296_1001240_pt1 | contig 27702 bp, 20 predicted proteins | sample GEODES057metaG_FD_113533 | JGI IMG/M metagenome (GOLD analysis project Ga0164296, IMG submission 113533) | Dystrophic lake water microbial communities from Trout Bog Lake, Wisconsin, USA - GEODES057 metaG | ecosystem: Environmental > Aquatic > Freshwater > Lake | place: USA: Trout Bog Lake...
AGAGCAATGAATGGCCGCTGCCAGGGCTTCTTCTGTGCCGCCCACGTGGTGGCCATGATGGCCGAGGCCACCGGTGTTGACCCCAGCGTCTTAACGGGACTGGACTCGTGAGAGCCGTCGACGTCGTTATCGTGGGCGGCGGCCCCGCCGGCCTGACGGCAGCACGGGAGCTTGCTCCCCTCGTGTCGGGACGGGTCGTGGTCATTGAGCGCGAAGCCCACAGTGGCGGCATCCCCCGCCACAGCAACCACCAGGGCTACGGCCTCCGCGACCTCAAGCGCTCCCTCACGGGACCCGCCTACGCCACCACCCTGACTCGACTCGCCGAGCGAGTCGGCGTTGACATCCTGACCAGCACCACGGTGACGAGCATCGACGATGATCTCACGGTCCATCTCACCGGCCCCGCTGGTCCTTCCACGCTGTCGCCTCGCGCGGTAATTCTGGCCACCGGCGCTCGCGAACGCCCGCGGGCCGCTCGACTCATCCCCGGTGACCGGGCCGGTGGTGTCTTCACCACCGGTCAACTCCAACAGTGGGTCGAACTCGAAAAACTTCCTGTCGGCCATCGCGCCATCGTGGTGGGCGCTGAACACGTTTCCTTCTCGGCCGTCCTGACACTGCGCCACGCCGGGGTCCGTGTCGTCGAGCTCGTTACCGACCTTCCGCGGCACCAAGGCGTACGCGGCGCGGCTCTGGTCGCCCGACTGCTGTGGCGCTGTCGCGTCAGCACCTCGACGAGAGTGACTGACCTACGCGGTGCACCGCGACTGCGTCGCGTTGAACTCGAAGACACGCGCACGGGCCAGCGTCGGTGGGTCGACTGCGACACCATCGTGTTCAGTGGTGACTGGATTCCCGACATGGAATTAGCTCGGCGCACTTCCCTCGACGTCGATGAACACACGTTGGGGCCCCGCACCGATGACGTCGGGCGCACGAGCCGGGCCGGTATCTACGCCGTGGGTAACCTCGTCCATCCCGTCGAGACCGCCGACCGCTGCGCCCTCGTCGCGCGCAACGTGGCCCGGGCAGTGGCTCACGATTTGGCTAATGCATCGCACACCCAAACAGTCGCGGTACGCCCCGGTGCGGGCCTGGCCTGGGTGTGGCCACAGCGAGTCTCACTCAATGGCCAACCGGACTATCTTCGCCTTCGCTTCTCCCAGTTTTCGCCGCTCCGCCACGTCACCGCAACGCAAGGCGGCGTCGTTATTGGTCGGGCCCGTATTCGCCGCGTCGTCCCATTGCAGCATCGTCGGGTTTCGGTGTCACTCCTGCGCCAGGCAACGGTCGATGGAGGTCCGATCGAACTGTCGCTCGGCGATAGCCCTACGAACTAACGAGCAGCCCCACCAGTACGCTGGGAAGCGATTTCGTTCCCGAATTCCCCCCCTCGTAAAGGAACCTCGTGCCCCCTTCTCTTGAACGCGCCTCATACAAGGCGACCTTTAGTGTTCTCGTTCTCGGCGTTGCCGCCTACGCCCTGCTCCAGTCGATGGTCATCCCGGCCCTGACGACAATCCAGGCTGATCTCCACACCACGCAGAACACGGTGACCTGGGTCGTCACGGCCTACCTTCTCTCGGCCTCGATTTTCACGCCCATCCTCGGTCGCGTTGGCGACATGGTGGGCAAGGAGCGGATGATGGTCGTCGCGCTCGTCGCGCTCTCACTGGGTTCGGTCGTGTGCGGACTGGCCCACAGCATCATCGTGTTGATCATCGGCCGCGCGATTCAGGGCGTCGGTGGCGGTGTGCTGCCCCTCGCTTTCGGCATCATCCGTGACGAGTTTCCCCGCGAGAAGCTGGCCGGCGCTATTGGCACTATGGCGGCGTTGACGGCCGTTGGTGGCGGTGCCGGTCTCGTTGTGGCCGGTCCGATTCTCAGCGGACTCGGCGTCCACTGGCTGTTCTGGTTGCCCTTCATCATGACCACGGTGGCCGCAGTCTTGACGCACCTCCTCGTCCCAGAGTCACCCGTTCGCGTGCCCGGTGGCATCTCGGTCTCCGCCGCCCTGCTGTTGTCGTCGTGGCTCATTGCCCTCCTGCTCGCCGTGAGCGAAGGACCCGTCTGGGGCTGGCACTCGGCCAAAGTTCTTGGCCTGCTGGCCGCGGCCGTGGTCCTCATCGTTATCTGGGTGGTCGTCGAGCTCCGCGTCACCGATCCGGTGGTCGACATGAAGATGATGCGAATTCCCGCGGTCTGGACCAACAACCTGGTTTCGTTCCTCTTCGGTATGGGGATGTACTCGATCATGGCCTTCTTGCCCGAGTTCCTGCAGACGAAGAAGGCCATCGCCGGCTACGGCTTTAGCGCCAGCACGAATGCCTCAGGTCTCTTCCTGCTCCCAATGACCGTGTGTATGTTCGTGGTTGGTCTCTACACCGGCAAGATTGCCGCGCGCTTTGGTTCGAAGGCCGCGGTCATTCTCGGCTCGAGCGTTTCGGCGACGGGCTTCTTGCTCTTCGCCCTCGCCCACCAGCACGCCTACGACATCTACGGCGCCAGTGCCTTCTTGGGCATTGGTCTGGGTCTGGCCTTCTCGGCCATGTCGAACCTCATCGTCCAGGCGGTTGCGCCCTCGCAGACGGGCATCGCCAGTGGCATGAACGCCAATATCCGCACCATCGGTGGTGCGGTCGGCGCCGGCGTGGCCTCATCGATCGTGACCTCGAAGCTCCTGGAGTCGGGCTACCCAGCCCAGTCCGGCTACACCAACGCCTTCCTGTTCATGGCCGGCTGCACAATCGTGGCCGTTATTGCGGCCATCTTCATTCCAACGGCCAAGCCCGCCCCCGCACCACACATGCACCACGCCGAACTGGCCGCGGTGCCGGGCGGCACGCTAACGGAGGGCTAATCAGACTCCGGCACTCGGCGACTGCATGACCACCACTTGGGCCCCGCTCGGGTCGGCGATGGTGCCGAAGCGGCCGTAGGGGGAATCGCTCACGGGAGCAATAATGCTGCCGCCGGCGGCGACCGCGCGAGCGAGCGTCTCATCAGCGTCGTCGACGCCGATGTAGACCTTCCAGTGGCTCGGCTCATCGGGCGCCAGCCGTGACGTCGCTTCGAAGAGACCACCTACTTCAGCGTCGTTGACGCGAAGTGTGGCGTAGCGGAACTCGTCGGTGTCACTCATCATCGCCACTTCCGCACCGAGGGTGTTGGTGACGAAATCACGAGCCCCCGCAAATGCCCGCGTGTGCAGTTCAAACCACTGCGCCGAAGCGACCTCGCCACGAATGCCGAAACCCGCAAAGTCGAGCGGCTCCCACAGACCGACGAGGGCCCCGTCGCCATCAACGAGTCGTGCCATGCGACCAAGCGGGCCAACGTCAACCGTTGGCGTGGTGATAGTTGCCCCACTGGCCAGAGCCTTCGACACCGACTCGGCACAGTTCGCCGTTGAAAAATACGTAACCCAGACATCAGGCTCACCCGTGCGATTTGGCTCACAGCCAGCGACGGGCAGTCCGTCATGAAAAAACATGGCGTAGCCGCCAAAGGCCTCGCTCTGCTCGCCCGCAGTCCAGTTGAAGACCGCAGGGTAGAAGGAACGGGCCTGCTCCCAATTCGAGGTGCGCAGATCAATCCAGCACGGCTCACCCGGCGCCCAACGTTGTTCTCTGGTCATTTCGTCACCCCCGATATCGCGATGGCCACCAGCGATGAGGCCTCGTTCGCAAGGGTATCTCGCGTGTTATCTAAGGGGAACCTAAAAGGTTCGACAAGGTAGTTGTGTCCTTAGAAAAGGTTTGAAGTTCTCTCAGGTTGGTCCAGCAAAGTGGTTCTACCAACCCACGAAGGAGACCCCCAATGATTTTCGTTACCGTTCTACTGTTCCCCGCCTTTGGTTTCGCTGCTGCTGCCCTCGGCGCTCGCACGTTCATCCGTTTTGAGCGTCAGCACCACGCCCCGACCGTCGACTTTGACGCCGAACTCACGCAGCTGGTGCAGGAGCGCCGTCTCGAGCACGCGGCGTAATCCTCGCAAACTTTCCTCCCTGATCAACCCCACTAGCCCCGGTGCGAATGCACCGGGGCTAGTGGGGTTTTAGAGACGATGTGGATCGAGAAATGTCCGCAGCGCCGCAGCCTGTTCAATTTCAAAAAGGTCGGCCTCCCGGGCGACGGAGAGGAGTTCGTCAACGAACAGCTCGTGCGCGCCGAGGCGGGGGTCTTCGTCGGTGCCCTTGACGTAAAGAATGATGAAGCGGGCGTCGCGCCCGTCGCTCTTACGACGCATAATTCGGCCCATCCGCTGAATCATCTGACGGCGTTGTTTGGAGGAGGCCACGATGATCGCCAGGTCGGCATCAGGCACGTCGACGCCCTCTTCCAAGGTTTGCACCGAGGCCAGCACCCTGGTGTCACCACGTGCGAAGGAGGCCATGATTTCCTCGCGCTCGTCAGTGGACAGTTGGGAGTGGTGGGCCGAGACACCAAACCCACAGGGTGCGAGCTCGTCGGCAATGTGATTAGCCGAGGCGATTGACTGCGTGAAGAGCAACGTGCGGTCGGCGTCGTCGATTGCCGGGGCGAACGCCGTGATGGCCCCTAGCTTCGCCGGCGTCTCCGCGAGCAACTCGCGCTTCTCTCGCCACAATGTCAGCCAGCGGTTGGCGGCCATGGACGCCTTCATGGGACCGGTTCGAATGAGTCGAAGGACGTCGTCAAGGAAGAGACTGAAGGGACCCTTGCGGCAACCGTAGGTCCGTACCAGGGTCCGCTTCATCGCCTTTAAATCAAAGACGATCTTCTCGTAGCGCGCCCGTTCTTCCGGCGTGAAGTTCACGCCGACGAAGGCCACGCGCACGCTACTAATGACCCCATCATCAATAGCCCGCTCGTACCCGAGCGTTGCCACCACTCGTCCAAAATATGGCAGGAGCACGGTTTCGTGCGCATTGTCAAGCCGTTCGTGCGTCGCCGAAAGACCGAGTCGATACTCAAATCGTTCGTCGAGGGCTTCCTGGTTGCGCTCCGACGCGCTTCGGTGGCACTCGTCAACAACGAGTAGTCCGGGTGCGCCACGTAGGAGGAAGGCCCGCGATCGCGCCGAGGCGACCACGGCGACGAGTACGGGAGCGTCGTCGAGCGTGTCGTCATAGCCGTCACCAACGCGCCCAACGCTCACGCCGCCGAGCGATGACTGCAGCACCTCAACCCACTGGTGCAGGAGAACGATCGTGGGTACCAGCACCACGCAGCGCCCACCCGCTCGCACGTGTTCGGCAATTGCCGCCACCGCTAAGCGTGTTTTCCCGGCGCCGGTCACCGCGTCGATAATGCCCCGCCGGCCGTTGTCCCGCCAACGCTCAAGAGCGCCGCGCTGCCAGTCGTAGAGGGCCAGCGGATTTGCGTCGTCGGCGACGTGGAGTGGGGCGGCCCGACGAGGAGTAGTGGCGGCCTTACGAAACCGCTGGAGCCGCTCTTCGGAGAGCGGTTCTTCTTCATCGCCGTCATCGTCGACTGCAACGACCGGCTCCGTTCGAGCAGTCGAGACGGATCCCGTTCCGATAGAGGGAGCCAGTGCGGCGTCCTGGGCGAGGAACCAGCGGGGCTTCGATTCATCGGTGCGGACGAAGCGTTCATCGCCGTAGAGCAGGGGATTGACGACTGACTTATGGGCCCCCACGGCCCGGGCCAGGTCAGTGGCGAATTGGCCAGGCGTCTGCGTTAGTGCAGCAATCAGACGGGAGCGAAGTTCATCGGGGGTGGCGGGAACAGTCGTCATAGGGCCCTTCGGTTGAGTGAAGTTCCACGATACGAATGTGGTGTGACACGCCGTCGCCATGTCACAAGGTCCTGCCACGCTCTCCGACTATGGATTTCAACGACACCATACTCAGCGCCTTTCCCGGTGCCACAATGACCACCGGCCGCTTCGGCTTTACGCTGGGCGATCGAGAATCGAGCGACAGCTCCCAGTCCATCTCGAACTCGGCATTCCTCGAGCTCTACTACCGCGGCGAATTCACCTACTGCTTCGAGACGCACTTTGTGTATCACCGCAGTTCGCGCTACACACTCGAGTCAATCGCCTATCACTTGCCGCCGTGTGAGGTCATTCGCGGTTTCGCGAGTCACAACCGTACGCACTATCTCCTTCGGGGCCTCGACTGGTGGGCTTCCGTTGCGATTAGCGACAGTCGCGTTACTGCTGACTTTGGGACGTTCACCGCATCGCACGCGCAGGAACTGGCCCGGCGGTTTGAATCAGGGCTACACACTGTTGCGCCGCCAGCCAAAATCACGAACTTTGAGGTCTGGTCCGGGGACGACTTCCCGTCGACGCGCAGCTTCGGCGACACGCCGTGGAGCGAGGTCCGACGCAACTACTCAACCCCCACGCGCCAAGGGCTCGACGAACTCATCTCGATGAACCGCGCCACCATTACAAACAACGGACGGATCATCATCTTTCACGGTCCACCGGGCACCGGTAAAACCTGGGCCATCCGTTCGCTCCTCACCTCATGGAAGGAGTGGACCACGGGGGCCGTCATCATTGACCCCGATCAGCTCTTGGAACAGAGCAGCTACTTCCTTAACATGCTCAACTTCTCCGACGAGGACCGCACGCGACTCGTCGTGATTGAAGATGCCGACGAGATCGCCGAAAAGCACGGAACGCGGGGCTCCAATCTCAGTCGCCTACTGAATGCCACCGATGGTCTGGTAGGGGCCAGCAGCAACGTCCTGGTGCTCCTCTCAACGAACGCGCCACCCGAACTCCTCGACAAGGCATTACTGCGCCCGGGCCGCTGCTTGGCCTCCATTGAGTTCTCACCCTTTACGCCAGCGGAAGCCACCGCCCGCATTGGTCGTCCTTTCGAGCGGCCCGCCACACTGGCCGAACTCTACGAAGAGCTCGGCACGGTGACCAAGGTGACCTCCGGCGGCGGACAGCCGGCCTTTGGGCAGTACCTCTAGGCCACGCTTAGGTGACTACTGCCGTGGGCTGGCGCATAGCCGTAGTTACCGGCGTAGGTAGCACTCAGGGTCTGTCCCCCCTTGAGGGCGTGCGTAATGGTGCACGTGGCAACGACGCCCTTGGCGGTGGTGTGAAGGTTCCCGGTACACGTCGCCGCACCCAGAGTGAACGTCACCGCCCCCGACGGCGCACCCTTCGACACGAGCAGGGCGCTCACGACGGTTCGAGCCGTGGTGGGCTTGGTGCCCACGCTGAGCTTCATCGAGCTGGAGAACTGGCTCAGGGTGAACTGTTCGACGCCAAATATTGTTGTCGCCGCACAACTACTCGTGGTGGGGCACGACACGCCGAGAAGTACCTGGCTTGCAATGGAGGGTGCAAATGAGCGCTTCCACGTCACGCCGTTAAAGACCCAGGCGTTACCTGCGGAGTCGGTCGCCATGCAGAAGTAGGTGGCGGCACAGGAAATGGTGTGCACGCGTTGGTCGGTCACGACCGCACTCTGGTTCCACCTCAGTCCCGACAGCGTGTCGAGACGTCCGGTTGAAGTACCCGCCACGCAGTACGACACACTCACGCAGTCGAATGCAGTGACCGTGGCACCGGCGCTCAACGGCACCGATGAGATCGCGGACCACTGTCCGCTGCTCTCGAGCCACGCTTGCCCGGTGTTGGTTAGGGCCACGCAGTTTCCCGTTGTGACGAAGCAGCGCAGTTCCGCCGGCGTACCCGAGGGGAAATTGGGGATCGTTCCCTGCGTCACGCCGACGGTTTCCCCCGAGGGGAGTAGCGCCTCGCAACCCGCGGTGCAGTTCAGGGCAATCGCGCCGGCGTCGGCTGGCTGGAGGACCCAGTCGCCCGCGAGGCCAGTCTGGACGTAGACGTCACCGCCCGAGGTCAAGAGGGCGCACGACGTTGCTGCGGTCGAGGTGTGCGCGGTGCAGCTGAGGGCCTTGGCGCCAAAGTCGTCATTGGTGACCTGTGGAGAAAGCGGCAAGGACGTACCGTTCCACGTCGCCACCTTTCCACCGGTTGAACCAATCAGACAGGTCGTCGGGTGCAGACACGTGATGGTGCGCAGTGCCGTGGCCGGGGCGAACATCGTTGGCATGCTCGTCACGACAGGAACGTTGGACTGATCCAGAGAAATTGCGTAGGTGAACCCGAACAGGTCAATCCCTGTGCAGGCCAGGATGGGGGTTTGGCCCGTGGTGTCGTTGCACGCCAATCCTTCGGGGCGAACGTCGGTGGTCGGCGCGAGCGTCGGCGTCGACCAACTACCACCCGGCGTCACTTGAGCGGCGTAGGAGCCGAGCTGGTTGACCGCTACGCAACCCAGCGTTGCGCACGAGACCTCGGTTCCGTTCGTAGACGCAGCGGGAAACACCTGCACCCCCGCCCCCCAGACCCCATTGGACCACGGCACCAGAATTCCGTCTTTGCCTCCGGCCACGCAGTAGGTGGAGGTCGCACAAGAAATCGAGTAGCTGACGTACCCCTGCTGGCTCGAATCAATGCCCTTCGGTGCACCGAACGTGGGTACGCCGTCATTTGCAAAGGTAAACGTGACCGACTCCCCGTTGGAGTTCACCGCGAGGCACGTGTTGCCCTGGCAGGAGACGCTGGTGAACTCGGTCTGCGTCTCGGTCGTTTCGCCCACGTGCCAAGTCGTCCCTTGCAGGTAGGCGTATTCAGGGAAAAACTGGCTGTTTAGACCCACGGCGAGACACTGCGTTGCACTGGAGCAGGAGACGCTGTCCCAAAGAATTGGCGAGGGCTTTTGCTGGACCGCCGGGACCGGCGCACCCCAACTACCGTTTCGCTCGGTGATTAAATTGCCGGCCGCATCGACCGCGACACAGAACGTCGTCGTCGGACAGGAAATTCCGTCGGGCGTATTCCCCGCGGGATCGATTGTCGTGGCGTCTGGCGACGACGAAGGGAGCGCGGCCGCCTGGCCCGCCAGCGTGACGGCTTCACACTGTGACGAGGTAGCGCAAGAGACGGCGATTACCTCACCAACCGGCGTGATCTTGGCCGTTGACGCGTGCCAGCTTGCGGTCGGCGCGGCCACCGTGTGGGCCTGTGCCACGGAGGGGCCAAGGACGAGTCCCCCAAGTACGGCCATCGCTGCCAGTAGGGTCCGGGTTCGGGACAATCTCGCCATGAGGCTCCTCTGTTGTTCTGCCTGCAGGCTATCCCCGAAGTTTCTAAAACTTTTCTAACTCTCGTTCAGAATTTTCAATTCCTCGATACCGTTGCTCTATGAAACGACGTCGATTCCTTACCTGGTCCGCGAGCTCACTCGGCGCGCTTCTCGGCCTCACCGCTACGAGCTCGGCTGACGCGGTGCGCGCCGATCACGCGACGAGCCACGACAACGGCGAATTCACTACCGCTTTGGCGTGGCCCGCACTCGTTAAAGAAAGCCAACTCCCCGTTGGCCACTCGACAACCTTCACCTTCGGCGCCGGTTCGAAGTGGAACGGGCAGCGTGGGGTGGTCTACCGCGAAAGCGCCACCACCTTCAAGGTCTTCGACCTCATCTGCACTCACCACGGCTGCACCGCCGTCCCCACCGGCGCCGTCGCGCAGTGCCCTTGCCACTTCTCGACGTTTTCACTGAAGACGGGCGCACCACTTTCCGGTCCGGCGCAGCTCCCGTTGACGGGCTCTCGCGTGAAGATCGTCAAGGGTGTTGTCCGCTGGGTTGCGGACGCCTGAGCGCCTAATTTTTTACGTCGCCGTTGGTAGGCTTCAACGGTGACGTGGCGTGAACAGCAATGGCAGCCCCAACGACTTCGGACTGCACCTCGCTTCTTTTTTCTTAGCGTTTTCGCCCTGCTCGTCATAATTTTGGGCTGCTGGACCTACGCCAGCCCGCTAGTGGCCGGCCCCGACGAGCAGGCCCACATGATTCGGGCCTACGCCCTCGATCACGGACAGATTGGCACGCCCACTACCCCGCCGGACAAGGTCCGCGTCGACTTCAACGTGCCGACGTCGGTGTACTACACGAAGATTTACCCGGGCTGCTGGCAGTTCATTGACACCCACCCCGCAACGTGCACCGTCCCCTGGGACACGTCTACCAAGCTCATCGTGACCAATGACTACGTTGGCCACTACCCTCCGCTCTACTACGCCCTCGTCGGTATTGGCAGCTACTACTCGCCCGAGCCCCCGGGTCTTTACGCGATGCGCCTGCTCAGTGGTGTGCTGAGCGCCACCATGCTGGCACTCGCCGCGTACGTCATTGCCCGTTGGGGCCGACGTCGCTCGATGGTGATGGGTCTCTACGTTGCCATCACCCCCTTGGTCTACTTCCTTGGTTCTGTCGTCAACCCGAGCGGCTTCGAAATCTCGACCGCTATCTGCATTTGGACCATCCTGTGCGTGATCGCACTGGACTACCGCGACAACCCGCCGACGAAGTTGCTTTACCTGCTGGGTGGCGTTAGCGTCATCTTTACCCTGATCAGAGGGCTTTCCTCATTCTGGCTGTTCCTCGCCGCCATCGTCTTTGTCATCTTGATGTCACCGCGCAACACGATTTCGTTGATTAAGACTCGTCGAGACCTGCAGTACATCATCGGCGCCCTCGTGGCATCGGGCACCGTGGCCGCCACGTGGATCTTGACCCAGGGAACGCTGAACGTCCTGCCGGTGGGGTACCCCGTGCCGCCCAAGGCCGGCATGGTGGCCGTCAAGCTCGTCTTAAAGCAGGTCTCCTTCTGGGTTCGCCAGTGCGTCGGCGTGCTCGGTTGGCTCGACACCGTCTTCCCCCACTTCGTCTACCAGACGTGGTACTTCTTGGTCCCAGCGCTCTTCGCCATTGCCCTCGTTCGCGCCAAGTGGTCACAGCGACTCGCCCTGTGTGTCGTCGCCGGCCTCGCACTCGTGGTGCCCGTGATCATCGTGGCTCGCCAGGCCCACGTCCTGGGCATTGTCTGGCAGGGACGCGACTCCATGCCGCTGACCGTCGGCATTGTTATCTTGTCGGCCGCGTTGGCGGGGCGACCGGGAAGCACCCTGCCCCTCGCCCGCCTGGCCATGATGGGAACGGTCTGCGCCGTCGCCCTCGTGAACATGGTGGCCTTCTATAGCAACCTCAAGCGCTACGCCGTCGGCCGCCACGGACCACGCCTCTTCTTCCTCCACAACCAGGGCTGGTCACCACCCACGGGACAGATGCCCACATTGGTGGTCTTCGCGCTGGCCACCACGTTGCTGGCGGCACTGCTCGTGACCTGGATTTGGCGCTTCGAGGAGCCCTCTTTCACGCCTCGTTCGCTAAAAATCGGACGACTCGGTCGGTAAGATAGAGCGAACCGCGAGGGCGCATTGTCTCTCGTCGAAGGGAATCGCTTTATGACTACGCCCGAAAACGACGAGGCGCTACCAGTTTCCGCCACCCACCAAGCCCACACCCTGCGGGCCAATGAGGTAACGGTGTTGCGCGAGATCGTTCGCGTCTACGAGCTCGAGTCGGCCAACAATCACGAGGTGGCCGCCCAGTTCCGTCGCATCACGGATTCACGTCTCTACCCCTTGATGGTTCTCATCATCAAGGCCGTCAACGTGCTGGAAAACTCGCTGCGCCGTCGCCTGGGCAAGGCCCCGCTCGATTTCGGTCCGCGCGTCGCCGCCCCCACGCCCCAGAACCACGTCCGTCCCAGCGAAGAAGAAGCGCTCGATGACGAGGGCGATGACAAGAAGGTCGACGAGACCTCCACGACGCCGCAGCCAACGGCCAACTCCTGGGGCGTGCGCCTCTTCTTCCTTCGCCGCGGCCTCTCAATCCTGATTCACTCGCTCAAGGTGGTTATCCGTGGCAACAGCGGTCGCCAGAGCCCGCGACTCGAGGCCAACTCCTACGCGGCCTGGGTCCTTAACTACCGCCAGATGAACGTCCGGGTGCGCGACCACCTTCGTCGTCGCCTCATCCTGCTGAAGGATCGGCCACTGCTCTCCATCGTCATGGCCACCTACAACACGGACCACGAATTCCTCAAGGAAGCCATCGACTCGGTGCTGGCCCAGATTTACCCCAACTTCGAGCTCCTTATTGCCGACGACTGCTCACCCGACGCCAAGGTCCGAGAGATCGTCCAGAGTTACGCCAAGCGGGACAAGCGCGTCAAGCTCATTACCCGCGAAACGAATGGCAACATTTCGGCGGCGACCAACTCGGCCATCGCCGCCGCGAGCGGTGACTGGCTGGTCTTTATGGACCACGACGACACCCTGGTGGAGCACGCCTTGTTGCACGTCGTCCTCGCGATCGAAGAGCACCCCAACGCCACCCTGCTCTACTCCGACGAAGACAAGATCAATGAAGCTCGCGAAGTCTTCATGCCGTACTTCAAGAGCGACTTCGACCCGCTCCTCCTGCTCGGCCAGAACTACGTCTGTCACCTAACGACCGTCCGTCGCGACCTAGTTAACGAGCTCGGCGGGCTTCGCAGCGAGTTCGACGGGGCGCAGGACTGGGACCTCGTCCTGCGCGTCAGCGAACGCGTTGACCGCTCCTCGATTATCCACATTCCTCACGTGCTCTACCACTGGCGTAGTCACGCTGGCTCCACCTCACAGACCTCCGAAGCCAAGCCGTGGGCACTGACCGCGGGCCGCCGTGCGGTGGCCGACGCGCTCGCCCGTCGCGGCGTCGCGGCCGAGGTTCGCGAAGTCGAGGGGACGGGCTTCGCCGACGTCTTCTTCTCGTTACCCGAGAACCCGCCCCTGGTCTCCATCATGATTCCGACTCGCGACGGTAAGTACCTGCAGGACTGCATTCGTTCGGTGCTGGCCGACACGACCTACCCGAACTACGAAATCGTCGTTATCGACAATGGATCCGTGAAGCCCGACACGCTGGCCTTCTTCGCCGAGATGGCCGACCGCATCCGGGTCGTTCGCGACGACAGCCCCTTTAACTACTCGGCCCTCCACAACCGCGCCGTGGCGTCCTGCCGTGGCGAGGTGCTCTGTCTGCTCAACGACGACACCACGGTCATCACGCCGGACTGGTTGACCGCCATGGTCGCCCAACTGCTCCAGCCGGGTATCGGACTCGTGGGCGCCAAGCTGCTCTACCCCGATGGCCGCATCCAGCACGCCGGCGTCATCCTCGGACCAAATGGTCTCGCGGCCCACGTCGGTCAGTTCCACGACGGGGCCGACCTCGGCTACTTCGGTCGCATGGCCCTGGCCTCGGAGTTCCAGTCCTGCACTGCCGCCTGCATCGTGGTGCGCCGTTCCACCTGGGAAGAGCTCCGTGGTCTCGACGAAGAGTTTGCCGTTGCCTTTAACGACATCGACTTCTGCCTGCGCGTGCAAGAAACTGGTCTAAAGGTCAGCTACACCCCCCACGCCCAGCTCGTGCACTACGAGTCGGTCTCGCGTGGTCTGGACATTGCCGACGACAAGTTCCGTCGCTTTATGGACGAAGTCCTTCGCATGCGCGACCGCTGGGGTCTCGAGATCGCTCGCGACCCGTACTACAACCCGAACCTCGGACTAGTGCACGGCCTCTTCCAGCTGGCCTACCCGCCACGCACCACGCCGTGGTACACCGGCATCGAATAGATCAGCGCGCGGCCCAGTAGTTGTCAGAAGCCTTCGAGGCCGCCAGTTCTTCTGGCGTGGCGAAGCCGGGGGCGAGCGAGGCCGTAGTGCCGGCCATCACCTGGTGGTGGTCGATGTTCAGCAGACGAATCCAGCTCTGCTGGCCCATGGTCAAACAGATAAAGCCCGCGAGCTCGACGAGCTCTTCCTCGGAGAACTGCGCGAGGAGGCGAGCCCAGAAGGCGTCGTTAGTTTCGAGACGCCACGTGATGGCCTCGGCGTAGGCGAGGGCGGCCTTCTCACGTTCACTCAAGACCTCGGATGATTCGAAGTTGAGAAGTTCGTCGAGTTTGCCCTCGGTCACGCCCTTTTCGCGAGCGGCGTCGGAACGTTGGTTACCGCAGTACTCACACTTGACCGAACGTGACACGTACACCCGGCAGAGTTCCTTGAGTTCGTGCGCCACCACACCCTGGCGAAAGAGCATCTGCCAGGCGTTGTCAAAGGCCCAGAAGGCAGCCGAGGAGTGGGCTCGCACGGCCGATGACTCGGGTCGCGGCGTCCCTTCGATGGCGCAGCGCTCGAGGACGGCGCGCATGTCATCGGTGAGTTGCTCAACGGGCACGTAGGAAATGCGTTGTGGGCGTTCGGACATGATCCCCCAATCAGTGAACTGTCTGCCAGCGTAGAGTCACGCCCGACGGGCGTGGGGAAAAAACTTTTAAGGCCTAGCGGCGCTCAATCATGTCCATGTAGTCGTCGCGCCAGAGGTCGAAATACTCCTCGGGCAGCAACACGGCGTGCGTCGGTTTTAGGGCCTCGACGAAGTCCCGTTCGTGGCTCACCGCCACAATGGTGCCCTGCCACTGCCCCATCATTTCGCCCAAGGCCTGGACGCTGGCCGGGTCGAGGTTGTTCGTTGGTTCGTCGAGCAGCAACAGGTTGGCGTCGGAGGCCGCCAAAATCGCCAGGGCCAACTTGGCCCGTTCACCACCCGACAGCGTGCCGGGGAGCTGGTGAGCGGCCGATCCCTTGAGACCAAAGGCGCCCAGGAGGGCGCGACGCTGAACTTCGGTCTGCACGGTGGCGTTGGCCAGGTGGTCGAGCACCGTCTTGGTGAAGTCGAGCTGCTCGTGTTCCTGGGCGAAGTAGCCCATCGTTACGTTGGCCCCGAACTTGACGGTGCCGCCGAAGGAAGTCTGCGTGCCGGCGAGGCACCGCAGAAGCGACGACTTACCGGCACCGTTTTTTCCGACAATCAGAATGCGGTCGCCCCGTCGCGTAATGAAGTTGACGTTGCTCAGAACCTGCACGTCGCCGTAGCGAACGGCAATGTTCTCGACGGTCATGGGCACGTCACCGCTTCGCGGTGGCACCGGAAGCCGGAAGGTGACCTTCTTTTCGGCCTTCGTCACCTCAACGCGATTGTCTTCGAGCTTCTCGATTTTGCGGTCAAGCACCTTGGCGAGACGGGCGCGCGTTGCCGTCTGCCCGCGCATGGAGTTCGCGAGGTCCTTCATGCGGTCGATCTGTTCGCCCTGGTGCATGGCCATTTTCTCTTCGGCCAAGCGACGGGCTTCTTCTTGTTCCAGGAACTTCGAGTAGTTGCCCTTGTATTCGCGCAGCTGACCATCGCGCAGGGCCAAGACCCGGTCAATCGACTTGTCCAGCAGGGGCAAGTCGTGGCTAATCACCAAGACAGTTCCTCGGAAGCGATCGAGTTCGTCGAAGAGCCAGCGCTTGGCGGCCTTGTCGAGGTGGTTCGTTGGTTCGTCGAGCACCATGGTCTCGGGCTGCTCGTAAAGCACGCGCATGAGGTCAATGCGACGACGCTGACCACCCGAGAGGGAGTTCAGGTCTTCGAGGAGGAGTTCTTGTTCAAGTCCGAGGCCGTCGGCCAGACGGGCGACTTCCGATTCGGCTTCGTAGCCACCGGCCTCGCGGAAGGCCTCCTCGAGGGCAGTGAAGCGCTCGATGGTCTCTTCGGTCGGGTCGGCCGCCAGGGCGTGACGGGCGTGCTGCATGTCGGCGTCAAGTTTGTCGATACCTCGGGCGCTGAGGACGTGGCTAAGGCCAATGGGCTCCACGCCAAGACCACCGGGGACGGGCTCCTGGGGCAGGTGGGCCACGCGACCCTGGTGCTGCACGTTGCCCGTAATGCGCAGGTGCTCGGGGGTCTCCAGGAGCAAGACTGAGAGCAGCGTTGACTTGCCGGCGCCATTGCGGCCCACGAGGCCGACCTTCTCGCCATTACCGACGGTGAAGGAGACGGGCTCCAAGATACGGCGAGCGCCGATCTCGATCCCTAAATCACGGACAATTAGCACTTAGCGGCCCAGTAACGCGGCGCTGGTTCGTAGTTCGTCTCGGAAGTCCGGGTGGGCAATGGCGATAAGGGCCTGGGCGCGCTCTTGCACGTTGAGGCCGCGGAGATCAGCACAACCGTATTCGGTGACGATGACCCCGGTGAGGTGGCGTGGCGTTGTTACCACCGAGTGAGAAGTCATTTCACCAATGATACGACTCTTGCGGACCCCGTTCACTACGGCCGTTGATTGCAGGCAGATGAGCGAGGTGTGTTCGAGCGACAGACTCGCACCCTCGACGAAGTCCATGTGGCCTCCGACGCCCGAGTACTGCCGCGGACCAATGGTGTCGGCCACGATTTGGCCGTAGAGGTCGACCTCGAGGGCGGAGTTGATCGAGACCAGCTGGGAGTTCTGAGCAATCACGGCTGGGTCGTTGACGTAGGACACCGGGGCGAAGCCCACCTGGTCGTTTTCGTTTAAGAACTCGTAGAGCTCGGCGCTGCCGAGGGCGAACGTCGTGACGGCCTTGCCGGGGTGGAGACGCTTGCGAGCGTTGGTGACCTTGCCGGCGCGCATCAACTGGAAAAGGCCGTCGGTGAACATCTCTGAGTGCACGCCGTAGTCTCCGCCGTCGCGACGAACGAGTGCCTCGGCCACGAGATTCGGCACTGCGCCGATACCCGTCTGGAGGGTGGCACCATCCTTGACGTAGGTGGCGGCGAACTCGGCGATCGCAAAGTCTTCGGGCGTACCGGCTTCATTGGGCAATACCGTTGGCGCGGCGTCAGTCACCACCAGCACGTCGATGTCGTCGATGTGAATCGAATTCTCGTGCCCCGGGAGGGCCATGGTGCGCGGAAAGTGTGGTGAGACTTCGATAATGAGCAGGCGGTCGGGGTCTTTGCCCGCACGACGAAACTCTTCGAGGTGGGCCCCGTTGTAGAGCGACAAGCTGACGTTGCCGTTCTCGTCGGGCATCGCACCTTGGGTGATCATCACCCGCGGTGCCAGGTGCTGAATCAGTAGGCCGTAGTGGCGAAAGAACGACGGCACGAAGGTGACGTCGCCACCGTTGGCCTTCGCCCAGCGCTCACCGCCGCCGAAGAAACTGCAGCGATAGTGCGTGGTGGGTCGGGTGAAGATGTCGTAGGACCCGAGGAGCAAGCCACCGCTAAAAGTGATGTCCTCGAAATCGGTTCGCTTCGAGATCTCGGCCATGATGGTCCGGGGCGTCCCCGTTACCAATCCGAGCCCAACTCGCTCTACTGGACGAAGAAGCGAGACTGCTTCCTCCGCACTTAAAAATCGCACCGCCATCGGACTAGTTTGCCCGATGGCGATGCGATTTTCCAGACAATCGACTGTCTATCTCACGATGAGATGGCTGGTCGAAGGGCTATTCCTCTTCGTCGGCGGGGACTGCGGCGGCGGTCGCCACGGAGTGGCCCTCGTCCAGGTTCATCACCCGAACACCCGTCGCGTCGCGACCCTGTGACGAGACCTCGCGCACGGGAGTGCGAATCAACACACCACCACTGGACGCGAGCAGAATTTCGTCGGTGAATCGCACCATGAAGGCGGCCACTACGAAACCGCGAGCAGCAGTGAGCTTGATGGCGCGAACACCCATGCCACCACGTCCCTGGCGGTTGAATCGCTCCACCTTGACGCGCTTACCGAATCCCGTGTCGGTGACGAGGAACAAGTCGGCGTCCTCACGGATGAGGTCGAGGGAGATGGCCTTGTCGTCATCCTTGAGCTTGATGCCGCGAACACCAGTGGCGTCGCGACCCATCTCGCGGACCTCAGTCTCGCTGAAGCGGATCGACATACCGCGGTACGTCACGACCATGAGGTCGTCGTTACCACTGGTCGCCACCACGCGGACCACTTCGTCGCCCGGGCGCAGCTTGATAGCAATCCAGCCCTCGCGACGTGACTTGTCGTACTCCGAGAAGGGGGTCTTCTTAATCGTGCCGTCAGCGGTCGCGAAGACGAGGAACTTGTCCTTCGGGAAGTCGTTGGTCGTGACGATGGCCTGGATGCGCTCGTTGGGCTGCAGGTTCAACAGGTTGACAATCGCCGTTCCCTTGGCCGTGCGCTCCTTAATTGGAATTTCGTGACCGCGGAGGCGGAACACGCGTCCCAGGTTCGAGAACAACAGCAGGTAGGCGTGGGTCGTCGTGTGCACGATCTGCTCGACGAAGTCCTCTTCCTTCAGCTTCGCGCCTTGCACCCCGCGACCACCTCGGGCCTGGGTGCGGAACGCATCCGCCGACACCGACTTGATGTAACCGGCCTGGGTCATGGTGATAACGACATCCTCGTCGTCAATCAGGTCCTCCATGCCGAGTTCACCCGGGTCGTTCACAATGGCCGTGAGGCGCGGGGTCGCGTACTTGTCACGGATGACCGTGATTTCCTCGGCAATCACCGCGCGAAGCTTCGCGTCCGTCGAGAGAATCTCCTGCAACTCCGCAATTAGCGCGCGGAGCTTGGCCATCTCTTCTTCAAGCTCGCTGCGACCGAGTCGGGTCAGGCGACCCAGCGTCATGTCGAGAATGTGGTTGGCCTGCTCTTCGGAGAAGTCGAACGGGCTCGCCATCAACGACATACGGGCAGCACCGCGGTCGTCCGAGTTTCGAATGGTGGCAATCACGGCGTCGAGCATGTCGATGGCGCGCAACAAACCTTCAACGATGTGGGCGCGGGCCTCAGCCTTGCGCAAACGGAACTGGGTGCGGCGGGTAACGACGTCGACCTGGTGGACGATGTAGTGGCCCAACGCCTGCGCCAAGTTCAAGGTGCGAGGCACTCCGTCCACCAGCGCGAGCTGGTTAACGGCGAACGTGGTCTGCAGCGTCGTGTTCTTGTAGAGCTTGTTCAAGATCACGTTGGCGTTGGCGTCGCGCTTAAGGCGAATAACGAGGCGGGCCTGGCGACCGGCCGAGTCGTTCTGCACTTCGGCAATGCCGTCAATCTCGTTGTTCTTTACGAGGTCGTAGATCTTTTCTTCGATCGACTCCACCGACACTTCGTAGGGGAACTCGGTAACGACGATGCGAGTGTCGCGCGACGTCTCTTCGATTTCCGCGACTGCGCGCATCTTGATAGAACCTCGACCCGTACGAATGGCGTCCAGGATGCCCTGGCGACCAAGAATCTGGGCACCAGTGGGGAAGTCGGGACCCTTAACGAAGGCCATGAGGTCGTCCGGCGTGGCGTCGGGGTGGGCCAACAGGTGCAGCACGGCGTCAATGACTTCACCCAGGTTGTGGGGTGGAATCTTCGTCGCCATACCAACGGCAATACCTTGCGAACCGTTCACCAAGAGGTTGGGGAATCGCGACGGGAGCACTGTGGGCTGCTGGGTCGAATTGTCGTAGTTCGGCTCGAAGTCGACGGTCTCTTCGTCGATTGAGTCGAGCAGTTCGAGCGCAAGCGGCGCCAGACGGCATTCGGTGTAGCGCATGGCGGCCGCACCTTCGTCTGGACCCGTACCGCCGAAGTTGCCGTGACCACTGATGAGCGGGTGGCGCATCGCGAAGTCCTGCACCATACGAACGAGGGCGTCGTAGATAGCACTGTCACCGTGGGGGTGGTAGGTACCCATGACTTCACCCACGACCTTCGCGCACTTCGTGTGCGGTCGGTCGGGGCGTAGACCCTGGTCAAACATGGAGTAGAGGATGCGACGGTGAACGGGCTTTAGTCCGTCACGCGCGTCGGGGAGTGCACGAGAAACAATGACCGACATGGAGTACTCCAGGAAGGAGCGCTCCATCTCGAGGTTGATCTCGATTGGTTCGACGTAGCCGCGTACTTCGTCGCCGTCGGTGGTGTCTGGGGTCTTAGGTGTTCGAGCCATACGTAGTTTCCTTCTCGTCTAGATGTCGAGGAAGCGGACATCCTTTGCGTTCGTCTGAATGAAGTGGCGGCGCTGCGGCACATCGTCGCCCATCAAAATTGAGCAGACCTCGTCAGCCAAGGCCGCTTGCTCAACGGTGATTTGCAGCAGTGCGCGCTTCGTCGGGTCCATCGTGGTGTCACGGAGTTCGTCGAAGTCCATTTCACCCAGACCCTTAAGGCGCTGGAAGTCGTTCTTGTGATTCGGGTTCTCGCGAAGGAACGCTTCCTTGGCCGCGTCGTCTCGCAGGTAGACCTTTTCCTTGCCCACCAGCGTCGAGTACAGCGGAGGCTGCGCCACGTAGACGTGGCCGTTGTTGACCAGCTCCGTCATCTGACGGAAGAAGAAGGTGAGCAACAGCGTACGAATGTGGCTGCCGTCAACGTCGGCGTCGGCCAGAAGGATGATCTTGTCATAGCGCGTCTTCGAAACGTCGAAGTCGGCCTCGACACCGGCACCAATGGCCGAGATGAGGGCCTGGATTTCGGTGTTCTTGAGGATTTTGTCCGTGCGAGCCTTCTCGACGTTCAAGATCTTTCCGCGGATAGGCAGGATCGCCTGGTTGCGCGGATTACGCGCATCCTTCGCTGAACCGCCGGCCGAGTTACCTTCGACGATGAAGAGTTCGCACTCGCGAGGGTCCTTCGAAGAGCAGTCGACGAGCTTGCCGGGCAGACCTGCGCCATCAAGGGCGGTCTTGCGACGGGTGAGGTCGCGGGCCTGGCGCGCAGCCATGCGGGCACGGGAGGCCTGGATGGCCTTGGCCACGATCTGGCCACCCTCCTTCGGGTTCTCCTCGAGCCACTCAGCCAACTTCTCATTGGTGGCGCGCTCAACGAGCGAACGCATCGAGACGTTACCCAGCTTGCCCTTGGTCTGACCTTCGAACTGTGGTTCGGCGAGGTGGACCGAGATGATGGCGGTAAGACCTTCACGGATGTCGTCACCAGTGAGGTTGTCGTCCTTCTCCTTGAGGAGGTTGCGCTTACGGGCGTAGCGGTTCAAGACGTTGGTAATTGCCTTGCGGAAGCCTTCTTCGTGCATACCACCTTCGATGGTGGAAATACCGTTCGCGAAGGAGTGAATGCTCTCGTAGTAGCCGGTGTTCCACTGGAACGCCACTTCAACTTCCTGGCCCTCTTCGGCTGATTCATAAAAACCAACCTTGCGGAAGAGCGACTCCTTGGCGTTGTTCAGGTGGCGAACGTAGTCCACGATGCCACCGTTGTACTTGAAGGTCTCCTTGACTTCACGACCAGCGCGCTCGTCCTCGAAACGAATTTCGAGACCCTTATTCAAGAACGCCATGATCTGCAGTCGTTCGAGCACTGTCTGTGCTCGGAACTCGACGTCTTCAAAAATCGTCGGGTCGGGGGTGAAGGTCACCGTGGTACCCGTGCGGCCACGCGGCGCGTCACCCGTTACACGAATGCCACCCTGCGGCTTGCCGCCGTCGAGGAAGTTCAGTTCGTGACGCTTGCCGTTGCGATCGATTTCGAGCTTGAGTGAGGTCGAGAGCGCGTTAACAACCGACACACCAACACCGTGGAGACCACCGGAAACCTTGTAGCCCTCGCCACCGAACTTTCCACCGGCGTGCAGAACGGTCAATACGATTTCGGCCGCCGACTTACCGGGGTACTGCGGGTGCTCGTCAACGGGAATACCGCGGCCGTCGTCGACCACGCGGCAGCTGCCGTTCTTCAAAATGGTGACGTCGATACGAGTCGCGTAGCCGGCCATCGCTTCGTCCACCGCATTGTCCACGACCTCCCAAATAAGGTGGTGGAGACCGGCGGGACCGGTCGAACCGATGTACATACCTGGGCGAACTCGAACGGGCTCAAGTCCCTCGAGAACCGTGATGTCACTCGCGCCGTAGCTCGAGGACCCCTTGGACTTTTCAGCCACGAAGTAATCCTTTCAACAGAAAATTGGTGGCGCGCGATGCGCAGCCGCAACCCTTTCGGGAACCCCTAAATCCTACTTTGTTTGCTGTGACAAAACGGTCGCATCCGCACCGGAAAAGCCTTATTTTTCAAGGCTTACAAAGAAGATTCGATAAGAGGTCGAAGCGAGACCGGTGCCCGTCCACCAAGGGAGGAAAAGCCGGCCAAAATCACGTCTTGGTCTTCCAGAATCCGCTGGGCGTAGGCACCCGACGGCACCGAAATTAGGAGCACGCCGTTCTTAACCAACTCGGGCCGGCAACGCTCGGCCAGCACCTCGCCGACCACGGTGGGCCACAGATTGCGGATTTCATCAATAATGCGCAGGTCGACTTTTTTCATTCGCGACGCCAGGGTGTTGAGAATGTCGCCGATGCCTTCGGGTTGATCGGAAAAACGTCGCATTAGTGCCTCGTGATGTCGACGATAGCGGCTGGGGTCATGCCGTGGGGAAGGGGTGACGCCGTGGTCACAATGGTTTGACCAACCGGCAACAACGAAAGCAGTCGCTCGGATCGAAGCGGGTCCAGTTCACTAAAAACGTCGTCGAGGAGCAGCAGTGGATCCACGCCTCGGCGTTGTTGCACCAAGCGGTGGCCCGCCAGACGTAGGGCGAGAGCGAACGATCGCTGTTCCCCCTGTGACGCCTGTCGTCGAGCGTCGCGACCATCGAGGAACAGGGCGATGTCGTCACGATGTGGCCCACAGGTGGTGTAGCCACGTTGTACATCGTCGTAGAACGCCGCCTGAAGGGCACCACGAAGCCCCCCCTGCCAAGAGCGTTCATAGGTGACCCCCACCGCTTGAGTGGTGTGTGACAAGGCCTGGTAGTTATCGGCCACGAGTGGGGCCAATTGGGAAACGGTTGTTTCACGAAACGCGACGAGGGTCTCGCCAGCTTGGGCAAACTCTTCATCCCACACCTCTAACTCGGCGCGAGCGCTCGGTCCGGGTCGTTGCCCTTGCCAGCTACGAAGGAGTGCATTTCGTTGCTGGAGCACCCTGGCGAAGCGTTCTACGGGTTCACCGGCAGCGAGGTCTACATCAGTCAAGAGTGTTGTGAGAAACGTTCGTCGGTGTTCTGGACCCTGCCGGACGATGTCGACACCCTCAGGGGTGAATATGGTCACCGGAAGTACGTCGGACAACACCGCTCGGGAGGTTGGCCGTTGGCCGTTAACCAACATTCGCTTGGTGGTGTTGCGTGCGCCACGGGTAAGGGTTAAATCCACCTGCACTCGGCGTTCTTGATGGAACAGAATTCCGTGTGCTTCAGCCACCGTTTCCCCTGATCGCACCATGTCACTCGCCGATGTTGTGCGAAACGACTGTGCGGTTGCCAGAGCGAACACCGCCTCCAGGATCGAGGTCTTGCCCGATCCGTTCGGGGACAACAAAACGGTGACCGCCGTTGGGTCAGGCCGAAAGGAGTGCTCCGCGAAGAGGCGGAAATTTCGAAGGACTAGTTCGTGGAGCCCCACGAGTGCTCGTGACTACTGAACGCGAACAGGCATCAAGAGATACCGGAAGCGGAGGTCCTCAACGCCATGCACCATGGCCGGACGCACCGCATCGGTCATCTCCAACACCACTTCGTCACCAGGGACTGCCTCGACACCTTCAATGAGGAAACCGGGGTTAAAGGCGATGGTGATTTCTTCACCCTGGTAGTCGGCGTCAACATTGTCCTCGATGTCACCCGTGTCGTGGCTCTGGGTACGGATTTCAAGGCTCTTCTCTTTCGCCGTCAGACGCACCGACGAGGTGGAGTCCTTAGCGAGCAGCTTGGCGCGGCGCAGCGACGTGAGGAGGGTGTCCTTAGCAATTCGCAACTGGTTGGGGTAGCTCGCCGGGATCAACTGCAACACCGATGGGTAGTTACCGTCGATCAATCGAGAAGCAATCGTCGAATGTCCAACGACGAAGCAAATTTCGGCGTCAGTCAAGGTGACACCAATTTCGGCGTCCGAGGGAAGCGAGGAGGCCACGCGCTGGAGCTCTTGGAGGGCGCGCGCGGGGACCAGGAGGTCGTGGTTGCCACCAAGGCCAGCAACGCCAGGAACATCACGAACCGCCAAACGGTAGGAGTCGGTGGCGATCAGGCGCAGCGTGCCACCCTCATTGGTGAACAACACACCGGTCAGAAGTGGGCGGGCATCATCGTTGGCCGCAGCGCGGACAACCTGGTTTAGTCCCTGAATGAGATCCAATGCCGGCACGGTGGTCAGAGCACCGGTAACAGGGGGCAAGTTCGGGTAGTCCATCACCGCGAAGGTACGCAGCGAGAACTTGGCGCGCCCGAGTGAGACTTCGACAGATTCGTCGTTCGAGGCAACAGTGACTGCGCCAGCCTCAAGGGAGCGAACAGCGTCAACAATCAAACGGGCAGGAACAACGGTCGAACCGTCTTCCAGTCCGATGACATCGACGTTGGTGCGAATCGTGATGTCGAGGTCGGTACCAGTCACCGTGAGCTGGTTACCAGTCAACGAGAGAAGGATGCCTGACGAGGCGCCAATGAGGCGAGTAGCTACGACGCGACTCGCCGCGCTTAGGGCCTCAACAAGAATGTCGCGTTCGGATTTGAACTTCATTGGACTGCCTTTCTTTCCTACTGAGAATACGTGTGTTTTTCTGTGTCTAAATATCTTGGTAGTAGTAGGGGTGTGTATTTGTGGGTATCTTCACAAAACCCCTGATGAGACGCTATCTTCGACAACCTTGTTTTTCCACAAGCTTGTGCGTATTTCTTTAAACCTTCTTCATTCAACTTTCACTTCATGTGGATGACTCGTTTTTTGTCCGCGGGTAATCCACAAGACAACGAGCGATTCCCACAAGAATTACGACTGCTCTCCTTGTAGTCGGCGCTTCAATTCATTTACCTGCGCCAAGAGTTCTGGGTTGGTTGAAAGCTGCTGGGTGACCTTCTCAACACCACTGATAACAGTGGTGTGGTTGCGGTTATCGAAGATGCGAGCAATCATCGGGTAGGAGTAGTTGTCCAAGAGATCACGGACGAGGAACATGGCAACGTGGCGTGCGTGCACGAGTGGGCGAAGGCGCTTCGACCCACGCACGTCTTCTGAGGAGAGTCCATAGAACGTTGAGACGACATCAATAATCGTCTCCGGCTTCAACACCACGTGCTCATGACCAAGGTTGGTGAGGTGGGTTTTAGCGAGCTCGAGTGATACCGGCTCCTGGCGCAGTGCGGCAAAGGCCCTCAACATCGTGATTGAACCTTCAAGTTCTCGAATGTTGTCTCGCACACGATGCGCAATCCACTCCGCTACTTCCGACGGAAGTTCAATTCCTTCTCGTTCGGCCTTGGCCATAAGGATTGCGATGCGAGTCTCGAGGTCTGGTTGGCCGATTTCGGTCACTAGACCCTGAAGAAGGCGACTGCGGAATCGATCCTGGAGCCCCCCGAGGTCCTTAGGTGAACGGTCCGAGGTGAGAACAATCTGCTTACCCTCAGAGTGCAACGTGTTGTACGTGTGGAAGATTTCCTCGTGGAACGTCTCACCACGCTGCTCCATGAACTGGATGTCGTCAATTAAGAGCACGTCGATTTCGCGGTAGCGCTCGTGGAGGGCGAGTTGGGTCCTGGTTTGAATAGCTCGAATGAAGTCATTCAAGAAGGTCTCGGTAGAGACGTAGAGCACCTTGCGAAACGGATAGTTTTCCTGAATGTAGTTACCAATGGCGTGGAGCAGGTGGGTTTTGCCCAATCCAGAGTTGCCGTACATCATGAGAGGGTTGTACGCCCGACCCGGCGTTTCAGCGGCCGCAATGGCGGCAGCGCGGGCCAGGCGATTTGATGGTCCCTCAACAAACGAGTCGAAGGTCATGTGCTTGTTGAGGCGAAGAGGTCGATCGCTGGCGGGAAGTACGGTGGCGGTGTTTTCAACCGGCTCGTGAACCTCGAGAGGCTCCGGTTCAGGCAGTGGTGCCGCTGATTCAGGGGCGACAACGAGTGAAACCGTGGTCGGTACGCCACTCACGTACTGCGCCTCTTCGGTGATGAAGGGGAGATATTTCTGTTGGACTCGCAAAAGTTGGATCTGATTCGGCGCAGAGATTGTCAGAACACCATTTGAGTAATCCACAAGGCGCAGTGAGCTGAGGCCAGCCGACCACATAGCATCAGAAGCCTTATTTTTCATGGCTTCTTGAAGTGCTTGCCAGAATTCTTCACTTCGCATTTTGCGTTCCTCCACAGCACAACTCTTACGTTATCCACAGGAAAGAACCGTAAGAAGTTGTGCGTAACCCCCCCGTAGGAAGTCAAACCATACACCCCGACGGGAGAACTTTTCAAACCGGCCTGTTTTTCGGGTAAGATGGTTGTCCACAGCACGGCTGCGACCCCCAGGGGGTACCGCGTCGCGCCTAAGAAGAGTTTGAGATGAGGTTTTTGTGAAGCGTACCTACCAGCCAAATCAGCGTAAGCGCGCCAAGACGCACGGTTTCCGTGCCCGTATGCGCACCCGCGCTGGTCGCGCCATTCTTAAGGCCCGTCGTGACAAGGGCCGTCACCAGCTGACGGTCTGATCTTCCCATGCCTGGTCGGGTCGTATCCCGACGGCAATTTGCGGAGTTCACTCGTCCATCTGGCCGAGGAGGCAGCGGACCACTTCGAGTGGTGTTCGTGGCTCACCCGGAATCTGGACAAGTAGGTGTGGCCTACGCAATTAGCCGAAAAGTCGGGAACGCGGTAGAACGAAACCGCATTCGACGTCGACTTCGGTCTGTGGTAGACGGACTTTCACCGTCGCCTCTTGCAGGAATTTACCTGATCAAGTGCGCGATTGGTACGAAAGATCTGACCTATGACGAACTCATCAACCATCTCAGTGCCGCAATCAGGCGAGCTAATGCCGTCTAGTTCTTCCGCGGCCACCACGCTTGCCAGACTCGTTCGCTGGTATCAAAAGGCTCGGGCCGGGCGAATTTCTCCGTGTCGCTTCTATCCGAGTTGTTCGGAATACGCACATGAGGCACTTTTGACCCACGGCGCATGCCGCGGCACCAATCTCGCGATCCGTCGCATCCTTCGTTGTCGGCCACTTGGCCCTCACGGCATTGATCTCGTCCCAGAACCAAAGAAAGCAAGGATTGCAAAGTGAGTTCACTTACCCACCCACTTGGCCAGCTATTCCAGCCAATTTTCCGAATTTTTGGCTGGATTTTGGCCTTCTTCTACGGTGTGATCCCCAATTACGCCTTCGCCATCGTGATGTTGACCATCGTGATTATGGGTCTGTTGACCCCATTCACGGTGAAGAGCACCAAGTCGATGATCGCAATGTCCCGTGTCCAGCCCGAGATTAAGAAGCTCCAGCAGAAGTACAAGGGGCCCGAGAATCGCCAGTTGCTCAACGAAGAGTTGATGAAGTTGTACAAGGAAGAAGGCGTAAACCCTGTTGGGGGCTGCCTTCCTGTGCTGCTCCAGGCCCCCTTCCTCTTTATTTTGTACAGCGTTATTAAGGGTTTGTCGTACACCAAGGTGGTCGGTGGTGTTGTAACGGCCCTTCCCCGCTACATCCCGCACTCATCAAAGATGTACACGAGCCTGGTTGCTTCCCACGGGCAGATTCGGGTCTTTGGTGTCGACTTGAGCCTTAAGACGTTTAGCCACCACTCCTCTATTTACGCCCAACTGCCATTCTTTGCACTGGTGCTCTTTGCGGTTGGCCTCCAGTACTTCCAGATGTCGCAGGTCAACAACCGTAATAAGAAGACCGGCCAGCCAATTCCTTCACAGCAGCAGACTATGCAGCGGATTTTGCCGATTGTGTTCTTCTACTTCTACGTGATCATTCCAGCGGCCGTCGTCGTCTACATGATCTCGTCGACCATTATTCGAATCATTACCCAGTATGTGATGTTCGCCACTGGTGTTTCGGACCCGACGAAGGCCGGAAAGAAAGAAGTCGAGCGTGAAATTCCTGGTGGAAGCCGGAATTCAGACGCCGATGCTAAACCTTCAACCTTAAAGTCCTCAGCAGCACAGAACCGTTCG
>Ga0164296_1001243_pt1 | contig 27628 bp, 30 predicted proteins | sample GEODES057metaG_FD_113533 | JGI IMG/M metagenome (GOLD analysis project Ga0164296, IMG submission 113533) | Dystrophic lake water microbial communities from Trout Bog Lake, Wisconsin, USA - GEODES057 metaG | ecosystem: Environmental > Aquatic > Freshwater > Lake | place: USA: Trout Bog Lake...
CAACTTGAGCACTACGAAAAGGTTGAGGGTGTGACCTTGAGTCTTCAAGGGAAGGCAAACCAACTTGCTCAAATGGTTCGCTCCCACCTTCCCCTTGCCATGCAGGGCTTCGTCGTCGTGCCATTGTTCTGTGGATTCGATCTCACTCGAGAGACAGGACGAATTTTCACCTATGACGCGGCAGGCGGCCACTACGAAGAGGCCGATTTTCAAGCGACGGGTTCTGGAGGGCGCGATGCCCGAACCACAATCAAGCTCGGATACCGAGACGACCTCAACCGTGACGAAGCAATCGAGTTGGCAGTCCTTGCACTCTATGAAGCCGCTGATGCTGACTCTGCGACCGGTGGACCTGATGTGGTGCGCGGTATTTTCCCCATTGTGGCAACGGTCACCGCTGAGGGTTACCAGCGCATCGATGACGACGTCATCGCCGAACGATTCGAAGCGGCGATGGAACGTCGACGGGCCCTGCACGGAAACGCTGGAGGAACACTCCGATGAGCATGCCCTACTACGTCGCCCCCGAACAGGTCATGAAGGATCGTGCCGAATATGCCCAAAAGGGCATTGCCCGTGGACGGTCGCTTGTCGCCAGCCTCTACACCGACGGCGTGCTCTTGGTGGCCGAGAACCCCTCCAAGACCCTCCACAAGATCTCCGAGATCTATGACCGCATCGCGTTCGCTGGCGTCGGAAAGTACAACGAATACGACCAGCTTCGTGTCGCCGGCATTCGCCATGCGGACACGAAAGGATTCGCCTATTCGCGCGAGGACGTCGATGCAAGAAGTTTGGCCAATCTCTACGCCCAATATCTCGGAAGCGTTTTTACTCACGAGATGAAGCCTCTTGAAGTAGAGATCCTGGTTGCCGAGCTTGGCCAAGGTCAGCGACCCACACAGCTGTTTCATGTGGCCTACGAAGGAACCATCACCGACGAGGATCGCTTCGCCGTCCTCGGTGGCGACGCTGAACCCATCCGTACCAGCTTCGCTGAGCGCTACGAGGCGGGCTGGGACCTCTCTGCAGCCCTTCAGGCAGCCATGGGCGCATTGGCGGGCCCTGAGCGAACATTGGCACCGAGCGACCTTGAAGTAGCCATTCTGGCCGATGCCGATGAGCGCAGGGCCTTCCGCCGCTTAGATGATGATGCACTTGCAGGCCTCCTCTAGGGCGCCCGTTCTACGAACCTGACTGCTTCGCATTTCCCACTACGGTCAATGTTGTGGAGCGAAGAATCTTCGGTATTGAAAATGAATACGGCGTCACGTTCACGCACCGTGGTCAGCGTCGGCTGAGCCCCGACGAGGTTGCTCGCTATCTGTTTCGACGAGTCGTTAGTTGGGGTCGATCCTCTAATGTCTTTTTAGAAAACGGCTCCCGCCTCTATCTGGACGTTGGCAGTCACCCCGAGTATGCAACTCCAGAGTGTGACAAAGTCGGCGACGTCGTTACCCATGACAAAGCAGGAGAGTGGATACTTTCGCAGTTGGTCACTGGAGCGGGGGACCGACTACGTGAAGAAGGTGTGCGCGGCGAAATTTTCTTATTCAAAAACAACACGGACTCTGCAGGCAACTCCTATGGATGCCACGAGAACTACCTCACTGATCGAGAAGATAATTTCTCCCGCCACACTGAAGTCCTGATTCCCTTCTTGATTAGCCGGCAAATCTATGCAGGGGCAGGGAAAATTCTTCAAACGGCCAAAGGTCCGGTGTTCTGCTTAAGTCAGCGGGCTGAACACATCTGGGAGAGTGTGTCCTCGGCCACCACTCGAAGTCGTCCCATTATCAACACGCGCGATGAGCCCCATGCGGACGCTGAAAAATATCGACGGCTCCACGTGATCGTAGGGGACTCAAACATGAGTGAGTACGCCACCTTCCTCAAAGTTGGCGCAACCTCGGTCCTCCTGGCCATGATCGAAGATCAGAATCAGATCTTGCGGGATCTCACCCTCGAAAACCCTATTCGAGCCATTCGTGAAATCTCCCAAGACATCACGCTGCAAGCGAAGGTCAAGTTGGAGAACGGACGCGAGATCACTGCAATGGAAATTCAAACTGAGTATCTTGAGCGTGCCCTCAAGTATCGAGATGTAAAGGGATTAGCCCCCGATGAGGATCGTGCGTTGGATATGTGGGAACACGTCATGACACAACTGCAACGTGACCCCTCGAAACTCTGGCGCGAGTGTGACTGGGTGGCCAAACTTCGCCTCCTCGAACGATACAAAGAACGAGACGGCTTGATGTTGGGAGATCCCAAAGCGAATCTCGTGGATTTGATGTATCACGATATTGATCGATCTCGCGGCCTCTTCTATAAGTTGCAAGGTGCGGGGGAGATGAACCGAACAACGACCGATGATGCGATCATGGACGCCATGGTTAATCCACCACAAACCACGCGTGCTCGCCTGCGTGGCGGGTTCGTCAAGCGAGCGAAGGAGCAACGACGGGACTACACCGTGGACTGGGTTCACTTGAAGCTGAATGATCAGGCGCAACGCACGGTGCTTCTCAAAGATCCCTTCAAGAGCCATGACGACCGAGTCGAGAGATTGATTGATTCTCTGTGAGTTGCGCTGAATACTTCACTTCTCTGAAGTAGCCTGCCAACAATGGATGATGACCCAAGCAACATCTCGAGGGACGTCACTTCTTCTTCCACGCCTGTGACGGGAGACTCGGATCCAAGTCGGGCCCTCAATCCGGAGACATTTGTGGCGGAAGTTAATCCCCACATGACCCGAGCGGAGATGCGAGCAGCAAACGCTCCTCCACGCGCCAACGCCGATCGCAAGAAGCGTTCCACCCAACGAGCTCTTATCGAGTGGGCCGTCGTGGTGGGCGCCGCGCTGCTCTTGTCGCTCGTTGTGAGGACGTTTGTCTTTCAGACCTTTTATATTCCATCGGGTTCGATGGAGCCGACGCTCCAGATTGGTGATCGGATCATCGTTTCGAAGTTGAGTTATCACCTGCACGCTGTTGGTCGAGGAAACATCATTGTGTTCCATGCTCCTCCGAGGGAGGAAAACGCCTGTGCCGATCCCAATGTCAAAGATTTGGTCAAACGAGTAATTGGTCTTCCGGGAGAGACCATCTCCTCTGCAGGGAACACGGTCCTCATCAATGGCCGGCCTCTGGCGGAGCCCTGGTTCCCACCCACACCCCTCGGTCCACCAATCACCAAACAAGTCATCCCAGCGAACAACTACTTCGTCATGGGGGACAACCGTACGAACTCCTGCGACAGTCGAATGTGGGGGACCGTTCCGGCAGGCAACATCATTGGCCATGTCATCTTTAGGATCTGGCCGCTCTCTCGAATAGGGATTCCCTAGCGAGAACACCGTCAAGGGACCCGGAAGTAGGATGGGAGGCGTGCTCACCCTAAGTCCGGTCAAGATCTTGATCATCTTGGTAGTTGCGGCGCTTCTCGTTGGACCCGACAAATTGCCGCAAGTGGCTCGACAGATCGGGGGGGCGTGGCGAGCGTTTCGTGACTTTTCCAAGAAGGTCGAGGATCAAGTTCGATCCAATGTGCCTGACCTTCCGAGCACCAACGACTTGGCTCGCTACGCCCGCTCGCCCGTCGCGCTCTTGGATTCTTTAGCCAAACTAGATAGTGACGGATTGAAGAAAGATCCCGGGCCTGTGACCGAAGGTGGCGACGATGGGCTTGTCGTTGATCCTGGCCTCACCGCTCAGCCTCGCCAATCCACTCCATCACCCCAACGCCCACCAGTCGTTCCCCCTGGCGATCCGAGTTTGAACTAAGACCATGAGCCTCAAAGAACGACTGCATTGGTCGAAGACTGAACGTCCCACGGCAGATTCGATGACCTTGCTCGAGCATCTGACGGAACTTCGCCATCGAATTCTGGTGACAACTCTCGCCGTTGCACTTGGAACAACGATCTCATGGTTTTTGTACAACGGCATCTTGCACGTCCTCAAGCAGCCATACTGCTTGTCCAACCACAACCACTGCGAACTCTATGTCACTGGTCCGCTTGATGGACTTTCTCTACGACTCAAAATCTCGCTCTATGGCGGGGGAGTCCTTGCGTTACCGGTCCTCCTTTGGGAGTTTTGGCGATTCGTCACACCAGGACTTAAGAGCCGAGAAAAACGCTACGCCATCCCTTTTGTTGCGGCATCCATTGTCTTCTTCTTCGCCGGCGCGGCCATGGCCTACGTGATCTTCCAGCACGCCCTTCAATTTCTCGCGAGCATTGGGGGCAACGAACTTCAACAGATCTACAACCCGAATCAATACCTCAGTTTGATTGTCCTCATGATGGTGCTCTTCGGGTTTACGTTTGAATTCCCCGTCGTGCTCGTAGCGCTCCAACTCGCACGAGTGACGACATCTGCACAATTACTGGGATGGTGGAGGTGGGCCATCATCGGCATCACCGTCGTCAGCGCTGTCTTTACCCCGAGTGGCGACCCTCTCTCGATGCTGGCACTGGCTATTCCCTTGGTCTTCTTCTATTTTGCGGCGATACTCGTAGGTAAGATCTGTCATCGATGATCGGGCCCTCAGGCAAGGGATCCTCATCGGCTCACCTTCGCACCATCTTCGAATCTTCCCTAGCGTTCGGTCTCGACGATTTCCAACGTCACGCGTTTGACGCCGTTGAGGCGAAGGCCAATGTGATAGTTAGCGCACCCACAGGATCTGGCAAAACACTCGTTGGGGCCTACGCCATTGAGCGAGCCCTGCACGAAGGGCGGAAATCGTTCTATACGACACCTCTCAAGGCCCTCTCGAATCAGAAGTACGCAGAGTTAGTTCAAGAACACGGAGAACTCCAGGTGGGACTTTTGACCGGCGACACTGCGATTCGCGCCTCGGCGCCAATCGTCGTCATGACCACTGAAGTCCTTCGCAATATGTTGATGACAGGATCGTCGCTGCTTGAGGATCTCGGCGTCGTCGTCCTCGACGAGGTCCACTTCATCCAAGACCCGTATCGCGGAGGAGTGTGGGAAGAGGTCTTAATCCTGACCCCGCCTGACGTGCAGTTTGTCTGCTTGTCCGCCACCGTTGCCAATGCTTCAGTTCTTGGATCGTGGATCGAATCAGTACGAGGCCCCACCACGGTGATCGTTGAGCGCAAACGACCAATACGCCTCCACAATCACGTCGCCGTCGTGCCTCGCGGAGAGTCACATCCTCGACTTCTTGATCTCCTCAATAAGGATCGAGTCAGCGACGAAGGGCTTCGCATTGATCAAAGTTACGGTCGCCAGCAGCGTTCGAGGGGGAGCTGGGAGCATGGACGGCGCCATGGACCCCCGAGGCCCTATGGCACGCCACGGCGCTTCGAACTTCTTGAATCCCTCGAAGATCGAGAGATGCTCCCGGCGATCTTTTTCATCTTTTCTCGCGCCCAGTGCGATGAGGCGGTTCGCCAATTGCTGCGCGATGGGTTGCGGTTTGTCAAGAAGGGTGAGCGTCTCCAAATCAGGGCAATCGCCGAACACTACGTCGAAGAGTTTGACGACGACGAACTTGTAGCCCTGGGGTATCCGCAATGGCTTGAAGGCCTTGAATCGGGTATCGGAGCCCACCACGCAGGGATGGTTCCCGCATTTCGAGAATGTGTCGAATACTGTTTCGCCCAGGGACTCCTGAGCGTGGTCTTTGCCACCGAGACACTTTCTCTCGGCATCAACATGCCAGCGCGCACCGTAGTCCTCGAGAGATTCTCAAAGTTTGGTGGAGCCGGGCGGTCATCGCTCACCTCAGGCGAATACGCACAGCTCACTGGTCGGGCAGGTCGACGTGGGCTCGATGACGAAGGACACGCCGTCGTCTGTTTCACCCCCGAGATCTCGATCAGCGACATCGCACGGGTCGCCATGGCGCCGCCACCTGATCTTCACTCTTCTTTTCGCCCCACCTACAATCTCACCTGCAACCTGGTGCACCGATTCACCAAGGAGGCTTCCTTTGCGTTACTGGCGAAGTCCTACGCTCAATTTGAAGTCGATCACCATCACCATCAACGGCGGCGATCCGTCGCTGAAGTCTTTTCACGGCGCATCACCGTCCTCGAAGAACTGGGTTACCTCGACGGTTGGAAACTCACCGAACAGGGGAATCGTCTGCGTGAGGTCTACCACGAGACTGATCTCTTGTTAACCGAATCAATTGCCTTTGGTGCCTTCGACGACATCGACGCCGAGATTCTGGCGGGCGTCCTCTCGGCTTACATCTTCGAGCCTCGTCGAGCCCGTCACGTGCCCGGCCCCCATCGATCGAAGAATGCCAAGAAGCGGGGAGCGCTGCCAGATCGCTTGGGCCAAGGTCGCCGTCAACAGCTACGGGAGCGACTGTCGCTCATCGCTCGCAGGGCGGACTTGGTTCATGAAGTTGAAGAGCGCCATAGCGTTACCCTGAGTCGTTCCATCGAACCTGGACTTGCCACCGCTGTTGCGTCATGGGCTCGAGGGGCGTCCCTCTCCGTTGTTCTCGAAGTAGCCCAGGTTGATGTCGGGGAGATTGCTCCCGGCGACTTTGTGCGGGTTGTTCGGCAAGTGGCGGACTTAGCAGACCAGATCGCCGAGACCAGCAGTGACTCGGCGCTGGCAGCGGTGGCCCGAGACCTGACTCCCAGCCTCCTCAGAAGTGTGGTGGCCAGCGGGGGACCCGTAGCATCCGCGAGCCCACGACCTACCCCGTTCTAAAGTCTAAAGACCATGTTCCCTTATTCCGACGAAACCTTCACCGAGGCTGAGCAAGATGTCTTGCGTCCCTACTTCACGAACCTCGACCAACCAGTCTTTGCTCTCGTCAACCTTCCCGAAGTCGTTAAAGGCGCTCTGTTCGCTCGGTATTCACGATCACCTAAGAGTCTTCGTCGACTCTTCCTCGATGAATTTGTTGGGGATCTTGACCTCACGGGTGATCTGACCTTTGATGCGACGATTGGACTCGCTCGAGCAGAACAGCTCTATGAGAAGGTTTTCTTTGAGTACGGCGACGACTCTGTCGCTCAGCTCGGAGGCGTCCACCTTGCCTGCGAGCAGGCATCAAATATTTTGACCAAGGTCCTCGAATGGGGCCGGCTCATGGCATACCTCGAACAGTCAACGAGGTATCTCGGCTACGACGCTCGACTCCCGAGCGGCCACTATCGCTATTACCGTCCGCCTGAGATTCTCGACTCACCACTCGGCGCGCGTTATGTCGGTGACATGGACCGCCTCTTTGACGCCTATGGAGAGATGCTTCCCAAAGCGCAAACCTGGCTTCAGCACCGATACCCTCAAGAGCCCGGGGACTCGGATTTTATTTACCGCCAAGCAACGCGTGCCAAGGCCCTCGATGCCGTGCGTGGACTCCTCCCCGCAGCAGCCATGTCAAATGTCGGCATTTATGGCACTGGCCAATCCTACGAAATGCTCCTCTTGCGCATGCGCAGTCACCCTCTTCCGGAGGTCCGAAGCTATTCAGACATGATGCTGGAAGAACTTCGCAAAGTGATTCCTTCATTCTTGCGACGGGTCGACATTGCGGAACGCGGAGGGGAGTGGAGCGAGTACCTCTCCACCAACGCCTCGGCTACCGCAAAAGTGCTCGAACGGATTTGGCCTGATCTCCTCACGCCAACTGACGACGACTCCGCTCCAGAAGTTCAACTTACCGACTTCGACCCTGAAGGTGAAGATAAACTTCTCGCGGCCATCTGCTTTTCAGCGACCACGCTCAGCGATACCGAAGCCCTGCGCCGAGTGCAGATGTTGGGCCATGCCGACAAGGTCGCCATGTTGACGGCCTACGTGGGGGATCGACGAAACCGACGTCACCGACCGGGACGAGCCTTCGAGCGAACGGACTACCGATTCGAACTCGTTACCGACTACGGAGCCTTCCGTGACCTTCAGCGCCACCGCATGTGCACAATCGAATGGCAGCCCTTGGGGGTCAATCTTGGCTATGACACCCCAGCAATTATCGAAGAGTCCGGTCTAGGCCCCGACTACGACGACTGCATCGAGCGAGCTCGTGAGCTACACGGCGTCCTCAGTGGTCCTTTCCCTGCGCAGGCAGGTTATGCCGTCTCCTTGGCCTATCGAATCCGCTACATCATTCAAATGAACGCCCGTGAGGCCATTCACCTCCTTGAGTTGCGGTCCGGCCCCCAAGGCCACCCTTCCTACCGCAGGGCTGCCCAAGACATGCATAACGCCATCAGAGATGTTGCGGGCCACAAGGCCATCGCAGAGGTCATGATTCATGTTGATCACGGTTCGACCGATCTTGAACGGCTCGAATCGGAGCGCCGGGCTGAGCAGCGCCGCCTGACGGTAGTCCCTGAGGCCTAGAGCTACGAAATATTTTTAAAAGTCCAGGTCAGGGGCGTATGGTTTCTGGCAGAATGAAGCGAAACCGCCTATTGTCATTGTCACTTGACCAATTCGACGCTCGTTTGAGTCTTCAAATGGGTGCTCGTTGGTCGACAGAGCGAGTAGTGGAGATAGGTCTGGCGCTGAGTAGAGAACGTCAGAGCTGTGCAGGCGGGTTGAAAGATCAGCGTGCGCGGTGATGGTGGCACCAAAGGTGTCCAGGCCATCTCCCTCCTCGCTAGAGGGCTCAGAAGGGCTAAATGCACCACGGATCACCGAAAACCGTCTATCCTCCTGCTTCAGAAGCGACCAGAAAGTGAAAATGGCTAAAAAAGACCTTCCCGAAGAAGAGACAGAGATCGACTTAGAGGAGATCGATGACATTGAGGATCTCGACGAGGAGGAAGTTCTCGGCGACGAGGATGACGATGTCGTTGTTGGAGAGGACGACGATGACGACCTGGAAATAGCGGTCGATCCAGCCACGTTACGTAAAAGCGAGGACGATGACGATGACGTTCCTGATGCAGATGACGTCGAAGCGAGTCTTGACGTCATTCTCAAAGAGCGTCTTGTTGTTGAAGATGAAGCTGAAGATGAAGAAGTCGTCGAAACAGATGACCGGGGTGACGCCAACGAAAGTGTCCTGCCGAAGCAGTCAGATGAGTTTGTTTGCAACAGTTGCTTTTTAGTGAAGCACGCCAATCAACGTGCCACCCCCAAAATAGATATCTGTCGAGACTGTGTCTGAGCAAGCATCTCATGAACAGCGCCGCAAGGGTATTGATGTCCTCCTCGATCGCATTCTCTTCGCTCCACTCCAAGGGGTGATTGATGCCGCTGCTCGACCAAGTGAATCTGCCGAGCGAGGCAGACGGCGGCTGCGCCAACAAATGCGAAATGCTCACCAGCTCGGGCAGTTAGCGGTCACCCTGGGGGCAGCCAAGCTTCGTTCAAGGGTCCCGGCACCTGCCTCAACACCCGATACCGCACCGGCACTGCGCATTGTGGATTCTCCCCAAGCGCCAGATCAAGCATCCGAGGCTGCCGCCGAGCCAATCGACCATCTCATGGACAACTACGACAATCTTTCAGCTTCGCAGGTCATTTCGATGCTTTCGAGTTTGAGCGAGGCAGAACAAGTAGAAATAGCGCGCTACGAGCAACAGACTCGTAACCGTCGAGCCATTTTGCGGGCAATCGAAGAGCCGCCGCATTCGGGCGTTGCTGCTCATCAATGACCTCAGCGCTCGGAGGTGCAGCTGATCTGGAGCACCTCTCCGAGTTTGCTGGCGTCCTTGTTGCCGATGTGAGCACTCGAAGGGGAGGATTCGACCTTCTCCAAGAGATCAGCGATGATCCGACTCCTTCAGTGGTCGCTGACCTCCTGCTTCAGCGCAGCCAGAGATCTGATTCACTTCTGCTTGTCTCGAAAGATGGCGACAACATCGTCGGACTCGGCGTCGCCGCACAAGGCCCACGTGTCACCCACATAGGCCTCTTTGTGCGCCCCTCTCATCGTAACCAGGGTCGTGGTACCACGATGTTGGATCAGTTGATTGTCTGGGCTAACGATCATGGCTCGGGACCCCTCGAGGGATGGAGCCTTCCTGGAGATCGCTCCATGAAGCAGCGATTCGAAATGACCGGGTTCAAAGCCCGTCTGCTCATTATGCAGCGACCCGCAGACCACTCTCACTAGCCGATCAGTACTGGCGAGAGCTTCGCTCTCGCTCGATTACGGAGCGCTCAGCGTCGTTGGCGACTGCGACCTGATGGAGACGCTGTGGCAGCTGTCTTCATCGGCGGTGGGGGAGGGATTCGGATGCCCAACAATTTGGCCAAGGCGGGAACGCTCCCCGCTGCCTTCACTGCCTCACCATGGGCGGAGGCATCGTGGGGGATTCCATCGGGCTTCACTGTTCGACGCACCGGAGAGGCCACAACAGCGATCAAGATGGCGATCCACTCAGCAGGGTCTGTTTGCGCCGTCATTGCCGCCCCCGCAGCGATCGTCAACTTGTTCGCTACGTCAGCGGGACAGCGCGTGGAGTGCTCTGGCGGTCGAGCCGACGCGGCCAGAGCATCGACAATACGCCCTTCATCAAGTGCGGATGTCATGCGCTGAACCCACTCATCGACGAGCGCGGTACTGCGAGTAGCGAGCGATTCCTGGATTGTGGTCGCCATCGCACGCGCCTCGTCATCGAGGCTTACTGAGCGAGATGCGCTGGCGATAGCTCTCAGATCACGCAGGCGTGTCTCCTTGCCCGCACTGAGTGCTGACGAGGCGCGGTCTTTCCACATGGCTAGGGACGTTTGAGGAAGGAGCTTTTCAGCAATCACCATGATGGCGTCACTCGATGCCTCAGGCTGGTTGGCAGCACGAGCCGTAGCGTTCTGTTCATCGATCGCACTGCGCACCGCTGGGATACCACCACGCAGAAGTTGTTCGGCGATCGGGATCTCTTGGCTGCCCAGCGTCGCAAGAAATGCGTTTCGATAGGTGGTCGAAATAACAGGGGCCTGAGGGCGTCCCCGCTCTTGGCGAGGGCCTCCTGGACGCTCTGGTCGACTTCGGCCCCCAGGGCGATCACCACGAGAAGGTCGACCCTTATCGTCGGGGCGTCCTCGCCCTCCATCACGCTCTCGGCGTTCGCCACGGGGAGCGGCTTTGGACTTCTTTGCCAGATCCCACGAGACGCCAGTCACCGGCTTTGAGGACCCAAGTAATTCAATCCTTTGGACGTTCTTCTCATTTTTGACCGGAGCGCTTGGCGCGAATACTGCAGTGATTTCAAGCCCATCCATTCGGGACTCAACTTCAGCCTTCACCACAACCCCTACCGCAGCAGAATCTGGAAGAAGAGAAGCGGCCACGGTGCCCTTCGGCTGGCGCGCCCCTGCGGCTCGCCATGACCATTCAGAGTCGTTGAGCTGACTGGTGAGTTCAATTTCGATCTTGCGCGCCATGGAATTTATAATCTACCTGCTCTCTAGGCAGGCGAGTGACGGAGCATTGGCCGGAACCTTGAGATTGAGATCCGCGCATAGGCTGAGGGTCACAAGACTTCCAATTGACGTAAAGGAACCCGGTGGACCCTAAGGACGAAACGCAGTCTGAGGAGAGTTTTTCTCATCCGGACCCCAAGCAGGGACCCTCAACGCCCCCGCTCGGCGATTCACTCCAACGCCGGCCACCAACACCTTGGCCCAGCGCATTCGCCCAAGCTCCAACCGGTCGTGCATCGAACGAGGTCTCACTCCCTCGGCGGAGACGGAGGACCATTGCACTTAGTGTCCTCGGCCTTGCCCTGGCAGTGGGTGGTGGCTTTCTCGGAGGAACATTGTCGGGTTCGTCGAACAGCTCGGTCACCATCACCCAAAGCAATAATTCTCCAAGCGGAGCAGTCCTACCCACCGGGATGACCATTCCTGACCTCGTGACAAAAGTTAGTCCTTCGGTCGTTTCGATCGATGTCAAAAATGGTGGAAATGAGGACCAGGGAACAGGGATGATTATTTCGTCAGACGGCCTCGTAGTGACCAATAATCACGTGATCGCGTTGGCAGTAAACGGCGGCACGATTACCACGACGAGATCCGGCTCAACGACCGTGCAGTCGGCCAAACTTATTGGCACTCTTCCTGCCGACGACGTCGCCTTGATTCAAATTCAAGGAGCCGCCAATCTTCCCGCCGTGACCTTTGGTAATTCGAGCAAGGCCGTCGTTGGTGATGCGGTCGTTGCGATCGGTAATGCCCTCGGTCTCGCTGCCGGGACTCCCACCGTCACCCAGGGAATTGTTTCTGCCCTGGGGCGGACCGTCACTGCGTCTAATGAACTCAGCAGCGGTACAGAAACGCTCAGTAATCTTATTCAAACGGATGCAGCGATCAATCCGGGGAACTCAGGTGGACCCCTTTTGGACGCTCAAGGTGACGTCATTGGTATGAACACCGCAGTGGCCGGGAGTACCACGTCAGGATCGAATGCTCAAAATATTGGCTTCGCTATTCCTTCGGACTCGATTCAAGAACTTCTCCCCAAACTTGAATCTGGCGGTGCGACGACCACCGCTCCCACGCAGGGTTACGTCGGCGTTGAGATTGCCACTCTGACGCCAACGCTGAAAGCGCAGTATCACTTGACTGCGAACAGCGGCGTTCTCGTCCTTACGGTGAGCTCTCCTTCACCGGCCTCTCGCTCCGGGATCCGCCAGGGCGATGTCATCACCGAGGTTTCAGGGAAAACCGTCGCCACGGCCGTTGCCTTCTCTCAGATCGTCAAAGCAACGACACCGGGTACCGTTCTGCCGATGACGCTCTCACGGGGCAACAAAACAGTGCACGTCTCAGTCACTGTTGGAAGCAGTCCCGCTTAATTCAGGAGTTTGGCGAAAAGTCTCGATTGGGGTGAGCCGGCGGAAAGTTCATTCGCTCCGTTGGCTCCCATCCCGTCAAGGTGATGTCCTCCAACACATGGGTCATGTTGTAGGTGTCTTCTTCATAACTGAACTTCCCATCTCCGGCGTAGATGAGGTGCGAATACGCAGACTGTGTCGCCGGTGAACCATCGGGGCGCATCGTGGGAAGAATCTGTGTCCACTTCACGATGACGTGATCGCCTTCGATCGCCGTGAACTCAATCGGAAAGCGCCAATCTCCCAAGCCGACCATCGAGTCAACGAGCCACTCGTCGATCGCAGGGCGTCCTTCGAGACGGCCCCACGCGGTATCGACGTACACAGCGTCATCGGTGTAGAGATCGGCAAGGATACCAAAACTCGTCTCATCGCCTCGGTCGATTCTCTCTCGCAACTCAACATAAATCTTGACCGCTGCTTCGACTTCTTCACGTGGGTAGGGCATCCTCGGTCCTTTGGTCTTGTTTCTCTCAGTGTGACGGCAGTTCTTGAAAACGTGCCTGACATTCGACGAGTTCTTTCAACGCAGCCGCTTTATCTTCGTAGTGCCCAGGAGACGACTCTTTATTAGGTTCCAGATCTTTATAAATGGCAAAGAAGTGAGCGATCTCGTCACGAAGGTGTGCGGGGATGTCATTGATGTCTCGAAGGTGTTCGCGGTCTGGATCGTTATGGATGACCGTAATGAGCTTGGCATCGGGCCCCGCTTCGTCAACCATGAAGAACACGCCCACGACGCGTACCGTCACCATGCACCCTGGGAAGGTCGGATCATCGAGGAGGACGAGTACGTCAAGTGGGTCCCCATCAAGCGAGAGGGTGTCAGGAACAAACCCGTAGTCACTCGGGTAGCGGGTGGCAGTAAAGAGTCGACGGTCGAGACGCAGTACGTCATTGTCGTGGTCGTACTCATACTTATTGCGACTCCCTTTAGGAATCTCCACCATGATGTCAATCACATCGGGACTCATAACACTCTCTTTCGCTTGGAAGACGATCAGTCTAGGCCAGACAATGCATTTAGTTCGTTCCAACGGTGGCGATCCCACCGTCAACGGGAATGATCGCTCCGGTAAGGAACGATCCAGCCCGTGAAGCCAAAAACACGGCTGTTCCTGCCATATCGTCGGGCCGACCGATTCTCTTCATGGGAGCGGTCGCTGCGATCTGATCGCCAAAAACCTCGAGTGTGGCCGCCATCATCTTCGACTCAAAGGGGCCAGGGGCAATGGCGTTGACCGTGATCTCTGGAGCTAATCGACGAGCGAGGTGGCGGGTGAGCTGATGGACTGCCGCTTTCGACGCTGAATATGAGTACGTTTCCATCAAGGGCACATGGATGCCGTCAATCGAGCCGATGTTGATCACTCTCGATGGACTGTCGGGGGTGCTGGCTTGTCGGAGAGTGGGAAGGCACTCCTTGGTCAGATGAAACACGCTTTTCACGTTGAGTGCCAGAACCTTCTCCCAGGCGTCTTCATCAAAGTCTTCTAACGGCGCACCCCACGTAGCCCCAGCGTTATTCACCAAGATGTCGAGGACTCCATGAGCCTCTTGAATCTCACGAGCCAGGCGTGCGCATTCTTCGGGGTGCGCTAAGTCAGCAGGGATGGCTCGAATGGAGCCGAAGGGGGAGAGCTCTTCAACCGTTGCGTCACAGGCATCAGATTTACGCGAAGAGATGACGACCTGCGCTCCCGCATCGAGGAATCCCCGAGCAATCATTCTGCCAATCCCGCGACTTCCACCCGTCACTAACGCCGTTTTTCCCTCAAGTGAGAACAGGGCACTGTTCATGGTCCAAAGCCTTCCATCCGTCTGCGAGTCACTTTGTGCAACCCTCAGGTTCAGTCAATCACCATTTCAGTTTCAAGTTCTTCAACGGGGACTTTGTTTCCCGAATTTGGCAAAAAGAAGCCGGGGATGATGGCAATCGCGCAGACTCCGAAAGACCACCAAAATGACGTTCCGAAGGCCTGTGCGACCTTCTCAAGAGTGGACGGCGGAATCATCCCCGTCGCAATGCTCGTCAGACCACCGGTGCTGCCGGGAATCCGATGATTGATCTGCGTCTGGAGGACGACAGCGAAAATGGCAACTCCGAGTGAGCCACCAACTTGGCGAAGAATGTTCGTGGTCGTTGTCGCTCGCGGGACCGCATCAAGACTCAAATCACGATAGGACGATGCGAACGCCGGCATCATGCCCAAGCCCAGACCAAGTCCGCGGATAAACAAGGAGACGCCCAAGAACCAGTAGTTCGAGCTCGAAGAGACCTGGGTGTACCCCAGGGTACCAATCGCCAGGAGGGCCATGCCCGCAGGAACCACCATGCGCGCGCCTCGCCGATCAGTAAGTCTGCCCGAATACCGCATCATCATTGCAGCGCCGATTCCTTGAGGCGCCATCATCAGCCCAGCAACCCACGGCGAGTCACCACGAACAATTTGATAGTAGAGCGGGAGCAGAAACATCGTGCCGTAGAGCGTCATGCCCGTGAGGAAGATACAGATCGACGAGACCGAGAACGTTCGATTCTTAAACAGCCGCATATCAATAAGTGGTTCAGGTGCTCTCAGGGAGCGCAAGACGAACAAAACAATCAAGATGACACCGACGGACAAACTCCACTGCACCGACGTACTGGAGAATCCTCCTTGGTTACCTACTTCTGAGAGCCCGTAAACCAAGATGGCCAAGCCGGGGGAGAGGAGGAGAAATCCGATGAGATCGAAGCGGTGCGTCTTGTCCTTCTCGGAAGGCTTAAGAAATTTAATGGCCAGGAAAAGCGCCACGATCCCTATAGGCACATTGACGTAGAAAATCCATCGCCACGACATATTGGTGATGATGGCGCCACCAACGACTGGTCCGAGGATGGGTCCCAACATGGTGGGAATTCCAATGACTCCCATGACCTTGCCCATCTGTTTCGGGCCTGCGGTCCTGGCCATGATTGATTGACCAACGGGCATGATCATTCCGCCACCAATTCCCTGGAGGACGCGGAAGGCAATCAAACTGTTAGCCGACCATGCCATTCCACACAGAGCAGAGCCCACAATGAAGAGGACAAGTGAGGTGATGTAAATAGATTTGGCACCAATTCGATGAATGGCCCACCCGGTCACTGGAATAACGACCGCAAGCGCTAGGAGATAACCGGTGGTAACCCACTGAATGGTCGAGACCGATACTTTGAAGTCTTTACTTAAGGTATCGAGCGCCACGGCGACGATCGTCGTGTCCAAAATGGCCATGATGGTGCCAAGAACCACGACATAGGCCGCTCGTCGAACTTCAGGGCTGAGCGGTTCTTTCGATGAATCGACAGGCAGGGGAGAGGTGGAAGCGGTCACTTCTCCAGGTTATCGGCAAAAAACGAGGACCTGACGTTCAGCGGCTTAGCGCGCTTCGCTGAAGCCCCCATCGACCACCAGCATTTGTCCGGTGATGTAACTACCAGCATCTGAGAGCAATAAGAGCGCCGGACCGACGAGTTCGTCGACTCGAGCGATGCGACCTTGGAGGTTCATCGACATCATCCGCTCGATAGCTTCGGGCGGATTTTGTTGCATCATATAGGTGTCAACGGGTCCAGGAGCGAGTGCGTTCACACGAATCCCATCATGCGCCCACTCTGCCGCCATATTGCGTGTCCACGCCAGCATTGCTGCTTTCGCAGCGGAGTACATCGCCACACCAGGCGAGTAGGTGATCGCTGCCACCGAAAGGACGTTCAAGATAGCCGCATGGTCGCTTTGCTTGAGGTAGGGAAGTGCTGCTTGGGTCAAAAAGACGGGACCTTTCACGTTGACCTCTTGCGACTTATCCCAGGCGGCTTCGGTGATCTCGGAGATGGGGAGCGCCAGGGGATTGGCTGCGTTATTGACCAAAAGGTCGAGGCCGCCAAACTCTGCGACTGTTGTCGCCATTAGTTGATGGATCGACTCCATCTCCCCCATATGGACGCCAACGCCGAGGGCGACTCCCCCGTTGTCCCGAATTTGGCTCGCTGCCTGCTCACAAGCTTCACGCTTACGCGATGCCACCACGACATGGGCACCTTGCGCAGCACAGGCCTGGGCCAAGGCCAGCCCGATTCCTCGAGATCCTCCCGTGATGATGATCGTTCGGTCGGTGAGATCAAAAAGTTCGTGAACCAGGTTCGTAGCCATCACGCATCACGGTAGTGCGCCAATAGTGAACTCGCTGGCTGCCGTTGGAGTGGAGGTCGGCACCTGAGGTCCAGAGGAAGCCGTAGCGGCCCTCAGAAGCGAACGCACGCCAGAGGGAGAAACGGTGAATCGCCTCAATCAATGGAAGTCTGGGTTTTCTGGGGTTTATTGCGCCGATAATGTTCATTATGTCAAGTTTAGGATATTGCTCTCGAAGGCCGGAACCTGGACCCCACCCCTCTTGAGGCGTGCTCAGCGCCTGGTCGACAGGATCGACGTTGACCAGCCCTTGAGTTCGATAACGACACCTCAAAATCGCCGACCCCCAAACGAGCATGCCGTCGCAGGTAAATCCGAATTTTGAGATACATCGCGCCTAGCCTCTAGTTGTGCCTGAAGAAATGGAGCTTCCGCTCCAGCAGACCGTTGACCCTGACTTCGACCCTTTACGAACAGCGCGTCGGTCAGGTCTTAATCCCCTCCACCTTTTACTCGTTCTCGCTGGAGGTGCCCTCGGAACCTTCGCTCGCCAAGGAATTGAGGCAGGCTTCCCCACCGATCACCAGGTGATCGGCCAGACAGTACTCATCGTCAACGCAGTCGGGTGCCTCCTCATCGGCCTCTTGGTCGGCGCCTACTTCCAGCGGCGCAACGAGCATGTAGGAGCGCGACTCTTCTTGACCACAGGGATACTTGGCGGTTGGACAACCTACGGTGGTGTGACCGTGCTTTCTTTGACCTTGGCGCACCGAGGTAGCGTTCCCGAGGCCATGGGTCTCTGGGCCCTCACACTCCTCACGAACATCGGGTTCGCTTCCTTGGGTTTTTGGCTCGGCAATCTCGTCAGGACGAGGCGAGCATGACGCTCTGGGGCCTCGTAGCGTTACTGGGCGGCGTCGGTGCGGTCTGTCGCTATCTCGTCGATCGAATGGTGAGCAGCATGTGGGGCCGTTCGGTGCCGCTCGGCACCATGGTGGTCAACATCACTGGTTCTGCCTTTGCTGGTTATTTTCTCGGCTCAACGAGCTACCTCTCACATGATCCTACGCTGGTCGCTCTCGTGTTGACAGGCTTGCTCGGTGGGTACACCACCGCCTCTACTCTCTCGTTTGAAATTGTCGAGCTCCTCCGCGAGCGGCGCATCGTCAGCGCGGCAGTCGCTACGTTTGGAACCATGATTCTCTCCATTGGGTTCGGAACCCTCGGTCTCTTGATTGGCTTGGCCTAAGAGGTCCTAGGCGGCCGATGTGATACCCAGAAGTCCATGGCGCTCCACGAGACTCATAAAATCCCTCTGATAGACCACCGTTACCTTGACCTCAGGGTAGAGCTCACGACAACGTCGGACCTTCGCGTTCTTGCGCGTCACTAATCGCTGATCTGCGGTCGTCAGTTCAACAAAGTGGCCATAGTCGGGCAACCAAAAGTCAGGTCGAAATCCTGACTGAGGTACTCCCCCTTCGCTCCATGACAGTGGAAACTCTATGGGTTCATACTCCCAAGCGATGGAATAAAGATCGAGAAGGTCGGCAAATGTTTTCTCCGACGGGTGAGCAAAGGAATGCGTTTGAGGGGCTTTGAGTGCGCTGGGATGACGACGCCGACTGTCGTGAAGTGTGGGCGTCGTCAAGGTCACGCGCTCTGAGCCTGGCGCCTTGCTTCTTCTCGAGTGAGTGGAATCTCGCCAATAGCCACGATACCGGCATCAAGTTCAGCGACGACGTTCGCCATCGGCACTACGTTCAAAACGCCCTGACCCCCGGCGAGGAGATCTACGATCTCACCGTTACTTGTCGCCAAGACTGACGATGACGATGAAAGAATCAGACTCGCACTAGCCAAATCAACTTCTAAGTTGTTACGAAGACAATCGACAGATTGACGAGCTCGCTGCAGTGACACACCGGCATCAAGCAACTGTTTGATCACCTTGACTTCTAAGACATCATGGTAGGAATACCGGCGCTTGGTGCCTGATCCTCGAGCCGTGGCCAAGGTTGGCGTCAACAGTCCGGTCCTTGCCCAGTAATCAAGTTGGCGATAGGTAATACCAACGACACTGCAGACCTGCGGTCCGCTAAATCCAAGTACTTGTTCATTCATGGGTTCCATTGCTTGATGACCTCCCGACACAGGATCAATGGTAGTTGGTGAAAACCACAAGGTGGTAGTTACGCCAACGTTATTGTACGACCCCTCCCCTCCCCTGGCAAGGGTGAATTTCTTAGAGTTCTGCGATGCCGAGAAAAGCGCTGGAGGCCTCGGCATGGAAGCGCGGGGGGATTCTTCCGGCTCGACGCGAAAGAAATCCAGCCTCCACGGCCAATCTCATCGCTTTGGCCATCATCTCAGGATCTTCAGCTCGATTAATCGCCGAGGCCATTAGAACGCCATCACAGCCCAATTCCATGGCCACGGCAGCATCTGACGCGCTCCCAAGCCCAGCATCCAAGATGACCGGCACGTCAAGTTCCTGAGTGATCATCGCAATGGCGTGGCGGTTACGAATACCTAAGCCACTTCCAATTGGCGAGCCGAGTGGCATGACCGCTGCGCAACCCAGTTCAGCGAGGCGCCGACAGACAATCGGGTCATCTGGCGCATAGGCCAACACCACAAACCCGTCATCGACTAATTGACGTGCCGCTTTCAAGAGTTCTGGGGCATCCGGCAACAAGGTGTGCTCATCGGCGATGACTTCCAACTTCACCCAGTTGGTTTCAAAAGCTTCACGCGCTAATTGCGCGGTCTTGACCGCCTCTGATGCTTGATAGCAGCCCGCAGTATTAGGGAGAATTCGAATGGCCAACTCCTCGAACAAGCCCAACAGTCCATGTTCACGATCCGGGGCCACTCGACGCACCGCCACGGTGGCCATCGATGCATGCGACGCCACGAAGGCTTTTCGAAGTTGATCCAGCGAGACCATTCCTCCGGTTCCCATAAGTAAACGAGATCCGAGTGTCTCTCCTGCGATTTGAAACTTGTCGTGCACGATCACAGCCTAGGACTCGTACCTGGTCAATGCGGCAAGAGAAGAATTGGTCACTAGATTGAAGTAATGGAGCCAAACATTGCGTTGAGTATTGCTGGTTCGGACTCAGGAGGCGGAGCGGGCATCCAGGCCGACTTGAGAACCTTTGCGGCACACGGCATCCATGGCACCACTGCCATCACTGCCGTAACTGCCCAAAACACGCTTGGTGTCGATGCGATCTGGGCCCTCGAACCCGAAATGGTGCTCACTCAAGTGACGACGGTGCTGGGTGATCTGGCAGTACGGGCGACAAAGGCTGGCATGCTGGCCCGCCCCCGCACGATTGAAGCAGTCGGCACCCTTGCCCAGCAGGGACTCCTCCCCCACCTCGTGGTCGACCCTGTGTTGGTCTCGTCAACTGGGCACGCCCTCATGGAATCTGGCGGTGCGCAGGCATATCGAACATCGCTGTTGCCGTTCGCTGAGGTCATCACGCCAAATCTTCGAGAGACGGCGGTCTTATTAAACGCCGACGTCGAGGAATTCCGAGACCTTAATGCGATGCGCGATGCCGCACAGGCATTGCACTCTCTTGGAGCGCCATGGGTCGTCATCAAGGGTGGCCATTTCTTGGAAGACGGAGCAACCGGCACAGCATCGCCTGACGTGGTCGTTGGACCAGACATGAACTTCGAGATTATTGGCCCACGAATCGAAACGAAGAACGACCACGGAACGGGGTGCTCGCTGTCGGCTGCGATTGCTGCCAACTTGGCCAATGGACTCTCCCCGCAATCCGCGATCGAATCCGCAAATGACTTCGTCGCTCGGGCAATCGCGTCGGCGAGCACTTGGCAGTTAGGTAAGGGACATGGCCCTATCGATCACTTAGGGTGGGGTCACCAAGCACCAACGCCCGCATAGAATTGGGGCGTGAGCGTTGAAACTCCCCTAGAAGCTATCGAGCGGGATCGCCGCGGCAATCCCCTGCCGCCTCCAGGGACGCGTCCAACCAGTTTGAAATGGGCGATGATCGTGCCGCTCTGTGCCGTCGGGATGTTGGTCCTGTTTATTGGGATTAACTCGATCGACTCTCCCGGTCGGCCTCCTGCGACCACCATTCCAGCGCTGAGCTCAACGCTGGGCCTCACCGTCTCCCCAGTCAATCCCTTCGAGCCGCTGATCGTGAGTGGCGAGCCACCACCCGACGTTCTGAACAGCGTTGTGTTGCCCAGCCCCTCAACGCAGGTGGCCAGTCTCCCCACGGGAGCTTCTCCGTCTTCCTTTGATGCGTCCTTCTTGTATTCATCCCCTTCAAGCCAAGGGGCGCTCTATTCCTTCTTCCATACAGAGATGGCAGGGCACGGATGGCGAATCTTCTCCGTTGGGACACCGGTGAATCAAAAAGGGATCGAGATCCTGGCTCAAAAGAGCGGGACCGATGGATGGTTCTGGGAAGAAGGCGTCATTATTCATCCCACAAAGTTTTCGCCGTCTTCAACGCAATCGACCAGGTTTACCATCCGGCTCTACCAAGCCTCGCAAGACAGCTAATGCTGTTGTTGTCCGAGTGTCGGCTGGTCGCTTGACTCCTCGGTTAAAAGCCACGACCAGACAAACAGGTTTAAGGGATAGATCAAGTAGCCAATGCGCGTTGAGGGAGCTAACAGAATCGCTCCCGTAAGCGACCACCCCGCCACTCGACACACGGCACTCGCATCTTGAGGAGGACGATTCCTGAGATAGGTCACGAGCACGGTCGCCCCAGCCAGCGCTGAGACGACCACAAACACTTTGCGCAACGCCGGAAATGCAGTGACGAACAAATGCCCCGGAAGGCCTGACCCAGCGGGTGACGATATCCCGGCAAGACCGAGCGGGAACTCGATGACGTTGGCGATAAAGGTTCCAGCGTTCCACCAAAGGGCCCCCATGACGAGTGGGACTCCCACTGCCCCAATTCCCATCAGCATCACCAAGGGCTTACGCTCATTCTCTTTGTTGCGGGCGGCGAACAGCGCGAGCAGTGCTACGGGCCATGCCGTGAACTTCATCGCACAGGCCAGCCCAAAAACAAGTCCCGACCAGCCCGGTCGTCGCCGTTGAGCGAGCACCATAGCGACGAGCAGGAGTGCCACAATAGGAATATCGTCACCACCGGTGGCAATCGTCAACGCCGCCCAGGGCAAGGCAATCGCCACCTGCATGACTTTTAATTTTCGCTCGGGGGCTCCTGGCCCATAGCGAAGAGCCAGGGCCAAACAAACCAGAGTGGCCAAGAAGAAGTAGAGGCGTGCGTCGCTCAAGACTCTCGGAACCTTGGTCGCCGAAGGAAGGCCAAAGATCGTCATGGCCGGGAGGTAGGGGAAGAATGATTCGTAGGCTGGAAGACCCTGCGCAGCGCCTTCGAGGTGCCCGTTAACCACCTGGGCTTGGTAGGGGTCATGGCCATGCGCCAGTGCATCCGCTGCACGCTCAATGACCACGACCTCTGGCTGAACATGAAGACTCTGAGGCGTCACCGAAAATCTCCAAGAAATTTCACAGACCATTGGAACCACTGTTGCGCCAAGGACTACTAACGCGGCGAGAATCACTCGGCCTTTCATGACCTCTCGAGTGCGGGCCCGTCGAGCAAGCCCCACGGCAACGAGAGCAGCCGCTACATAGGGACCGAGTGCTAAATCCCCCCACTGTCGATAAAGAGGGATATGAGAAAACAGTGAAGCTCCGAGGGCAAACACCGCGGCAAATCCGTAGAGCACGGCGTCGTACCACTCGGGAGTAAGCACCAAAAAACGATGCGTGAAGACTCGGAATCGAGTGACGAGCGAAGGGGTATCCGCTGAAGAAAGGTTCATCATGGCGACGCAAAGAATCTTACTCAGGAAGCACGCTGAATCACTGACAAAGCTGCTCTTGAAAAAAAACTAACTCTTTCTCCAACACGGTCACAATGGTCTCGAGGCGTCGCCATCCATGGGCCTCGCCTTCAAATAACACCAACTCGACAGAATTCCCTTGCGCTCGCAACGCTTCAGCCATTGCTTCGGCTTGGTCTGGAGGAACAGCCGTGTCATCAAGACCCTGGAATAACAACACCGCTCCCACCATCTCGTTTGCTCTCATTGAGGGAGATCGCTCCTTGTAGCGATCGAGATGCTCGGGCAGCAAGCCAATAAGAGAGTCGAGATACCGTGACTCAAAGTCGTGCGTGCTTTCCACAAGCGTCGTCATGTCCGTCACCCCATAGTGCGAGACACAGCAGCGAAAGCCACCCGTCGTCAGAGCCAAGAGCGCAGTCATCCCTCCAGCACTTCCTCCTCGCATTGCTGCGCGATCTGCGTCGACCAACCCTTGTTCGCCTAAGGCCCGCAACAGGTCAACGCAATCATCGACGTCCACAACACCCCACTGTTCATCAAGGCGGTGGCGGTAGCGCGCTCCGTAGCCCGACGAGCCCCCATAGTTCACAGCAAGAACTGCAAACCCTCTCGAGGTGTAGAACTGCACAATCGGATCAAATCCGGTTCGAGCTTTTGCGGTTGGGCCTCCATGGGGAACGAGAATCACCGGCGGTGCTGAATCTTTGGGCTCCGCCACCTTTGGATTCACAGGCAAATACAGCACACCGAAGATCTCTTCGCCGTTACGACCCAATCCCGATACGCCTCGTGGCGGCGAAATGTCATGGTCAGCGAGCGGAATCGGTGGGCCGAGTTGATTGAGCTCCACGCCATTTTGTTCGGCAGGACGAAGGCGACCGATTGACGCCATCGTCGTCGGCGTCATCGTGATCCAGGCGAGCGATGAAGGGGTTGAGGCAAACTCAGCCACATCAGATGAGTGAGTCTCGATAACATGCGCAGCGTTGTTCGCTATCCTCACGGGCCGGGCCATCCCATCGCTGACTTGGACTCCGTAGACCTGGCCCAGGACCTCGGAAATCAACTGCTCCCCCAGTATCCACATGGGCCCGGCACTCTCGGCTTCGTCATGGAGTAACTGCTCGAGATGTCCGCCTTTGTCTTTTCGGAAGGGTTGAACGTAGTTCTCCACTTCCTTGTAGAAGAGAAGAGAGTCGTTCGCTCCAAAAGCCGGATAGCCCGCGGGACTCCCCGCTCCTCCGTCGACGCGCGTCAAGTCATCAAGATCCATGTTGGCATCGTGGCCGACAAGGCAAGCGGTCCAGATCTCGCCCGCTTCCCAGGACATCGAGGGAAAGTCCCACGCAACAAACGCCAACGTCGTGCCGTCGGGACTGACGGTCGGGTTGGCATAGAAATCACGGTCTTCCCCGAGGAGAACCACCACGCCATTGAGCACGTTCACCGCATTGAGCGAACGATTCCCGGGGTGAGTGCGAGCATCTTCTTCGACGTAGATGACCCATGGGCTATTCGAGACTGCACACAACCCACCGCGGGCGATGCCATTTGTTGCCCTCACGATCTCTCTGACATCATCCGATCCCGCCCGAAACGCGATGAGTGACTGGTCCTCATGAACGCCAACAACCAATGGACCCTCAATATCGGCGATCGCCATTGCTCCTCCGCCGTACTCGTGGACCCTGCTGATCAGCGAGACCGTCTCCGGCGAAATTACTTCGGGTGGGTCGCTCTGATCCCAGCAGACGACGACCCGACGCCCGCCGAGGTCGGGTCGTCCTTCAATCCAGAAATAGTCCTCTCGAAAGGATCGAAGATTCGAAACTGAGACCTTCAAGGTAGCCGCATCATGCGCACTCAGGCCAGATGGCCACCATCCGTAAGGGATTGACGTCGGGGTCATCTCTCTCAGAATAGAGCCCAATGGGACGCATCGGCGACTCTAGAGTGGGCACATGCGTGCTGTCGTCATCACCCAACAAGATCCCACACCCTTGGTGGCTGTCGAGGAAATAGACCCCGTCGTCCTCGAGGGCGACGTCCTCATCGATGTGGCGTATTCCACGATCAACTTCAAAGACGCCATGGTCACGCAAGCGGGGAATCGAGTCGCACGCCGCTCCCCCCTGATCGGTGGTGTTGATCTTGCCGGCACGGTCGTCGAAGCTCCAGAAGGGACCTTGGCCGAGGGAACACCCGTCGTCGTACACGGTCACGATCTTGGCGTGAACCACGCCGGCGGATTCGCCTCCCTGGCCCGAGTTCCGCACTCATGGGTTATTCCTCTGCCTCGTGACCTTTCTCCTCGTGACGCCATGATTGCGGGCACTGCGGGCTTTACCTCGATGGCCTCGATCATGGCACTCGAACACCATGGCCTGACCCCTCCTGACGGAACGGTCCTTGTGACCGGCGCAAGCGGCGGCGTCGGGTCCTTTGCCGTCGCTCTCCTCCACGGCTTGGGTTACGAGGTGACGGCGTCAAGCGGCAAGAATGCAGAGCCCGCCTATCTCAACGGTCTCGGTGCTCGCGAGGTCATTGGCCGTGACGAGATCGACGACAGTCCAAAACGAACCTTGGGTTCTGAACGTTGGGCGGGCGCGGTCGACTGTGTCGGCGGGGCTACTCTCGGAGCGATTCTCCGCTCGCTGAACTACGGAGCGGCCGTTGCCGCCAGCGGCCTGACCGGCGGTCCACAACTCGCCACCACGGTCTACCCCTTCATCATTCGCAATGTGGCGCTCCTCGGCATCGACGCCGTCCAGATGCCCACCGCCCAACGCCACGCGACCTGGGAACGGCTTGCGAATGAGATGAAAAGTTTTTCGTTTGAATCAATCCTTGATGCAGAGATCTCTCTCGAAGAGGTACCGCACTACCTCGATGAAGTAGCGAACAGCAGAGTCAAGGGGCGGATTCTCGTCAATGTTAAGGAGTGCTAACCAGAAAAGTCTTCAGGTTGAATCGTATCGAGAAACTCCCTGAACTGATCCACCACGATTTCCTCTTCGTCGTCGTCCCCATCTTCCTCTTCTTCGCCAAAGTCCATGACCACGCCGTCGGAGTCCATAATCTCATCTATGACGAACAATGGGGCTTGGGTGCGAACGGCAAGAGCCACCGCGTCAGATGGCCTCGCCGAAACAACCACTTCACCGCTTGGTAGCTGCAAATAAAGATTTGCGTAGAACGTCGCTCCCTCCATTGCCGTGATCGCAACATGGTCCAATGTCGCGCCCATTGCCCCTACAACATCAAGGAGGAGGTCATGCGTCAGCGGTCGCGGTGTTTCAACTCCTTGGATGGCATAGGCAATCGCCGTGGCTTCCGGTGTTCCGATGAAAATGGGGAGCGTTCGCCCAACACCGTGAATCTCTTGGAGCAAGAGCACTGGCGTGTTCGATTGGAGATCCACCCGAACGGCTTGGAGTGTGACTTCGATCATGAACGAAGCGTACCCGCCCTGAGCACTCCCCTGCCCGTTGGTCAGTGGGAAAAGAGGTCCCGAAGCTGCTGGGCCACGACGGTGGCCCGCATCTCTCGGCCCAGTTTGGCTAGTTCCTTCGCTGTCGCTTTTGCCGCTGCCCTCGCCTCCGGATTCCGCTGGCGCAACGACGGCGCGACAATCTGTTCGATCGTCCCAACTTCACGTTCTGCGGCATTGCGATACGCCTTGAGGTGTCGGGGTTCAATCCCAAAAGCTGCGAACGCTGCCGCAAGACGCGCCAACTCGGCGTTGGGCTCGTCGAAACAGGTGAGCCCACCAATAGAAACCGAGCGAACAATTCCGAAATAGACCAAGGAATCCAGAAAGGCTTCGTCGACGCCGATGCGTTCCGCCAACTCCTCGACGCTGACTGTCTCACCATCAACGAGAGGTTCAACTTCTTCGACCACAACAGCTTCGTCGTTTCGTGTGGGTTGGGTTTTCATCGGAGCCGTTGCCCGCGGAGCAGGTCCCTCTTGCATGGCGGCGACCATGTCGCCGACCGACGCGTCTTCTACCACTGTTGACGTTCTGCGATCTCCACTTGTGGCCTGGGCGTGCGACGCCGCTGTAGCGGAGACGCGTTCGGAGAATGCTTCGAGCGAGATTGATGAACCTTGTTCGGTAATTTGCTCTATGAAACTGACTTCAATCTCTTCGTACTCTTCAGTCATCACGCCACCCTCACGTTGGCTCGTCTCACCACCATCGACAGACTCTTCACCGTTAAGTCGATCTCGAATCACCTTCAGTGGCAAAAAGTGCTCACGCTGTTGAACGAGTATGTAACGAACCCGTTCGATATCCTCGTCATAAAACTTGCGATAGCCCGAAGGAGACCTCTGGGGAGTTACCAGCCCTTGGCTCTCGAGGAAGCGAATCTTGGAAATAGTAATGTCGGGGAATTCTGGTCTCAAAAGGGTCAGAACGTCGCCGATTGATCGATAACTCCTCGGGCTCACTGGTCCCTCGCTGCAATGAAAATTAATTTAAATTTACCGATTTGAATCTCGTCTCCGGAGTTCAACAACTTTTCGTCCACCCGAACCCGATTGACATACGTTCCATTCAGGGACCCCAAATCCTTGACGCCGATTCTCCCTGACTCTGTTCGAAAAAATTGTCCGTGATTGCGTGACACGGTCACATCATCAAGGAAGATGTCAGACGAAGTTTTTCGCCCCGCTGAAATGCTCTCATTCTCGATGACGTAGCGAGCACCTGAGGTCGGTCCTGAGTTCACCAACAGCACATCGTCATGCGACGTTTCGTCAGCATTGATTCCCTCTGTTTCGC
>Ga0164296_1001245_pt1 | contig 27597 bp, 25 predicted proteins | sample GEODES057metaG_FD_113533 | JGI IMG/M metagenome (GOLD analysis project Ga0164296, IMG submission 113533) | Dystrophic lake water microbial communities from Trout Bog Lake, Wisconsin, USA - GEODES057 metaG | ecosystem: Environmental > Aquatic > Freshwater > Lake | place: USA: Trout Bog Lake...
AACTCGGTGCCCACCACATCGCCGGCGATATCGGCTGCCACCTGTTCGCGCTGAATGAGCCGTTCAATATCGGCTCCTCCACCATGGGTTACGGCCTCGGCCCCTCCTCCACCTCCGCCATGCAAGCCCCCGGCGCCCGGCGCGCCATCGCGGTCATGGGCGATGGCGGCTTCTGGCATAACGGCCTGCTGAACGGCATCGGCAACGCGGTCTATAACGAACATGACGGCGTGGTGGTGCTGGTGGATAACTACTACTCCGCTGCCACCGGCGGGCAAGACATCCTGTCCTCCCGCGCCACCCCAAAGGGCCGCTCGACCAATCACCCGATCGAAGACGCGGTCAAAGGCGTCGGCGCCAAATGGGTCCGCCGGATAGACCGCACCTACGATGTCGGCAAAATGCTCGCCACCTTCCGCGAGGCGCTGACCACCACGGCCACCGGCCCGAAGATTATCATTGCGTCCTCAGAATGCATGCTCAACCGCCAGCGCCGGGAAAAGCCGCTGTTCAATGCCGCCGTCAAACGCGGGGAACGCATGGTCAAGCCGCGCTTCGGCGTCGATGAGGACGTCTGCACCGGCGACCACGCCTGCATCCGCCTCTCCGGCTGCCCATCACTCTCCATGAAGCCCTCGGGCGACCCGCTGAAGGAAGACCCTGTGGCCGCCATCGATAATTCCTGCGTCGGCTGCGGCAATTGCGGCGAGGTCTCGGAGGCCGCGGTGCTCTGCCCGTCCTTCTACCGCGCCGACATTGTCAGCAACCCCACCACCTGGGATCGCCTGCTCGCCAGCCTGCGCAGCCGGGTGATCGGCTGGCTGCAAGCCCGTCGTGATACCAACCGCCTCACCGTGGCGGCCTGAGATGGGCCTCGCGCACGATAAACCCATCGCCGTTGCCATCACCGCCATGGGCGGCCAGGGCGGTGGGGTGCTGTCAGACTGGATCGTCGCCATGGCGGAAGCCAATGGCTGGCACGCCCAGGCCACCTCTGTCCCCGGCGTCGCCCAGCGCACCGGGGCCACCATCTATTACGTCGAACTGATCCGCCCTGTCGCCGGCAAGCACCCGGTGCTGTCGCTGATGCCGGTACCCGGCGATGTCGATGTGGTGGTGGCCGCCGAATTGATGGAAGCCGGCCGTGCCATCCAGCGCGGCCTGGTCTCGCCGGATAAAACCGTGCTCGTCGCCTCCACCCACCGCTCGCTGTCGATGGTGGAGAAAATCAAACCTGGTGACGGCACCGCCGACAACGCCCCGGTGCTCGCCGCCGCCGCCAGCCAGTCCAAACGCTTCGTCGGCGCCGACATGCAGGCGATCGCCGAACGCACCGGCAGCGTCATCTCCGCCTCGCTGTTCGGCGCGCTCGCCGCCTCCGCCGCCCTGCCCTTCCCGCGCGCGGCGTTTGAAGCCACCATTCGCGGCGCCGGCGTCGGCGTCAACGCCAGCCTCGCGGCCTTCGCCGGCGGGTTCGATGCGGCAATGGGCACCACCGCCGCCGCCGAAGCGGCCCCGTCCATCCCGCGCCCGACGGGCGGTACCGACGCACAACGCCGCCAACTCGCGGCCCTGCTCGACCGCGCATACGCCACCCTGCCGGCTGACGCGCACACCCTGGCCGCCGCCGGCATCGCCCGCCTGCTGGATTATCAAGACGTCGCCTACGTGGAGGAATATCTCCATCTCGTCGAACGCCTCGCCGCCCACGCCCCGTCCCTCGCCCCGGAAGCCGCCCGCCAGATCGCCGTCGCCATGGCCTATGACGACGTTATTCGCGTGGCCGAACTCAAAACCCGCGCCAGCCGGTTCGACCGGGTGCGTAAGGAAATCGGCTCCACCGCCGCGCAACTGGTCGATACCACCGAATACATGCACCCACGCGTGCAGGAAATCTGCGCCACCATGCCCGCCGGCCTCGGTGCCTTCGTCGAGGCCAGCCCGCTGCTGTGCAAACTGCTCGCCGCAGTGTTCGACCACCCCCGCCGCGTCCGCACCACCACGATCACCGGCTTCGTGCCGCTCTATTTCGTCGCCGGCCTCAAATCCCGCCGCCGCACCTTGCTCCGCCACCAGCGCGAGGTCGCCCATCGCGACGCCTGGCTGGCGGTGGTGGAAGCGCACGCGCCGCAAAACCCGGCGCTGGCGCTAGAGATTTTAAAATGCCGCCGCCTGGTCAAAGGCTATAGCGACACGCACAGCCGCGGCAGCAGCAAGTTCGATAAAGTCATCGGCGCCCTGCCCGTGCTCGCTGGCCGCGCCGATGCCGCCGACTGGATTCGCCGCCTGCGCGATGCCGCCCTCGCCGATGCCGACGGCAAAATGCTGGATGGCGCTATCGCCACCGTCAGGACGCTGTAACATGCTGACCAACGCCGCCATTGAAGCCCTGGTGCGGGACGATGAAGTGCACCGTGATGCCTACACCTCGCCGGAGGTGTTCGCGCATGAAATGACGCATCTGTTCGCCAATACCTGGGTGTATGTCGGCCACGCCAGCCAGATCGCGGCGGTGGGGGATTTCATCACCACCACCATCGGCACTGCCCCAGTGGTGATGGTGCGCCACACCGATCAATCCATCCGCGTGCTGCATAATCGCTGCCCGCACAAAGGCACTCGCGTCGCCAACGATCCATGCGGCAACACCGGCAAATTCTTCCGCTGCCCCTATCACGCCTGGAGCTTCCGCACCGATGGCAGCATCGCCGCCATCCCGCTGCCGCACGGCTATAACGATACCGGTTTCAAACAGTCAGAAGCCGCCAAGGGCATGACCGCGGTCGGCGCGGTGCATGTCTACCGCGATTTCGTCTTCGCCCGCCTCAGCCCGCACGGCATCAGCTTCGACGATTATTTCGGCGCCTCCCTCTCCAGCCTGGACAACATGGTGGACCGCTCCCCGGTCGGCAAACTGGAAATCGCCGGCGGCGTGCTGCGCTATATGCACAAATGCAACTGGAAGATGCTGGTCGATAACCTGACCGACACCTGCCACCCGATGGTCGCGCATGAAAGCTCCGCCGGCACCGCCGTGGCCCTGGGCAAAACCCTGCCGGCGATGCATCCGGCGGTGGAAATCTACGCCCCGTTCATGTCGCCCTACACGTTCTACGAAGGCATGGGCATCCGGGTCTGGCCGAACGGCCACGGACACACCGGGGTAAAAGGATCGATCCATTCCAACTATTCCACCGTACCCGGCTATTTCGAGCAGATGGTCGCCGCCTACGGCGAGGACCGCGCCAAGGCCATCCTGGACGAAAACCGCCACAACACGGTCTATTTCCCCAACATGACGATGAAGGGCCCGATCCAGGCGCTGCGCATCTTCAAGCCGATCGCCGCCGACCGCACGTTGGTCGAAAGCTGGACCTTCCGGCTGGTGGATGCGCCGGATCAGTTGCTGGAACGCACCATCCTCTACTCCCGCCTGATCAACGCCCCTTCCTCCCCGGTCGGGCATGATGATCTGGAGATGTATGAACGCGCGCAGGACAGCCTGCACAGCGACGCCAATCCCTGGGTCAACATGCAGCGCCTCGCCCGCCCCGCCGATAGCGGGCCGGTGGTCAACGGCACCTCGGAACTGCAAATGCGTAACCAATTCCAGGCCTGGAAACATTTCATGACGGTGACGCCATGATCGCCGCCACCGACCTCATCGCCTTCGTGCAGCACGAAGCCCGGCTGATCGACGAGCAACGCTTCGAGGAATGGCTGGCGCTGTTCACCGAAGATGCGCGCTACTGGATGCCGCTCGATCCGGCGCAAACCGATTACAAACTGCACCAGTCCCTCTACATCGAAGATCCGGTGCTGCTGCGCCTGCGGGTGGAACGCCTCAAAGGCGCCAAAACCTACTCGCAAAAACCCAAAAGCCGCTGCCATCATCTGCTGCAAACCCCGCTGGTAGAACAGGCGGACCACACCGCCGGGCGCTTCCAGACCTGGACCCCGTTTCACTACGTGGAAACCCGGCTGGATGAGCAAACCCTCTATGCCGGCTGGGCCACGCATACCCTGGTGCTGGTGGACGGCGCCTTACGCATTCAACTGAAACGGATTGATCTGGTGAACCCCGACAGCGCCTTTGGCAGCATCCAGTTGTTCATGTGATGGCCAATACCGTTCACGCCCAGTTCCGCGCCACCGTCGCGCAGTATCCAGCTCGCCCGTTCATGGCGGTGCTGCCAGAAACCGCCGCCGTCTATGGCATCCCGGCAGAGGAAATCACCTACGCCGCCGCCGCCACAGCGGTGGATGCGCTGATGGCCCGCTACCGCGCCGCTGGCTACGGCCCCGGTCACCGCATCGGCCTGCGGCTGGAAAACCGCCCGGCCATGCTGCTGCATTTCTTCGCCCTCAACGGGCTCGGCATTTCCATCGTGCCGATCAATCCCGATCTGCGCGCGGCGGAGTTGGACTACCTCGTCGCCCATTCCGAGATCGCGCTCGCGGTCGATGCCGCCAAGGGCCGCACCGCGTTGCCGCAAGTCGCCGTCATCGGCCCGGATGAGGCTCCGCCCACGGCACCACCGCCCGCCGGCACCGCACCCGATGCGGCCGCCTTGCTCTACACCTCCGGCACCACCGGCCTGCCGAAAGGCTGTGTGCTCAACAACGACTATTTCCTGACCTGCGGGCGCTGGTATCTCGGCATGGGCGGCTACTGCACCCTGCATCCCGGCACCGACCGCATGCTCACCCCGCTGCCGCTATTCCACATGAACGCGCTCGGTGCCTCCACCATGGCCATGGTCATGTCCGGCGGCTGCCTGATCGTGCTGGACCGCTTCCATCCGGCAACCTGGTGGGACAGTGTGGCCCGCGCCGGCGCCACCATCGTGCACTATCTCGGCGTCATGCCCGCCATCCTGATGGCCGGCCCGCCGGTGCCCGCCGAACGCGCCCATCATGTCCGCTTCGGCTTCGGCGCCGGGGTGGACCGCCGCCTGCATGCCGAGGCCGAAGCCCGCTTCGGCTTCCCGCTGATCGAAGGCTGGGCGATGACGGAAACCGGCTGCTCGGTCGGCATCAACGCCAATCACGACCCGCGCATCGTCGGCCAGTCCTGCTTCGGCAAGCCGGAACCGCATGTCGCGCTGCGCATCGTCGCCGATGACGGCACCGAGGCCGAACAAGGCGAATTGCTGGTCCGCCATGCCGGCCCCAACCCACGCGCCGGCTTCTTCAGCGAATACCTGAAAGACCCGGAAGCCACCGCCGCCGCCTGGGACGGTGGTTGGTTCCATACCGGCGACGTGGTGCGCCGTGATGCCGATGGCATGATGTTCTTTGTCGATCGCAAAAAGAACGTCATCCGCCGCAGCGGCGAAAACATCGCCGCGGTGGAAGTCGAAGGCGTGTTGCAGCGCCATCCCCTGGTCCGCGTCGCCGCCGTCGCCCCGGTGGCGGACGATCTGCGCGGCGAGGAGGTTTTCGCCTGCCTGGTGCCGGCCGAACCCATCGCCGACCCCGCCGCCGCCGCGCGGGACATTGTCACCTGGGCGCTCACCCAACTCGCCTATTACAAACCCCCGGGCTACGTCGCCTTCGTCGATACCATCCCGGTCACCTCCACCAACAAAATCCAACGCGGCGTGCTGCGCGATAACGTGCGGGCCTTGCTCGAAGCCGGCCACGCCATCGACACCCGCGCGTTGAAACGCCGGTGATGCGGCAGGGCTATGAGGGCATCGTCGTCACGGCGCCGGTCACGGTGCCGTATGAACGTTATTCCATCCACGGCGCGCACTGGTGGATCGGCCGGGCGCTGCACGGGCTGCTGCGCGCCGCAGGGCTGAAGCCTGCGGACCTCGATGGCGCCTGCCTCTCCAGCTTCACCCTCGGCGCCGATACCGCTGTCGGCCTCACCCAGCATTTCGGCCTCAGCCCGCGCTGGCTGGACCATATCCCGATGGGTGGCGCTGCCGGGGTGGTGGCGTTGCGCCGCGCCGCCCGTGCGGTGCAGGCCGGGGACGCCAGCATCGTCGCCTGCGTCGCCGGCGATACCAACGCGCCGGATTCCTTCCGCCACACCGTCGCCGGCTTCAGCCGTTTCGCCATCGACGCCAGCGTGCCCTATGGCTCCGGCGGCCCGAATGCCGCCTTCGCCTTGCTGACCGACGCCTATATGCGCACCTACGGCGCCACGCGGGAGGATTTCGGCCGCATCTGCGTCGCCCAGCGCGCCAATGCCTGCCAGTTCCCACCCGCGCTGCTGCGCCAGCCGCTCAGCCTGGAGCAATACCTGTCCGCCCGCATGGTGTCAGATCCGATCGCGCTGTTCGACTGCGTCATGCCCTGCGCCGGCGCCGAAGCGGTGCTGGTGATGCACGAGACCACCGCCCGCGACCTCGGCCTCGCCTACGCCCATTTGCGCGGCGCCATTGAACGCCATAACGCCTACCCCGACGATCCGGTGCAGTTGCGCGGCGGCTGGGCGATGGACTGCGCCGAACTCTACGCCCAGGCCGCCACCACCCCGGCCGGCATCGGCCTGCTGCAAACCTATGACGACTACCCCGTCATCGTCGCCCTGCAACTGGAAGGGCTCGGCTTTTGCGCGGCTGGAGAGGCGAAGGACTTCATCCGCGCGCATGACCTGCGGCTGGAAGGCGACTTTCCGCATAACAGCTCCGGCGGCCAGCTTTCTGCCGGCCAGGCCGGCGCGGCCGGCGGCTATATCGGCCTGACCGATGCGGTGCGCCAACTCATCCGCGCCCCGCTCGGCCCGCAAATCCCCGGCCTGCAACGCGCTTTGGTCAGCGGCTTCGGCATGATCAACTACGATCGCGGCCTATGCAGCGGCGCGGTCATTCTGGAGGCCGCATGATCCCGTCGCGCACGCCGCGTAACCCGACCCTGCTGCCGCAAGCCGCCCTTGCCCCGCCGGCCTTGCGCAGCCGGCAAGCCACCGGCCTCGCGGTCGCCGCCGCCCAAGGCCGCTTCATGTTGCAGGTCTGCGACGATTGCGGCCACACCTGCTACCCGCCGCGTGAAGCCTGCAATAGCTGCCTCGGCGCCAATCTGCACTGGCGCGACGTGCCGCCTGGCGGCACGGTCAGCGCGCAAACCACCGTGCGGATCAGTATGGACCCGTATTTCCGCCCGCGCACCCCCTGGCGCATCGGCACCGTGCGGCTGGATTGCGGGCCGGATGCTGTGGTGCATCTGCACCCCACCCTGGCTCCGGGAGACCGCACCCGCCTGGCGCTGAAACTGGACAAAGCCGGCCAGGGCGTCATCTTCGCCCTGCCGCCATCGGACACACCGGACATGCAGACCGCCCCCGCTTTGCGCGAAACCACCTGCGACCCGCGCGGTCGCCGGGTGCTGGTCACCGATGGCCGCACCCCGTTCGGCCAGGAACTCGCGCGCAGCCTCATCGCAGCCGGGGCGAACGTGTTTCTCGGCCTCGCCGCCCCCTGGCACCCCTTCCCCGGCCAGGAAGCACTGCCGGGCACCCCGGTCACGCTGGACCTGACGGATAGCCGCAGCACGGAGATTTGCGCCGCCGCCATCGCCGGGCGGGTGGATATCATCGTCAACACCGCCGGCGATTTCCGCCCCGGCCATGCCGGGTTGGACGATGCGCGGCTGGCGATGGAAACCACCTACCTCGCCGCCGCCCGGCTGACGAAATATTTCCTGCCCGCCCTACAGGCGCGCGGGGGGGACGGGCCTTACGCCGCCTGCGCCTGGGTCAACGTGCTGTCCATCGCCGGGCTGGTGCCGGATCCGGCCTATCCCTCCGCCTCCGCCGCCCACGCCGCCGCCCTGGCGCAAATCCAGGCCTTGCGGCCATCGCTGCGGCCGCTGAAACTCATCACCGCCTTCGTCGGCCCGCTGGATGACCAGTGGCACCAGGCTTTGCCGCCGCCGAAGGTCAGCCCGGCCCAACTCGCCAGCGCGGTGATCACCGCCTTGCGCAACGGGCAGGAAGACATCGCCGTCGGCGATCTGGCGCGCCACACCCTGGCGCTCTGGCACGACAATGCCGCTATAACCCTTCGCCGCTAACCCAACGGGAGCCTTCACCGATGAGCAGCCTCGCAGCCTTTGCCGCCGATCTCGCCACCGGCAAGATCAAGGTCGTCGACCTCACCCACACGCTTTCACCGGATTTCCCCACCATCGTGCTGCCGCCGGAATTCGGCCAATGCGCGCCGTTCCGCTCGGAAGTCATCTCTCGCTACGATGAAAACGGCCCGGGCTGGTTCTGGAGCAACATCACCGTCGGCGAACACACCGGCACCCATTTCGACGCGCCGATCCACTGGGTCACCGGCAAGGACCTGCCGAACAACACCACTGACACCATTCCCCCAGCCGATTTCGTCGCCCCGGCTTGCGTGATCGACTGCTCGGCCGATGCCGCCAATAACGGCGACTTCATCCTGACCGTCGCGGTGCTGGAAGCCTGGGAAGCCAAAAACGGCCGCATCCCCAAGGGCAACTGGATCTTCTTCCGCACCGACTGGTCAAAGCGCAAAGGTGCGGCCTATGCCAACGTGCTGGCCGATGGCGCCCACACCCCCGGCCCGGACGCGGCGGCGGTGCAGTGGATGATTGATCGCGGCTGCATCGGCTTCGGGGTGGAAACCATCGGCACCGATGCCGGCCAGGCGCACACCTTCACCCCGATGTATCCGGCCCACACTCTGATGCACGGCGCCGGCCGCTACGGCCTGCAATGCATGTGCAACCTCGACCAGTTGCCGGCCACCGGGGCGATCATCGTCGCCGCGCCGCTGAAGATCGAAGGCGGTTCGGGCAGCCCGCTGCGCGTGCTGGCGCTGATCCCGGCGTGATGCCCACCGCGGTTGTCACCGGCGCGTCCTCCGGCATCGGGGCCGCCACAGCCCGGGCGCTGCTGGCTGCCGGTTACACCGTGGTATCGCTGGCGCTGGATGTGCCGGATTGGACCCATCCAGCGCTGCACGCCCTCCGGGTGGATCTCGGGGACCCCGAGGCCACCCGGGCGGCGGCGGCCGATATCGCCGCCCGCTTCCCGGTCAGCCACCTCGTGCACTGCGCCGGCGTTATCCGCCCCGCGCTGTTGCCCGCCGTGCAACCGGCCGATCTGCACGCGCTGACGGATCTGCACCTCACAGCGCCGCTGCTGTTGCTTCAGGCCCTGCTGCCCGGCATGCAAGCCCGCCATTTCGGCCGGGTGATACTGATCTCCTCGCGCGCCGCCCTAGGCCTGCAAACCCGTAGCGCCTATTCCGCCACCAAAGCCGGCATGATCGCGCTCGCCCGCACCTGGGCGCTGGAACTGGCTGGGGACGGCATCACCGTCAACGCCATCGCCCCCGGCCCGATCGGCGGCACGGCGATGTTCCATGATGTCGTGCCAGCCGGCAGCGAAACCGAGGCGAAACTCGCCCGCAATATCCCGGTCGGCCGCCTCGGCACGCCGGAAGATATCGCCCGTGCGGTGCTGTTCTTCGCCGCGCCCGAGGCGGATTTCATCACCGGCCAAACCCTGTTCATCTGCGGCGGCGCCAGCGTCGGCACTTTGGGGATCTGATTTTGCCCGACCATCTCCTGCTCCTGCTCGCCGCCGGCCTGCTGGCGGGCGCGATGAACGCCGTGGCCGGTGGCGGCACCTTCGTCACCCTGCCCGCTCTGGTCTTCGCCGGCGTGCCAGCGGTGGCCGCCAATGCCTCCTCCACCATCGCGCTGTTCCCCGGCACGGTGGCCAGCACCGTCGCCTATCGCGCCGACATTAAGGCCCCGGCCGGCCTGTCACTGCCGCTGATGCTGGCCATAAGTGTCGTCGGCGGCCTGGTCGGCGCGTTGCTGCTGCTGTTCACCCCCTCCTCAGCGTTTGACGTGATTGTGCCGTGGATGCTGCTGCTGGCGAGTCTGGTGTTCGCCTTCGGCAAAAAATGGGGGGAAATCCTGCGCCGCCGCGTGCATATCGGGCGCGGCGCGGTGCTCAGCATCCAGTTTCTACTGGCGATTTACGGCGGCTATTTCGGCGCCGGCGTCGGCATCATGATGTTGGCCACCTGGTCGCTGTTCGGCCTGACGGACATCAAGGCCCTCAGCGGCATCCGCACCTTTCTGGTCAGCGCCTGCAACGGCGTGGCCGTGATCTGCTTCGCCCTGTCCAGCCTGGTCTGGTGGCCGCAAACCTTCGCCGTCATGCTCGCCGCCATCCTGGGCGGCTATCTCGGCGCCCGGCTGGCCCGCATGCTCCCCGCCGCACCAACCCGCACCGGCATCGCCATCTGCAACTTCGCGATGACCGCGGTGGTGTTCTGGCGCGCGTTCCTGTAGCCGCTACAGGATCGCGATCGCCTCGATTTCCACCATCGCCTCCGGCTCCACCAGCGCGGATACCCCGATTACCGACATGGTGGGATAATTGCGCCCCATCACCTCGCGCCAAACCGGGCCCAATTCGCGGGCCTGTTCGCGATAAGCGGCGATGTCGGTCACATACCACGTCAGCCGGGCGATATTTTCCGCCGTGCCGCCCGCTTCCGTCAGCACGGTCAGGATGTTGCGCAGCGCCTGCGCGGTTTGCGCCACAAAGCCGGCCGGGAATACCCCCGCCTCATCCCAACCAATCTGGCCGGCCAGCACCACCAGCCGCCCGTCGCCCATCATGCCATTGGCGTAGCCTTTAGGGCGCGGCCAATGCGGCGGCTGCAGCACGGCAAGCTTGGTGTCAGTCATGTTCAACGCTCCTGTTACGCACCGAGCTTTTCAACCGCCCGAGGCCGTCCATCAATCGTCGCATGTCCACCGCGTCAAGCCCGGCCACCAATTCGGCGATCCAGTCCGCATGCGCGGTGGCAATTTCGGCAAAACTGCGCCGACCATTCTGCGTCAGCCGAACATAGGTCGTGCGCCGGTCGGCAGGATCGGAAAAGCTTTCCACCATCCCCTGCGTCACCAGCAACTTCACCAGCCCGGTTACATTCCCGTTGGACACCATCATCCGTTGCGACAACTGCCCCAACGTCATGCCATCCGGCGCCTTGTCGAGCTGCGCCAGCAAATCGAAACGCGGCAACGTCACATCAAAGCGCGCGCGCAAACGGCGGCGAATTTCCCGCTCGATCATGGTGCTGCATGTCAGCAAACGCAGCCACAAGCGTAATTCCTGCTTGTGGTCATCCGCCTCCCCGGCGCGGGTTTCAATGTCCAGCACCACGTTCAATGCAGCAATTCCCCGCCAGAAATCGCAATCGCCTGCCCGGTGACGGCATCACTGCCGGGGCGGCACAGCCACAACACCGCGGCGGCCACCTCATCGGGCTGGACCAGCCGGCCTTGCGGATTGCCTTTGGTGAAATCGCGCCGCACCTCGTCCTCCGTCTTGCCGGTTTTGGCCATGATGGTGGCGAAGCTGTCGGTCAGCAACCGGGTTTCGGTATAGCCGGGGCACAGCGCGTTAACCGTCACGGCAGATTTCGCCACTTCCAGCGCCAGCGCGCGGGTCAACCCCACCACCCCATGCTTGGCCGCCACATACGCGGCAACATAGGGATAGCCGGTCAGCCCGGCGGTGGAGGCGATATTGATCACCCGCCCCCAGCCGCGCTTAGTCATCGCCGGCAGCACCGCCTGCGTCACCTCGAACACCGCCGTCAGGTTCACCGCCAGCATGCGGTCCCACATCTCCCGCGCCAGGCGGGAAAACGGCGCCGTTTCGGCCGCCCCTGCATTGTTCACCAAAATCGCAATCGGCCCATGCGCCGCTTCCGCCCGCACAATCGCGGCGCGCACCGAAGCCGCATCGGTCACATCGGCCTGCTGATAAAACGGGCCATCGCCCGGACGCCGGCCCAAAACCGTCACCACCGCGCCCGCTGCGCGCAGCGCGTCAACGATGGCAGCGCCGATGCCGCTACCACCCCCGGTGACCAGCGCGTGTCGCCCGGCCGGATCCATGTCTGTGTTCCCCCTTTTGAACGGTTGCATTTCACCATTGCACGGGTGATATTTCAAGCTTAAAATATCTCGAAATCGGCGATGGAGGATGCAATGCGCGTAGCAGTCCTGGGTGGCGGACCGGCGGGGCTTTATTTCGCCATTCTGTTACGAAAACTGCGTCCAGACAGCGACATCACGGTCTACGAACGCAACCGGCCAGACGATACGTTCGGCTTCGGCGTGGTGTTCTCGGATGCAACGCTCGATATCTTCGAGCGCTATGATATGCCGAGCTATCAGGCCATCACCGCCAATTTCGCCTATTGGGACGATATCGAGATCCGTTTCAAAGGCACCACCCACCGCGTCGGCGGCAACGGCTTCTGCGGCTGCTCGCGCCGCACTCTGCTGATGATCTTGCATCGCCGCGCGCTCGGCCTCGGCATCAAGATCACCTTCGAGCAAAACATCGATGATCTGTCCGCCTTCGCCGATATGGATCTGGTGGTCGCGGCCGATGGCATCAACTCCTTCGTGCGCGAAGGCAACAAAGCGCATTTCGGCACCAAGGTCGATCTGCGTCCGAACCGTTTCCTCTGGCTCGGCAGCACCAAGCCGCTCGATGCCTTCACCTTCAGCTTCCGCGAAACCGAGCACGGCGTGTTCATCGCCCACGCCTATCAGTATGAGCAAGGCCGCTCGACCTGGATCTGCGAAACGGACGCCGATACCTTCGCCCGCGCCGGCCTGGAGAAAATGGACGAGCAGCAATCAGCCGATTTCGTCGCCCGCATTTTTGCCGACGATCTCGACGGGCATGAAATCATCACCAACCGCGCCGTCTGGCGCCGCTTCCCTGCCATCCGCAACGCCCGCTCCACCTATCTGAAATCCGAGGGCGCGCCGGCCGATCTGGTATTGCTGGGCGATGCGAAATCCACCGCGCATTTCTCCATCGGCTCCGGCACCAAGCTCGCCATGGAAGACGCCATCGCCCTGTTCGAATGCGTCAAAGCCACCACCACCATCCCCGACGCGCTGGCCGCCTTTGAACGCGACCGCAAAGGCGATGTCGAACGCATCCAACACGCCGCCGAAGTGTCGCTGGTCTGGTTCGAACATCTGGACCGCTTCTGGCAGATGGACCCGAAGCAGTTCGCCTTCGGCCTGATGACGCGCTCTAAATCCATCACCTACGATAACCTCAAGCTGCGAGCACCGGATTTCGTCGCTGAAGTCCAGACTATGTTCGCCGACAAGGTGCGCGCCGCCGGCCTGCCGGCCAAAGCCGCGCCGCCGATGTTCCAACCCTTCGCGCTGCGCCAAATGCGCCTGGAAAACCGCGTCGTGGTCTCGCCGATGTGCATGTATTCCGCCAAGGATGGCGTGCCGGGCGACTGGCACCTGGTGCATTACGGCTCCCGCGCGATGGGCGGCGCCGGGCTGATCTTCACCGAAATGACCGATATTTCCGCTGAGGCCCGCATCACCCCGGGCTGCGCGGGCATGTATACCGATGAACAGCAGGCAGCCTGGGCACGCATCACCAGCTTCGTGCACGCCAACACGCCAACCAAGCTTTGCCTGCAACTCGGCCATGCCGGCCGCAAAGCGGCGACCAAGCTGATGTGGGATGGCATGGACCGGCCGCTGGAACATGGCGCCTGGCCGATCATGGCCCCCTCGCCCCTGCCCTACTACCCGGAAAGTCAAACCCCGCGGGAAATGACCCGCGCCGATATGGAGGCGGTGCGCGACGGCTTCGTCGCCGCCACAAAGCGCGCGCTCGCCGCCGGGTTCGATATGGTGGAACTGCACTGCGCCCACGGCTACCTGCTCGGCAGCTTCATCTCCCCGCTCACCAACCATCGCCTGGATGCCTATGGCGGCAGCCTGGACAACCGGCTGCGCTTCCCGCTGGAAGTGTTCGCGGCGATGCGGGCGGTCTGGCCGGCGGAACGGCCGATGTCGGTCCGCGTCTCCGCGACCGATTGGGCGGAAGGCGGCATTACCGGCGATGAAAGCGTGGAAATCGCCCGCGCCTTCACCCGCGCCGGCTGCGACCTGATCGACGTTTCCACCGGGCAAACCGTTGCCGATGCCGAGCCGGTTTACGGCCGCATGTTCCAGGTGCCCTATAGCGACCAGATCCGTAACGATGCTGGCATCGCCACCATGTGCGTTGGCAATATCACCACCGCCGATCAGGTGAATACCATTCTGGCCGCCGGGCGAGCGGATCTGGTGGCACTGGCGCGGCCGCATCTGGCAGACCCGTATTTCACCCTCAACGCCGCCGCGCAATACGGCGTCAAACCGCCGATCCAAACGCCGCAATACCAGCCCGGCGTATCGCAGATGTATCGCACCACCGCCCAAACCCAGGCGGAACTCACGCAGTTTAAACTGGCCAGCAAGCCGAAGACGCACAACCCCGCCGAGTTGCGCGCCTACGAGGAATAGGGCTTACGCGTCCCGCAACCGGAAGCGTTGCAGCTTCCCGGTTGCGGTTTTCGGCAACGCCGCAACGTAGTCGATCGCGCGCGGATATTTGTACGGCGCAATCGTCGCCTTAACGAAATCCTGTAAATCCGTGGTCAAAGCGGCATCGCCGGCATGGCCCGGCGTCAGCACAATAAATGCCTTCACCAGCATCCCGCGCGCCGGATCGGGCCAGCCAATCACCGCGCACTCCGCCACCGCCGGATGCAGAAGCAACGCCGCCTCCACTTCCGGCCCAGCGATGTTGTAGCCAGCGGACACAATCATGTCGTCCGAGCGCGCCTGAAACCAGAAATACCCGTCCGCGTCACGAATATAGGTATCACCGGTCAGGTTCCAGCCACGCTGCACATAAGCGGCCTGGCGCGGATCATCGAGGTATTTGCACCCCGTCGGTCCGCGCACCGCCAACCGTCCGGGCGTGCCGTCCGCCACCTCGTTCAAGTCCGCATCAACAATTTTCGCCTGATAGCCCGGCACCGGCTTGCCGGTTGCCCCGGCGCGGGTCTCGTCCTCGCGCGCGGCGATAAAGATGTGAAACATCTCAGTCGAGCCGATCCCATCCAGCATCCGCATACCCGTCGCCGCGCGCCACGCCTCAAACGTCGCCTTCGGCAGTGTTTCCCCGGCGGAGACGCATTTGCGCAGGCTGGAAAAATCACTCCCGGCCAATTTGCCCAACATCACCCGATAGGCGGTGGGAGCGGAAATGCACACGGTGGCGCGATATTGCGGGATCGCCTGCAACAAATCATCCGGCCCGGCGCGCTCCAGTAACACCGTGCTGGCGCCGACATGCAGCGGAAACAGCAGCAACCCACCAAGGCCAAAGGTAAAGGCCAGCGGCGGCGAACCGATAAACCGATCCGTCGCCAGTGGGCACAGCACATGGGCGCAATAGGCATCGCAAACCGCGAGCAGATCGCGATGGAAATGCATCGATCCTTTCGGCACCCCGGTGGTGCCGGAGGTAAAGCCGATCAGGCACACATCCTCTGCCGCTGTGTCCACCGCGGTAAACTGGTCGGATGCCTGCGCCATCAGCGCCTCCAGCCCATCGGCGGCGGCATCGCCAAAATAGCCCACCTGCCCCAATGCGGGGGACAGCATGCGGGTGGCCTCCAAATCGTCGCGCAAATGCACATCGCACAGCGCCAGGCTGATCCTGGCCTTTTCCATCGGATAGGTCAGTTCGCGCGCCCGCAACATCGGCATGGTCGGCACGGCAATGCCACCCGCCTTGATCACCGCCAGCAGGCAGGCGGCCAGCATCGGGCCGTTCGGTGCCCGCAACAACACCCGCTGCCCGGGGGTAATGCCGTAATGCCGCACCAGCACATTGGCGATACGGTTCACCTTGGCCTGGGTTTCGGCGTAGCTCCATTCCACCCCGGGCCCGATCAGGCACGGCCGCGCGCCATGCCCGTCGCTCACCCAATGGTCGAGCAAGCGGGTGATGCAATTCAACCGTGGCGGATACTGCAATTCCGGCAAATCGAAGATCAGATCCGGCATCGCCGCCGGCGGCGGCAGATGCGAACGGGCGAAATCGTCAGTTATGGTCATGCATCCCCCTTACGGCGACCGCGCGCGGGCGTCCGCGGCGCGATGCTATCAGTATCGATCAGAAAGCGCGCCACCGAGCGCTCGGTAGCGGCCAAATGCGCGTCCATCAACGCCGGCGCCGCCACTTTGTCGCGCGCCAGCACCGCGCGCGCAATTGCATCGTGCTCGGCGCCAATGTCGCGCACCTCCGCCTCCGCCTCGCGATGGCGCAGCAGGCGGATTTTGCGGTAGCGGGCGGAATGGTCAACCAGCGTGTTCCAAAACCGCAACTTCCATTCCGATCCGCACGCCGCCACCAACGCGGCATGGAAGCGCCGATGCAGCACCTCCCACCCCGCCGCCGCCTCCCGATCCTCGGCCGAGGCCGGCAATTGCGCCCGGGTTAGCAAATGCAACGCGGTGATAATCTCCGCCTCCCAGGTCGCATCGCCCAATTCCATCGCCCGCAGCAGGCATAATCGCTCCACCTCGCGCCGCGTGGCCATCAAATCCGCCAACGCTGCCGCAGACGCCGGGGTCACGCGGGAGCCGCGATGGGTTTCCGCCTCCACCAACCCCTCGCTGGACAGCCGCATCAGCGCCTCGCGGATCGGGGTCAGCCCCAGCCGAAACCGGTCCTGCAACGCCGCCGCGCTCAACCGGTCCCCCGGCATCAGCGCGCCGTGCAGAATTTCATCCCGCAGGCGCAAATAAGCGCGATCAGTCTGAGTGGTCGGGTCGATCAGGGCGTCGGGCATGGTTCGAATTTCATATTGACAGGTGTATTTTATAAAATCACTCTGCGGTAACTGCAAGGAGAGAAGCATGTCCGCCACCTGGTCGCTCGCCACCATCGCCACCGCCAACGGGCCGGTTGCCTGTATCGAACAGGGCGGCGCGCTCTATGCCCTTGCCCCCAGCTTGGTCCGCGTCGGTTTGGCCGGCATCGCCGATGTGGCCGGCCTGTTCGCCGATTGGGATACCTCGCGCGCCGCCTTGGATCGCGCCGCCGGCCAACTCGCCGCCGCCGATATCATCACCGGGCCGCGCCTCTCCCCCTTGCTCTATCCCGGCAAAATCCTGTGCGCCGGGGCCAATTATTTCGACCACCTCGCCGAAATGGGCATGCCCGGCGCCAAAAAAGCGGACCAGCGGCTGTTCTTCTTCATGAAACCGCCACGCAACGCCGTGGTTGGTGAAGGCGATACGGTGTGCATGCCCATCGACACCCAGGCCTTCGATTGGGAAGTGGAACTGGCGCTGGTGATTGGCAAACGCGCCCGTAACGTGTCGGTGGAAGCCGCCATGTCCCACATCGCCGGCTACACGGTGGCCATCGATTTTTCCGCCCGCGACCATAACCGCGCCCCGGAAACCTTCTACAAGCTGGACTGGGTGGCCGGCAAAGCCAACGACACCTGCTGCCCGCTCGGCCCGCGCTTCGTGCCCGCCTCCGCCATCGCCAACCCGCAGGATATCGGGCTGCGCCTGTCGGTGAACGGAGAGATGAAGCAGGATGGCCGCTCGACGGACATGATCTTCTCCATCGCCGAACAAATCGCCACCGCCTCGCGCATCATGACCCTCGATCCCGGCGACCTGATCCTGACCGGCACCCCGGCCGGCGTCGGCGTGCCGAAAGGCACCTTCCTCAAGGTCGGCGACAAGGTGGAGGCCAGCATCGACGGCATCGGCACGCTCGCCGTGCGCATTCAACCCGCCAACGGATAGGAAACGCCGCCATGATCACCCGTCGTCACTTCTCCGCCGGCCTCGCCGCCGGTCTGCTTGCCACCCCCGCGCTGGCGCAAACGGCCGCGACCGTGCGGATCTCCACCGCCTCCCCGCCCAGCGATTTCCTCACCAAGGGGTTGGAAGCCTTCAAGGCGCAGGCGGAAGCCGCCAATCTCGGCCTGAAGCTGGAAGTGCATCCGGCCTCCACCTTGTTCAAACAAGGCGCCGAAGTGCAGGCGTTGCAGCGCGGCAATCTGGAAATGAGCACGATGACCACCTTTGAGGTGGCGCAGCAATTACCGGCTTTCGGCTTCTTCAATCGCGGCTATCTGTTCCGCGACTACACCCATCTGCGCAATGTGTTCGACGGGCCCATCGGCGCCGAATACTTCAAAATCGTCGCGGACAAGATGGGCATTGTCATCCTGTCCACCGCCTATCTCGGCACACGGCACGTTGCGCTGGCGAAAAAGCGCGCCGTCAAAGGCCCGGCGGATCTGGCCGGCGCCAAACTGCGCATGCCGGCTGGCCCGGAATGGCTGCTGCTCGGCAAAACCCTCGGCGTCAGCCCGGTGCCGATGGGCATGCCGGAAGTGTATCTGGCACTGAAAACCGGCACCATCGACGGGCAGGAAAACCCGCTCTCGATCTTCAAGGCCGCCAAGCTTTACGAAGTCAGCGAGCAGGTAATCCTGACCGCGCATATGTTGCAGCCCGTGTTCTTCAGCATCGCCAAGCCGGCCTGGGATAAACTATCCCCCGCTCAACAAGACGCCCTGCGCAAAGCCGCCGTCGCCGGGGCCAAGTTCAACGACGACAGTCGCCTCAATGACGAGGCCACCGCCGCCGAGGATGTCAAATCCCGCGGTGTGGCGGTGGATAAAATCGACCTCGCCCCCTTCCGCGCCGCCGCCGATGTTGCTTATGGCGACAACGACGTGACCGCCGCCTGGGACAAAGCCTGGCTGAAGCGGGTGGTGGAGACGGCGTGAAGCGCCTCGCCCGCATCATCGCGGCGGCCATGTTCGCCGCCGTGTTTCTGGTGTTCTGCTACAAAATCGTCATGCGCTACGTCGCGCATGACGCAGTCGCGTGGGCGGACGAAATCTGCGTGGTGCTGTTTATCTGGGTGGTGTTCTGGGCCAACGCCTTCCTGGTACCAGACAGCGCGCAGATCCGATTCGATCTGCTCTGCCGCGCTTTGCCGCGCGGAGGCGTGCGGGTGGTAACGGTGGCGCGCAACCTGCTCGTCGGCGGCCTCCTCGCCGCCGCCTTGCCGGGGGTGGTGGACTACACGCTGTTTTTATGGCGCGAACGCACCCCGGTGCTGGGCCTGCGACAGGATTATATCTACGCCTGCTTCGCGCTCTTCATCGCCGCCGCCCTGGTGCGGATGGCGGTACAAATCTGGCGCCTGTGCGGCCGCCACTGGCAATCGGAACTCTGAGCATGGGCCTGACAATTTTGCTCAGCCTGTTCCTGCTGGCAGCGGTGCTCGGCGCGCCGATGGGCCTGTCGATGATGGCCGCTGGCTTCGGCTATATGCTGGCCACACATCAGGATGTCGGCCTGGTGGTCGATCAGACCATGAACGGGCTGTATAATTCCTATCTGCTGATCGCGGTGCCGCTGTTCATTTTCGTCGCCAACGTGATGAACGCCAGCGGAGTGATTGAAAAGCTGCTGGCCTTCGGCGCCGCCATGGTCGGCCGTTTCCCCGGCGGCCTCGCGCAGGTCAACGTTGTCAGCAACCTGATTTTTTCCGGCATGAGCGGCAGTGCGGTAGCTGATGCCGCCGGGCCGGGCCTGATTGTCGCCCGCATGATGGTGAAAGGCGATCGCTACCCGGCCGGCTTCGCCTCCGCCACCTCCGCCGCCTCAGCCACCATCGGGCCGCTGGTGCCGCCGTCAATTCCGATGATTTTCTATGCGCTGATCGCCAATGTCTCGGTCGGCGCGATGTTCCTCGGCGGCCTGCTGCCGGCCGGGCTGATGGCGGCGGCGCTGATGGTGGCCATCTGGATCATCGCCCGCCGTCGCGGCTTCCCGCGTGAGACCGCCGTCGCCTGGGCTGCCATTCCGGGCATTTTCGTGCGCGCCATTCTGCCCCTGGCGCTGCCCGGCATTCTGCTTGGCATTATCTATTCCGGCATCGCAACGCCAACAGAAGCCGCCGCCATCGGCGCCGCCTATGCGCTGCTGCTGGCCTTTGTGATCTACCGCAGCATGACGGTGGCGCAGTTGATCACCGCCATCAACGAAACCGTCCGCACCACGGCCATGATCGGGCTGATGATGTCCGGCGCCTTCGTCTTCAACTACGCCGTCGCCAATGAAAACCTGCCCACCGCCATCAGCGCCACGCTGCTGAGTTGGCATATGTCGGCCACCGGCTTTCTGCTCTCGGTCAACGTGCTGATGCTGCTGCTGGCGGTGATCCTGGACGAAATCACCATCCTGCTGGTCATCGTGCCGCTGCTGGTGCCGATCGCCGCCTCGCTCGGCATAGACCTCGTGCATTTCGGCGTCGTCGTCGTGCTCAACATGATGGTCGGCCTCGCCCTGCCGCCGCACGGGCTGCTGCTGTTCGTGATGTCCGGCCTCACAGGCACCCCGATTGCCGCCATTTTCCGTGAAATTCCGCCCTTCATCATCACCATGCTGGTGGTGCTGCTGGCGATGACCTTGCTACCTGATGCGGTGCTGTGGCTGCCTAAAGCGGCGGGGATGCTAAAGCCGTAGCCGCGTCCTGCCGGCACCGGATGGTGATATCGGTGAGTCGAAGGTCCGCAACCGCATCATAGCGCACCCGCACCTCGATTTTCCGCGCCAGCGGTGCCGCAATATCGAATGTCCCGCGCAGCACCGCGAGTGCGCCACGCGAGCCCATGATCTGGCCATCGCCTAGGATGCGCTGGCCATATTCGGTGCACACATCCCACCAGCCAACAACGATGTCCGGCTGTGCCGGGCTGGCGAGTTGCAGCGCCACCTCGTAGCGCCCCGGCGGCAGATCGATGTAGGGGCCGAAGGCGAGATAGCCTTGCGGGTCCCTATCCATGCGGGCGATACGTTCGAAATTCGCCTCGGCCTGCCCGACATCGCATGGCAGGGCGCTGGCCCGAAAATACCAGCATGTCGGCCCCGCGGCCTGCTCGCGCGCCAACAGATGCGTCGCGTCCGACGACAGCTTGATCGGCGTTGCCGGCCAATCGAGCTCCACCTCACACAAGTAGCTGGCAAAATTCTGCCCATAAAACCAGTCACGGCTGGAACAGGTCACCCCCATGAACTGTCGGCCATCCCAGGCGAACAGCCCGGTAGGATCTACAATATTATGACCGCATTTTTGAAATGTTTTCATATCGAAATCCAAATCGATATGAAAACGCCCTGTATCGAGCGAAAAATTCCATCCGAACGGAAAATGCTGCCCGGTATCAACGGTGGCATGGCCCCAGCCACGCACAACGCCATCTCGCACGATGGCCGCACCACCGCCGCGATACCGGGTATAGTGATCGTGGCCGGTCATTTCGCTTAATCCAACCGCGCGCTCGAAGCAGATCCTGGCCCGCCCTGTTGCGATATCAATATGCAAAACGCGGAACGGGTTGAAGCCATGCACCGCATAAAGTTCACCGTCCACCACAAACGGCTGCCAGTTTTTGCCATATTGTGGCCGAGTCCATCCAGCAACCTCGATGTTACGCGCCTCGGCGGCATCGACGTCGTAGAGGATATAATTCGCGTCCTGGCCGGGTGGCACCGCGCTCAAAATATACGGCCGGTCCCGCACCACAATCAGCCGCGGGTCTTCGCCAGCCGGCTGGCAAAGCCACGCCGCATCGGCCTCCCACGTCCCGGCGGTGAGATCAAACCGCCGCATCCAGATTTCGCTGGCGTAGTTTGCCGCGAAATCCACGCCGCCATACATGTCCACCAGCACGTGCCGCCGAAACGCACATAGCAACTGGCCACGGCACATGGCGAAGCTGTGGAACATGTCGGCCGAGGCGCCAATGTCGACGAATTGCCCATAAACCGGCGTGCAACGAATAATCCGCATGCAACCCTCAGCTCCGATCGTAACACCACCGTAGCAGGCGTCGGCGAGAGCCTAGTCGAGATTGGATTTCGTTACAATTCGCCACCAGCAGCCCGCATATCCGCGCTGGGCGCCAAGCCTTGCAAGCGGGCTACCCGCCCGATCTGCTCCATCGCCTGCGACGCGAACAACACCCCGGCGGGGGACATTTCCAGCCCCGCCGCCCGCAAAGCCTCCAGCGTCCAGGTATTGCAGGTATAGGTCGCGTCATACGAGGCAGACGACGCATAAACGCGCATGTTCCACTCAGGCGCGTTCCGCAGCATCTGAATATTGGCAACCTCATCCTTATGGAAATCGTTCCAGATGAAGTCCATCAACCGTTCCAACCCCGCCCGGCTGACGCGCAAGCGGGTGGCATGCATCTTGGCGTCCCCCTCGGTGAGCGCATCGCTATGGCCGATCACCATCACAATCCCAGGGCCGGGCAAAATCGCGATCAGATTGTCCAGCGCGTTGTGCTTTTCCTGCAACTCGTAGCGCCGTTCGCCAAAGCTGAAGCTCAGCCAGGTGGCGGTGGGGAAACTGGCGCGCAGGCCGCCCAACCCGCCATCCAGGCCAGCCGCCGGTAGCAAAATCTCCGTATGCCAGCCATCATCCAGCACCACCACCTCTTCGGTCGGCGGCGCTACCGGCACCGGCGCGGCGGTCGCCAGCAAGCGGCCAGCGGCGCAGCCGGACAGCGTTACCGCCACCAGCCCCGCCAATACCGCCCGCCGTATCACCGCCGCCACCCCGCTCAGAATTCGAGCGAGGTTGCCTGCACCACCAACGGCAATGTGCGGACCATGGCCAATACGTCCTCCGCCACCGGCTCATCGACGGACACCAGGCAGATCGCATCCCCGCCCGCTTCCGCGCGGCCGAGATGGAAGGTGGCGATGTTAATGCCCGCCCCAGCCAAGGTGGCGCCGAAGCGGCCGATAAAGCCCGGCTTATCCTGATTGGTGACATAGAGCATGTAGCGGCCGAAATCGGCCTCGACCTTAATGTCCTTGATTTCGACAATCCGCGGCCGTGAACCAGCGAACAGCGTCCCAGCGACCGACTTGGTGTTCTGGTCGGTGGTCACCGTAATGCGCACCAATGTCTGGTATTCACTCGGCCGGTCATGCGCGATATCGGCTACATCGATGCCGCGTTCGCGCGCCAGCACCGGCGCGTTAACCATGTTGGCCCCGGCCATCACCGGCGCCAGCAGCCCCGCCAATGCGGCGGCGGTCAGCGGGCGATGGTTGAGATGGGCGGCATTGCCCTCAAACTCGATCTCGATCTTTTTCATCGTGCCGTCGCGCGCTTGCGTCATCTGGCCGGCAAAGGCGCCGAGCAGGCGGCACAATTCCATATACGGCTTCAGCCGCGGCGCATCCTCGGCGGACAGGCTCGGCATGTTGATGGCATTGGTCACCGCGCCGGTCAGCAGAAAGTCGCTCATCTGCTCGGCAACCTGCAAGGCCACGTTCTCCTGCGCCTCCGCCGTCGCCGCGCCCAGATGCGGCGTGCACACCACATTCTCCAGCGCGAATAGCGGGCTGTCGGTCGCCGGTTCGGTTTCGAACACGTCCAGCGCCGCGCCGGCGATGTGGCCGGATTTCAGCGCCTCGGCCAACGCCGCCTCATCCACCAGCCCGCCACGGGCGCAGTTGATGATCCGCGCGCCCTTGCGCAGCTTGGCGATGTTTTCGCGCGACAAGATGTTACGCGTCGCCTCGGTCAGCGGCGTGTGCAGGGTCACGAAATCGGCGCGGGCCAGCAATTCGTCCAGCTCGACTTTTTCCACCCCGAGTGCCAGCGCCCGCTTCTCGGTCAGATACGGGTCGAACGCCACCACCCGCATTTTCACCCCCTGGGCGCGGTCGGCGACAATGCTGCCGATATTGCCGCAGCCGATCAGGCCGAGGGTTTTGCCGAACAACTCCACGCCCATGAAGCGGTTTTTCTCCCACTTGCCGGCGCGGGTGGATGTGGTGGCCTCCGGGATCTGCCGGGCCAGCGCGAACATCATCGCAATGGCGTGCTCGGCGGTGGTGATGGCGTTGCCATACGGGGTGTTCATCACCACCACGCCATGCGCGGTGGCCGATTTCACATCCACATTGTCCACACCGATGCCGGCGCGGCCGACGACCTTCAACCTGGTCGCTGCTTCCAGCACTTCGCGCGTCACCTTGGTAGCAGACCGGATGGCCAAACCGTCATAATCGCCGATAATCGCGCGCAACTCAGCCGGCGTCAGGCCGGTTTTAACATCCACCTCAATGCCACGGCTGCGGAAAATCTCCACGGCGGCGGCGGATAGTTTATCGCTGATCAGAACTTTGGGCATCGGATTTACGCCTTGGCTTGGGGTGCGAACTCGGCGCGAACCTGGGCATAGGCCCAGTCCAGCCACGGCAACAATTTGGCGACATCGTCCGGCTCCACCGTCGCCCCGGCCCAGATGCGCAAGCCCGGCGGGGCATCGCGATAGGCGCCGATATCATAGGCTACGCCCTGCTTGTCCAAAACGCCGGCCAGTTTCTTCGCCGCCGCCGCCTGTCCGGCTTCGTCCAACGCCTTGAACCACGGCGCCTTCACCACAAGGCAGATGGAGGTGCAAGACCGTGTCGCCGGATCGGCGGCGAGGAAGTCCGCCCAGTCGGATTTTGCAACCCAGGCCGCGATATGCGCCAGGCTGGCTTCACTGCGGCCGATCAACGCCGGCAGCCCGCCAATGCTCTCCGCCCAGCGCAGCCCATCCAGTGCGTCTTCGGTGCACAACAAGCTCGGCGTGTTGATGGTTTCGCCCTTGAAAATGCCCTCGGTCAGCTTGCCGCCTGAGGTCAGCCTGAAGATCTTCGGCATCGGCCAGGCCGGCGTATGGGTCAGCAACCGCTCGACCGCACGCGGCGACAGCGCCAGCATGCCATGCGCCGCTTCCCCGCCCAGCGCCTTCTGCCAGGACCAGGTGACAACATCGAGCTTGTCCCACGGCAAATCCATCGCGAAGGCAGCGGAGGTGGCATCGCAAATCACCAGCCCCTGCCGGTCGGCGGCAATGAAATCCGCGTTCGGCATCCGCACGCCCGAGGTGGTGCCATTCCAGGCGAACACCAGATCATGCGCCGGGTTAACCTTGCCGAGGTCCGGCAGGCTGCCATAGGGCGCCGTCAGCACATTGGCGTCCGTCAGCTTCAGTTGCTTGACGATGTCCGACGCCCAGGTCTGGGAAAAACTCTCGAAGGCCAGAATATCCACCGGGCGCGGCCCAAGCAGCGACCACAGCGCGAGTTCAACCGCCCCGGTGTCGGAGGCCGGCACGATGCCAAGCCGCCAGTCATCCGGCATGCCGAGAATGGATTTGGACCGGGTAATCACCTCGGCCAGCCTCCCCTTCGGCGTCGGGGTGCGATGCGAGCGCCCAAGCGCGTCGATCGGGAATGCGGCGAGCGAATAGCCCGGACGCTTGGCACAAGGGCCAGAGGAAAATTGGGGATTGGACGGACGGATGTCCGGTACGGAAAGCGTCATTGCAGCTCTCCCTTTCAGAAGAGAAGCACTCCGGTGGGGGAGTGTGGCCCGACGCCCTGTTAGCGCAGCCGCATTTGCGCCGCAACAGAAAAGCGAGCCACCCTGCCCTACCTGACGCGGATCACTTCACGCTGGAAAACGCCGTCGGCACCAGCAATTGGTTGGTCACATTGGCGTTGATCGGACCATCGGCCTCGCTCTCCGCCCGCGCCTTCAGCCACGCCGGATCGCTGGCGAACGCACCCCATTTGGCGTCCCGCTCGGCCAGCGATTCCCAAGCAAGCATATAGGTCAGGTCATAGGCGCTTTCGCCAACGAGCGTGGTCCAGAAGCCGGCCTGGCGAATGCCGTGCCGCTCCCAAATGCCGAGCGTATGGTCCTGGAAGCGCTTCAATAGATTGGGCAAACGGCCGGGCAATGTGCGGTAGACGCGCAATTCGTAGATCATTGGTTAGGTCCTTCTTGGGTGCAGGGTTTCATTCCCCCCTCGCCCCGCTATCGTGCCTGCCAGATCGGCGGGCGGCTAGTCCCCCGAGGTGCGGAGAATCGACGATGCAAATAGTGGTCATCGGGGTCGGAATTGTGGGAGCGGCAACGGCGTTGGAATTGCTGCGCGATGGCCATCAGGTCACCATCGTCGAGCCCGGCACGCCCGGCGGCGATCAGGCGGCCAGCTACGGCAATGGCTGCTGGCTCAGCCCGAGTTCGGTGCTGCCGGTTTCCGCCCCCGGCCTGTGGAAAAAAGTGCCGGGCTACCTCGCCGATCCGCTGGGGCCGGTAACCGTGCGTTGGCGCTATCTGCCGAAGGCGTTGCCGTGGCTGTGGCGGTTTCTGCGCGCCGGGTCCACCGCCGCCAAAGTGCGCCAGACCGCCAGCGCCCTGCGCCCGCTGGTCCATTGCGCACCGGATTTACACCGCAAGCTGGCGGAAGAAGCCGGGGTGGCCGATCTGATCCACAAAACCGGGCTGCTGTATATTTTCCCGTCGCGGGCGGATTTTGAGGCGGAAAGCCTGAGCTGGACCATCCGCCACGAACAAGGCATCCGCTGGATCGAACTCAACGCCGACGAGTTGCGCCAGCGCGAGCCATCCCTGGCCCGGCGCTACACCTTCGGCGTCTTCGTCGAGGAAGGTGGCCATTGCACCGATCCGGGCGCCTACGTCGCCGCCCTGGTGCGCCATGCCGAAGCGCAGGGCGCCCGCATCGTGCCGGCGCGGGCGACCGGCTTCCACATCTCCGCTGGCCGGCTGCAAGCGGTGGAAACCAGCGCCGGGCCGATCCTGGCTGAACGCGCGGTGATTGCCGCCGGCGCCTGGTCCAAGCACCTCGCCGCCCTGGCGGGGGACGACGTGCCGCTGGAAACCGAACGCGGCTACCACGCCATGATCACCAACCCCGAATCGGCGCCGCGCTACCCGATCATGCCGAGCGACACCAAAACCGCGACCGTCACCACCGCCAACGGGCTGCGTATCGCCGGACAGGTTGAAATCGCCGGGCTGGAAGCCGCCCCGAACTGGCGGCGGGCGGAATTGCTGCGCGATTTCGCCCTTGCCGCCTATCCCGGCCTGCCGCGCGACCTGCCCGCCGATCGGGTAAAGGTCTGGATGGGGCATCGGCCCTCCACCCCGGACGGACTGCCCTGCATCGGCCCGGCCAGCGGCTGTGCCGATGTGGTGCACGCCTTCGGGCATGGCCATATAGGACTGGCCTCCGGCGCCTTTTCCGGCCGGCTGGTGGCAGATATCATCAGCGGCAAACAACCGGCGACCGACCCGGCGCCCTACGCGGCCAGCCGTTTTCGCTAAACTGTCATTAAAACCAAATTGACCGACCGTTGCAGGGCTGCGAAGCAGTCCACTCAAGATCAGCGACAGGGGATTGCCATGCGGAAGATTGCCCAACTCGCCAGCGCCATCGCGCTCGGCATGGTCAGCAGCGCCCAGGCCGAAGTGCCGGCGGCGCTGCAAAAGATCAACCATATCCTGGTGATTTTTGAGGAAAACCGCAGTTTCGATAGCATGTACGGCACCTTCCCCGGTGCCGACGGGCTGGCCAATGCCGGCGCCAGCGCAACCCAGGTGGATCGCGCCGGCAAGCCCTACGCCACCCTGCCGCAGCCGCTGAACACTTATGTCAAACCGCCGGTGCCGGATGCCCGTTTCCCCGCCGATCTGGTCAATAAGCCTTTCCTGCTCGAGGGCTATGTGCCCAAGGTCGGCAAAACGCCGGACATGATCCACGAATTCTGGCGTGAGCAGCTGCAGATCGACGGCGGCAAGATGGATAAATACGTCGC
>Ga0164296_1001248_pt1 | contig 27552 bp, 27 predicted proteins | sample GEODES057metaG_FD_113533 | JGI IMG/M metagenome (GOLD analysis project Ga0164296, IMG submission 113533) | Dystrophic lake water microbial communities from Trout Bog Lake, Wisconsin, USA - GEODES057 metaG | ecosystem: Environmental > Aquatic > Freshwater > Lake | place: USA: Trout Bog Lake...
ACCGGTTGGGAACTCGTTCGACGCAATCTTCAACGGTGACGCGCGCCATGCGCTCAGCCTCCAGGCATTGGGCTTTGGGTGAACGGAGATACTAGTGTGATACCGAGCGCGGTGCAAGATATAGTTACGTGAAGCTGGCCGGTGGTGGCAGGCTTGCGGGGCGCTCATAAACGAACGACGAACGACGTCTGATTCTTGCGATGAGTTTGGCTGCACATCAGCGGGACGGCAACAACGGTATTGCTGGCGATGATTATCAAGGCTCGGTCGCGACCTCTGGCACCTTCCACCAGACCCACAAAAAGTTCAGCACCAGCAACCCGCCGGTCACCGCAAAAACCCAGTGCAATCCGATGGTCGCGGCAATCGCCCCGCCCGCGAGCGGCCCCGCCGTGTTGCCGACAAAATAGGCCGAGGAAATAACACCGTAAGCCATGCCCCGCTGGCTCTGCTCCGTCAGCCGGCCAACCAGCGCATTCGACACTGGCAGCACCGCGCCGACGAACAACCCAAGGCCGAACCGCTCCACCACAAATGCGCCGTAGCCTAGGTGGAGCGCCATCGGCACGGTGAAGAATGCCGCCCCGAAAAGGCATATCATCAATGTCCGGCGATAGCCGATCCGGTCGCTGCGCTTACCCAAGAACGGCACAGCCAGCACGCCCGCCAAGCCGGTGGCCGAGAAGGCCAAGCCACCCAGCGTACCGATATCTGGCCGAGGGCCGAGCATTTCATGAACATACAACGTGACCACCGGCAGCACGGCCATGGTCGCGAACTGGCCCATCATCATCACCATAATGACTGCCATGAGCCCGCCTGAACCCATCACCATCCGGAACCCGGACAGCAAAGATGGCTTCTTCTGGGCCGCGTCCGGCGGCGTGAACCGCTCCGGCACGCACAGCAAGGTTACCAGGAACCCACCAAAGCAGATCAGGCCTGCGAAGAAGAAGGGCTGGCGATAACTGCCCGTCAAATCCGCCAAGCCGCCGCCGACCAGCGGACCGATGAGAGAGCCTACGAGTTGCCCCGTGCTCATCCAGCCCAGAGAATAGCCCATCCGGCGCTCGGGGACCGAGGCAGCCACCATGACGACGGAAGCCGAACTGAAACCTGCCAACGCGCCCATCCCCGCCCGCAGTCCAAGCATCTGCCAAGGCCCCTGGGCGATGCCCATCAGCCCTGTAAAGATCGCGATCCCTAAAGTAGACCGCAAGACCATGAGTTTGCGCCCGTAACGGTCCGCGAGCCCGCCCCAAATGGGAGAGGTGAAGATCGCGACGAAAGAAGTTGCTGCCGACAACACACCCGCCCACATATTGATCGACGCCGAGGCATGCACGCCAAGTTCAGGAAGATACAGAGGCATGATGGGGCCGACGATGCTGAAGGCGATGCTCATGATGAACTGCACGCCGACCATGCTCCACAGGGCCAGACGCCAGTGCGGCGGGTCGTCAGGACAATTGGTAACGGACACGGTCATCGAACCCAGCATTCGCGGAACCGGCGCGGCTGTCAAAACAATGCCGCCTTTGCGTGGCGTTACGTCGGCGTTTAAGCGTCAGGCCATCGACCTAACCGATTTGGGCGGCTTCGATCGCGGAGGTCGTCATATCGTTGTTGCCGACATAGTGCGGACATTGGTCCGCGGAAATTCGCCCCGAGATATACCAGGGTATAAAATCCGTTTATGATCATATAATTGATGGTGCCGGCGGTAGGAATTGAACCTACGACCTACTGATTACGAATCAGTTGCTCTACCCCTGAGCTACGCCGGCAACGGAACGGGCGTATATAGACACAATGATCCATAGGCAACCAAGTATCATCGAACCATCATCGCGACACCCGATGGAGATCGCTCTGGAAACCGCTCGCACAGCCGCAGAGCATGGAGAGGTTCCCGTCGGGGCGGTCATCGTCGGACCTGATCGTCAAATCTTAGCAAGGGCCGGCAACCGGACTGAACGCGACCGGGACGCATCTGCACATGCCGAAATACTAGCCATGCGCGAGGCGGCAGTTCGGATCGGCAGTTGGCGCCTTAGCCGTTGCGATCTTTACGTGACGCTCGAACCATGCCCGATGTGCGCCCATGCGATAAGCCTTTTCAGAATCCGACGGCTCATATTCGGTGCCCACGATCCGAAGGGCGGTGGCGTGGAGAACGGCGCGCGTGTCTTCCAGGCTTCATCGTGCCATCATAAGCCAGAGGTTGTCGGCGGCGTGGGCGAAACGGAGGCTGCGGTGCTACTGCAAGATTTTTTCCAGACGCTGCGCCAGAAACGCGGCTCCCGCCACTTACCCTAAAATGACGGGGACTGATGGTTGCGACCCGAAGCGCGGCGGCGACTGAGGCCTTTGGATCGCGACGGCGTCTGCACGGCGCATTGCCTTGCTCTACCCCGCAATTCGCCAAGCCACAAAAGTCACGCCACGGCATGGCGATAAGGAAATGGCGATACCTTGCGATATCGCCATATCGACAGGACCCAGACCGAACCAGCAACGCTCAAGCGGTTACTAACTCGGTGATGTCGTGTGCTTTTTTGAATGGCTCTTATTGCTCGCCATCGTCTTGCTGGATGGGGTGGCGTGCTTATGCTTGGCCGTCGCGGCCAACGCAGGAGATATCGCCAGAGAGACGGCCGGTAGAACGACTACCAGCGACTTGGCTAATTTGCTGATTATCGAGGTCACGAGGGTCTCCGGGGACGGAAGTCGAAGAAAACAGTTAACAGACTTTGCGAAGGACGCGTCTTAAGTCACTGACCAATCTATGCCTGGACCATCTACAAAAAGCAACAAAAATTGGCAACACGCCATAACTTCCGCCTAGAAAAGCCCGAATCGCGCTGCGATCCATAGTTTTTGCCACAGCGGCAGGCTGACCCGCTCGGTAAGATCGCGCCACCCCCGTCGCTCCATTGCGGAGAGGATGGCATGGTAGGTCGCTCCCATCAGCCGAGCAGGTTTCATGGCCTTGGGATTACAGGCGTCCATTGCATCGTAGGCATCGCGGAAGTAGCCGTTTGCGAGGTCGGCCAGTCGCGAACACACACGTGGCAAAGCGGGGTCGCGAACAATGGTTGCAGGATCTGCGACAACACCAGCGTCCTGCAAATATTCAGACGGCAAATAAATCCTCCCGCGGCCGGCATCTTCCTTAATATCGCGCAAGATATTCGTGATCTGCAGCGCTCGCCCCAGCGAAAACGCCACCTTGTCCGCCATGTCTGAGGTATCGCCGAAGGCACGCACAGACAGACGGCCAACCGCTGATGCCACCCGATCGCAATACACATCCAACTCGACAAACGATGGCGCGACAATGACTGTCTCTGCATCCATCTGCATGCCGTCGATAACGGCAAGAAAATCTTCTTGCCGAAGATCGAACCTCGTCACTGCCGCGGCAAGAACGCGCGTAACAGGATCCCCTGCCCTGCCTTGATAGAGATCAGCGATCCGCTGGCGCCAGTCTGCCAAGCCCAGCCGCTTCTCCTCGATTGAGCCTGCTTCATCCGCGATATCATCAACGATGCGACAGAACGCGTAGATGGCATACATCGCGTGTCGGCGGTCAGGGGGCAATACCTTCATACCGCGATAAAACGACGTTCCTGCACCACGCACGATGGCCTCGACAGCAGCGAGATCCTCGGAGGACATGCCAAGAGCGACCGGGGTCGACACGACGCTCATACCAAGAATTGCAGTGACAAGAGGGCGCTTGAGATAAAGTCGGCCTTCGACAATTTCACGCGGTTCTCGATAGGATCGCGACGCCATAACCGATTTGCCAAGCGCTTTGCCAAATTTTGAATGACCGCAGTTTCAAGTCGCAACCGGCGATCACGAACGATTTCAGGCAACTCACTTGCAGCATGATTGAGGCGATTGATACGGTCTAGCAAGGTGATGAACACGCGGCGCAGGGCCGGCGTTTCCGCCGTTCTGGTCAAGTCTTCGTAGGTGGCGCCGAAATGGTGCAACAAGGCTTCAGGCAGATAACAGCGGTCGAGGGTTTTATAATCATCCGCGCAATCCTGCAGGTGATTCAAAATCTGTAAGGATATGCATAAGGCGTCGGATGGGGCGTAACACTCATGACTCTCGCCGTGCAAATCCAGCACGTAGCGGCCAACCGGCACCGCAGAGTAATGACAATAGTCATAAAGATCATCGATGGTTGCATACCGGGATTGCGTCGCATCGCGGGTGAAGGCGATCAGTAGGTCCGTGCCATAGCGCGTCGATAGCCCGGTTTCAGACAAACTGCGACGGAGCGCTAGCGCACTTGGGGCGCCGTCATCGCGTGAGCCCAACAAAACCTCTTGCATGATCGTTAGCCGCGCAATTTTGTCCTCGGCGGTTAAAATAGGCGAATCGGCAATATCGTCGGCGTTCCGAGCGAATGTGTAAAAACGATGGATTGGCTCTCGGAATTTTTTGGCAATCAGTAGCGAGCCGACCGGAAAATTCTCATCCCCGCGCCCCTTGCCGGACCATGTTTCCACGCTCGGCCCCGACATGCTTGCAACCGCCGTCATCCAACCCGTTCCTTATACGCGCGCCCTTTCCAGGCGACACCCCGGCCAGCGTAATAGTTGATCGCCGATCCGATCGTCGCCGCCATGTAGAAAAGAGCGATTAGAGGCAGCAGGATGGCCCAGGCGCATGAGCGGCCAAAACGGGACAAAGTCGGCAGATAGGAAATGGTCAACATCGCCCACGCCAAAGCCCCGGCTGCGAAATCCACCCCGTGCCCGAATAAGCCGAAGAACGGCGGAACCAACCAAACAACCGCCATAGCCAGCGTCGTCAGTATCAGCAACCCCAATGAATAGCGGAGTTGTACGAACGCAGTGCGCGTGATCATGCTCCAGATATCAGAAACAGCGGGATAAGGCCGGACCGAGCGCGCCATGACCGAATGGCCGAGCCAAATCCGCCCGCCTTGCTTCACCCGCCTAGCAAGGGTCACATCGTCGATAAGCGCGCCCTTCAGGCTGTCGATACCGCCGATCCGCTGCAACGCAGAGCGGCGGATAAGGACAGACCCACCAGCGGCGGCAGCGACGCTGCGCATCGGATCATTGACCCACGCAAACGGGTAGAGAAGTTGGAAGAAAAAGACAAAGGCAGGAACCAAAAGCCGCTCTGCCCAGCTATCACAGGCCAGGGCCACCATCTCTGAGACCATGTCCAGATCAGCACGCTCTAACTGCGCGACCAAGCTGCTCAGATGCGCCGGTTGGTGCATGATATCGGCGTCGGTCAGGAATATCAGCTCAGCGCTATCCGTATAATCGACGCCCTGACGAATGGCCCAGAGCTTACCGCTCCATCCTGCCGGGCGTGGCGCGCCATCCACGACGGTCAGGCGTGGATCAAGCAAAGCGCGGGCGCGTGCCGCCGTCTGATCCTGGCTGTTATCGTCCACGAGACAGACCTGTAAGCGCCCGGCGTAGTCCTGAGCGAGCAAGGAGCGCAGCGTCGCTTCGATTACACTCGCCTCATCGCGCGCCGGCACGACAATCGCCACAGCGGGCAGCCGGTTTGGCCGCGAGGCCCCCAGCACCGGTCCTGCCTGCCAAAACCGTCCGTGAAAGCCGAGCAGATAGACCCAAATCAGGAGCGAAAGCAGGGCCAATCCTGTCATTGTTTCAGCTTACCGTTCGCCCTGAACCACGCTACCGCATCCTCGACCGCCTGACGCACTGGGCGTGGATTATAACCAAGTTGCTCCTTCGCCTTGGCCGAGGAATAGAACATCTTCTTGCGCGCCATCTTCAGGTGGTCTCGGGTCATCATCGGCGTGAAGCCAAAAACGGGCGCCAGTTTCTCCATCACCAAGGCGGCCGGCCACACCAGAATTTCCGGCAGTTCTAACAGCGGCTGGCGGCCTTTGGTGACATCGGCGACCAACATCAAAATATCTCGCAGCAGCATATTGTCGCCGCCCAGTATGTAGCGTTCGCCGATGCGACCTTTTTCCAGCGCAAGGGCATGGCCTTCAGCCACGTCATCGACATGGACGATGTTCAACCCCGTATCGATGTAAGCCGGCACGCGCCCTGCTGCCGCATCCAGGATCATCTTTCCCGTTGGCGTCGGCTTGATATCGCGCGGCCCGACCGGTGCCGCAGGATTGACGACGACAATCGGTAATCCTTCGCCTCTGACCAAATCGAGAACCGCTTTCTCCGCCAGATATTTGGAGCGTTTGTAGATCCCGATGAAGTCGCTCTCTTTCGCGGGGGTTGTCTCATCGGACAGCGAGCCATCACCAATCAGGCCAAGCGCCGCAACCGAACTACAATGAACAATCCGCTCTGCCCCTGCCTTGCCGGCAGCCCGCATCATTGCAACCGCTCCGTCGACATTGGCACGCAACATAGCTTGGGGATCAGGAACCCAGAATCGGTAATCCGCCGCGACATGGACGACATACCGGCAACCTGCAGCGGCAGCCTCCAGGGATGCAGCGTCTGTCAGATCACCTATCACAACCTCCGCATCCAGCCCCGCAAGATTGCGGTGGTCGCTGTTAGGGCGGGATAGAAGACGCAAGCGATGTCCGCGCGCAGCCAAGGTCCGCGCAACGGCAGAGCCCACAAAACCCGTCGCTCCAGTGACCAGAGTGGTCATCTCATCTCCCAATCCATACCTCGGCACTCATAGACGATGCAGGCTGACCGGGAAACATGCGCTGCGATGGATATCGCACCCGTGAAACACTTGCCTCGATTTGCCGGGGCGGGCAGAAGCCTCGGGCGATGAAACGTCTCTCTTATATCCTGGCCCTTTTGGGCGTGCTGCTTGTTCTCGTGCTGGTGTCCGTTTTTGGATACGGCAATGTGGTATCGGCGATCAGTCAGATCGGGTGGCCGGAGTTCGGGCTGATCATGGGCTGGCAGTTTGCGCTGTTTGTAGTCCTAGGGATGGCATGGTTTGTCCTCATGCCCCAGTCCTCGCTGGGCCGTATCTGGGTTGCTATCTGGGGCCGCATGGTGCGCGACGCGTCGTCCAACTGCCTGCCTTTCTCGCAGGTCGGTGGCTTCGTGTTCGGTGCCCGTGCTGTCACACTTCATGGTGTCGCCTGGCACACTGCCACGGCGTCGACCGTCATCGATGTCACTGCCGAATTCCTGGCGCAGATTGCCTTTGCCTGCATCGGATTGGGCATCCTCATCGCCCGCGCGCCGTCCTCGAACCTGGCAGTGCCGATGGAAATCGGCATCGGGTTGGCCGTCATTGCCTGCTTCGCTTTCGTGTGGCTGCAGAAGGGCGCGGCGCCCCTGTTTGCGCGCCTGGGCCGGCGCATAGCCGGCAACTGGTTTAATAACGCGGAAGAACGCATCGACATCATCCAAGCGGAACTTAGCCTGATTTACGGCCATACAGGCAGGCTGGCGCTGGGGTGCCTGCTGCATCTCCTCGGCTGGATCGGCACTGGTGTCGCTGGATTGATAACCTACCGGGCGCTTGGCGTGCAGACGATCGATTTCGATGACGCACTCGCCATCGAAGCCTTACTGAGTGCCGCCGCAGCGGCGGCGTTTTTGGTGCCGGTCAACGCTGGCGTGCAGGAGGCCGGCTACATCGGCCTAGGCCTTATTTTTGGCGTTACGCCAGACCTATCGCTTGGCGTATCGCTGATACGCCGAGCCCGTGACATTGCCGTGGGTGTTCCGATCCTGCTGCTCTGGCAATTCGTGGAAGTGCGCCACCTGCGGGCACGCGCATCATCCGCAGCGGCCCAATCGGGGGATTGACCGACGCGACGTCATATTGACGGGCGCCAAGCGGTCTAGCATGTCTGTGGTTATGAAAGTTGGTGCTGTACTCGTTGCTGCGGGCAGCGGAAGTCGCTTCGGCAGTGCGATGCCTAAGCAGTTCTTAAACCTCGCGGGCAAGCCCGTGATCCGCCACGCTGCTGAACACTTATTGGATCATGTCGACTGGCTTCAGCCGGTCGGTGATGCACAGCCGATCCTCGAAGCACTTGAGGACCTGCCCATTCTGCCTGTTGTCCCCGGCGGCGCCACACGCCAGGACAGCGTTCGCGCAGGCCTTGAAGCCCTCGAGCGCTATAACCCCGACTATGTCTTGGTCCATGACGCCGCTCGTCCGTTCATCCCCGGCGGGACGATCGAAGCCTTACTCGCTGAATTGCGCGAATCGGTCGGCGCGATACCCGCCGCTGCCGTCGCAGATACGCTCAAGCGGGTCGAGCGGGGCGTGGTCACGGCGACCGTCCCACGCGACGGACTATTTCGGGCACAAACGCCACAGGCATTCCGGTTTGAGACGCTTTTAGCCGCGCACCGCTCTGACATGACGGGCAGCACCGACGATGCATCGCTGCTTGAAGCATTGGGCGAAACCGTTGAAGTCGTTCCCGGATCCGACGACAACATCAAATTGACCTATTCTGAGGACCTTGTCCGGCTGGAGCGCGTGATGTCAGGCTTTTCGGTAACCCGCATTGGCAGCGGCTTCGACGTCCATGCATTCGCCGACGCGCGGCCGTTGATCTTGTGCGGCGTGACCGTTCCGCATGACCAAGGCTTGGCCGGGCATTCTGACGCTGATGTTGGTATTCATGCCCTTTGTGATGCCATTTACGGTGCCCTGGCCGATGGCGATATCGGACGGCACTTCCCGCCGACCGAAGAGACTTGGAAGGATGCTGACAGCGCCCGCTTCCTGCGCCATGCAGCAGAAAGAATCACCGCCCGCGGTGGCAGGCTGATCAACGCTGACGTCACACTCATTTGCGAACGCCCGAAGATTACCCCGCATGCGCCGGCGATGATCGCGCGCTTGGCCGAGTTGCTGGGCGTCGGCACCCAACGGATCTCCGTCAAAGCCACGACGACGGAAAAGCTTGGCTTTACCGGCCGGCGCGAGGGTATCGCGGCGCAGGCCGTCGTCTCGATCTTGGTGCCAGACTGATTTCCCCGAACACGAGGTTTACATGCGCAGAGTGCTCCTTGCTTCAGCTATCCTCGCACTGGCGACTGTCGCGGGCTGCTCGACCAACGACTTGATCGGAGGTAATCCCTACCCGCCGGTTCCCAACAACTTGGCCGATCCCATTCCCAAACCACCTGTGGCGAGCGAGCCGTTGATGTGGCAGCCCGGTCATTGGGATTGGAATGGCCACGGCTATATCTGGGCTCCTGGGCAATACGTAACCGCCGCCGGTCATGGCAATATGTGGATGCCCGGATTCTGGTCACGGGCCGATGGCGGATGGGCTTGGCAGCCGGCACATTGGACAAATTAGCGCGCACCCCAGGTGTCACCGGGGGCGGCACGGCTATAACTTCTGCTCCGACAATGACCGTCCGCAACGCCGAAACGGTCGGACAGTCTCGCATAACGTAGCTGCCATGCCGCTTCTGCATTGGCCCAATCTGCCCTGGCAGACGATCAACGCTTCCGGTCAGGCTTAGGAGTGGTGATTTGGGGATCGTTCAGACAGCGCTGCGGCTAGCCGACTCCATCGGCGGGCTATCCGGGATGCTGGATCGGCCCTTCGACGTGGCCCGGCTCATCCGCAAGGCTCAGCAAGCGACAGGTCTGACCGATTTCGGCGATATGTCCTTTGTGGAGCCGCTTGAGCGGCTGCTCAGGTCCTTTGAGACAGAATCGAACCTGAGTATCGTTGGCCGAGGTGCAGTTCACTGGGATACGATCCGCTTCCTTTCGAATCTTTTGTGGATCGAAGAGGCTGGGCGGCAAGCTCCCGAGATGACCCGTCAACCGATCGAGAAGCCGATTTTTGTCACCGGGCTACCTCGCAGCGGCACGACGTTTCTGCATCGGCTTTTGCTGCTGGATCACCACAATCGAGGGCCGTTGGTCTGGGAGACGATATACCCATCTGCCGCGTCTGGCCGCCAAGCGGAACGGGTTCAAAAAGTCGCGAAACAACTAAAAACGTTTGAGGTTCTAGCGCCAGATTTTCGATCTCTGCACCCGTTGGAGGCGACATCTCCGCAGGAATGCAGCGAAATCACATCACACGTTTTCCGCAGCCTGCGGTTCGATACGACCTATCTCATTCCATCCTACCGCTCATGGCTCGACGGCGATGAACAACGACAATTGCCTGCGTTTCAGTTTCACAAGCGGTTTCTGCAATATCTGCAGCAACTCGACGGCAATACCCCCCGCTGGGTCGTCAAATGCCCGGAGCACCTGTTCGCGCTGAACGTGATCCGTGACGTTTATCCTGACGCTAGAATGGTTTTCGTCCACCGCGACCCGGTCAAGGTCCTGCTATCGCAAGCACGCCTGACCGAAGTGCTCCGCCGTCCTTTCACGCGGCACCTCGATCCCAGCACGCTGGGCGCCGACGAAAGTCGCCGATGGCACGAAGGCTGCCTGAGGATGATGCAGGCCTCTGTTGATAATCCCTACCGCGACCCGATTTGCCATATTCATCATCTGGACCTGATTACCGACCCAGTTGGCACAGTCGATAAGGTATACCGCCATTTCGGCCTGTCCCTCCCCGAGGAGACCATTCAGGCCATCGATGCTTATGTCAGAGCCCGCCCGAACGGCGGCTATGGTCAGCATAGCTACAACTTTGCTGATCATGGACTAAACGAGACCGAGGAACGGGAGCGGTTCCACCCCTACATGGCGCACTTCGGCATCGCTGCGGAAAGCTCTTCACGCGGTCTGCTTACCACCGGGAAACGATCGCTCACTGGATAGATCCAATCCAGACTGCGCGGCAGTGCCTAGTCGTCCGGTCGAACAGGCGATATCGTCTGGCTTTCCGAAAGGATAAGACGCCCGGATGCAGCCTTATATCATAGACCATGGTAGCAATTCGCGGCGCAAAGCCTTGGAAGAGTGGCTGTTCGGCCTTGACTTGGTGGTACCCGAGTTGCGCGATCGCATCGTCAGTGCCTGGGTTACGACCTGGGTTTGCAGTCCCTACGAAAATCTATCCGACATGCCCTATTCGCCCATCGCGCCGCACTATCGGCTGGAGTGGCACGTCAACGATGTCACCCGGAACGGTATTGACTTAGCAAAGCGGGCCGCAGCGGATTGGGGCAAAACCGTCGACAATAATATCCTGCTACCGATCTTGATCCTGCATGACGTTGATAAACCATTGATGTACGTGCGAGAGAGTGCCGATACGGTCACCTACTCCAAATTATCGCAGGAATTGCAACACGGTGTCGTCGCTGCCATGCTGCTGAAAGACTTGGGCTTCGACCACCGTATTGTCAGCACTGTCGCACTGCATGCCGGCAACTCCCCGTTCCATGGCCGCAATCACGAAGCGTATCTACTCCATTACGCAGACTATTTTGCCACGGACCATGCCATCATGCAGGAAGGCGACGATAAGCAGCCCTACTACCAGAAGCACTGGCGCTGAACACAAGCGCACAAAGCCACAAAAGCAGGAGGAATAAGACTGATGCGCGCCGCCGTTTTCCACGCTCCGAACCAGCCCCTGACCATCGAGACGGTCGAGATCGAAAAGCCGAAACGCCGGGAAGTCCTGCTACGCACGGCCTTTGCCGGGCTGTGTCACTCCGACCTTCACTTCATGGAAGGATTGTATCCATACCCAACCCCCGCGATCCTCGGTCATGAGGGAGCTGCCGTGGTAGAAGCGGTTGGTGAGGATGTCACCTACGTGAAGCCCGGCGATCACGTCATCACCTGCCTATCCGTTTTTTGCGGTGAATGCGCACAGTGCACGACCGGCCACACAAATTTGTGCGACAATACCGAGGTTAAGCTTCTGCCCGGGGCCGCACGCCGGCTGAAGTGGAAGGGTGACGTGCTGCATCAAGCTTTCAATCTCTCGGTCTTCGCCGAACAGATGCTGGTGCATGAACATGCGATTGTGAAAATCGACCGAGACATCCCGCTTGACCGTGCGGCCTTGGTAGGCTGTGGCGTCATGACCGGCGTCGGCGCTGTTTTCAACGCGGCGAAAGTCGAACCAGGCAGCACGGTCGCCGTCATCGGTTGCGGCGGCATCGGCCTGTCAGCAGTCAATGGCGCGGCACTGGCCGGCGCATCGAAGATCATTGCCATCGATACCAACCCGTCGAAGTTGGAACTGGCCCGCGACATGGGCGCAACCGACACCATCAACGCCTCCAATGTCGATCCGGTCAGAGCCGTTCGCGATATGACAGGTGGCGGCGTCCCGTATTCCTTCGAGGCGATCGGCCTGAAACTATCGGCAGAACAATCATTCCAGATGCTGCGTCCAGGTGGACTAGCGACCATCATCGGCATGATACCGTTCGGCACGAAGATCGAGCTACATGGGGCAGACTTCCTGCGTGACCGCAAGATCCAGGGCACCAGCATGGGGGGCAATCGCTTCCGCGTCGACATGCCACGGCTACTGGAACTCTGGCGCCAGGGCCGCCTAAAGCTCGACCATCTGATTTCCGGCCATCTGAAGCTTGAAGACATCAATGAAGGCTTCGCCAAGCTGAAAACCGGCGCGCCTGTGCGCAACCTGATCGACTTCGGGGTCGTCTGACCAACTGACCGGGCGCTGGCGATTGCCGGCGTCCGGGACGTTGACAACACGCCATAGCGGGTTAAGCACGTTCACCAATCAAAAGAGGAAAAGATGTCCAGCGATTATACCGTAGCCGATCTCGTGGCCGAATTTCTGCATGCCTGCGGCGTGTCGACCGTTTTCGGTATCGCCTCTGTTCACAATATCCCGATGCTGGACGCGATCGGCAGGCGGAACACAATCCGTTTCATGATGGCACGCGGCGAACTTGGCGGCGCACATATGGCGGATGGCTACGCGCGCGTGAACCAGTCACTCGGTGTCATCTTTTCGTCCACTGGCCCCGGCGCGGCCAATACCATCGGCGGCCTGATCGAAGCGCGGTTTGCTGGCTCGCCTGTCCTGCACATCACCGGCCAGACAGCAACAAAGTTCGTCGATCGCGGCATGGGAACCGTCCACGATGCGTATGACCAACTCGGCATGATGGCCTCGGTCTGCAAAGGCGCCTATCGCATCCGCTCTGCTCAAAATGCCCTCGGCGTGCTGACACAAGCGGCCGTTGCTGCGCTTTCAGCACCGATGGGGCCGGTCAGCATCGAAGTCCCGATCGATTTGCAACGCGCAAAAATTCAGCGTCCGGCGATGCTGGATCATTTTGTGCTGCCTTTGCCACCGCCCCGCATGCCCAGCGATACCGAGCTCGACGAACTCGCTGCCCGAGTGATCGCAGCCAAACGGCCAATGCTGTGGCTTGGCAACGGAGCCAAGACAGCCGGTGCGGCCGCACGCAGATTGCTGGACCTAGGGTTCGGTATGGTCAGCAGCTTCAATGGCCGCGGCACAGTGCCGGAGGACCATCCGCGCAATCTTGGTGGCCTTACTGGCAGCGGCATGCCGGTCATCACGGATTTCTATAAAACCGTGGATTTGTGCCTTGTGGTCGGCTGCCGCCTTCGCGGACATGAAACGAACGATTTTCAGGTAAAACTGCCAGACAACGTCATCCAGATCGACACCGATCCGTACGCTAACGGACGCACCTACGCCAATGAGTATTTCGTCTGCGGCGACTCGCGCGCGACACTGGAAGGACTGCTGCAACGGGTCGAAGGAAAACTGGCCATACAGCCCAGTTATCCGGCGGAGTTTGAGGCGCTGAAGAAAGCAGCCCAAGCTGACTATATCGAAACCCTTGGCGCCTATGGCACATTCAGCCCTCAGTTGCGCAAAGTGATGCCGCGTGACGCGATTTGGGTTCGCGATGTCACGCAGAACAACACCACCTGGGGCAACCGCTTCTTTCCGATCGATGCTCCCAACCTAAACGTTTACCCGGTTGGGGCCGGTATCGGCCAAGGCCTGTGCCTTGGCATCGGCGCGGCCGCAGCCGCTCAGGGACGGCGAACGGTCGTGATGACCGGCGATGGTGGCTTCTTTCTGAATGTCGGTGAAATATGGACCGCCGTGCAGGAAGGCCTGGACATGACGGTGATCGTCATGAACGATCAGGGCTACGGTGTGATCAAACGCATACAGGATGCGACTGCCGGCGGGCGCCGACTCTACGCTGACCTGCAAAGTCCCGATATAGCGAAGCTCGCCGCCCTATCCGAAATTCCTTATTTCCGCTGCTCCAGCGCCGAAACATTCGGTGAGACCGTCGCCCAGGCCTTGACCATCCGCGGACTGACGCTCGTCGAAGTGGATATGCACGCCGTTGGCGAATTCCCTGCCTATTTCCCCTTCAACCTACTCCCCCAGCGGACAGCTGGCTGACCTTCGATGCTGCACGGCCTGTTGGGCGTTTCATCGCTTCTTTGTCTAGCATGGCTGTGTAGCGAGGACCGCTGGCACATTCCTTGGCGTACGGTAATCTGCGGCCTTCTGCTGCAGATTACCTTCGCAGTCATTCTGCTGGACGTCCCTGGTGCCAACAAAGTCATGTTTTGGCTCAGCGACGGAGCGAATGCACTGCAGACTGCGACCCTGGCCGGCAGCCAGTTCGTCTTCGGCTATCTAGCCGGAGGAACGCCAGCCTTCGCGGAGACCCAGCCCGGCGCAAGTTTCATTCTCGCATTCCAGGCTTTGCCGCTTGTGCTGACGATCAGCGCCATTGCCTCGCTGTTGTTTCATTGGGGGGTGTTGCAGCGCATCACCGCCGGTTTCGCATGGCTGCTGCGGCGATCGATGGGGATCAGTGGTCCTCTCGCCCTTGGTGCTGCCGTGCATGTCTTCGTCGGCATGGTGGAAGCGCCACTTCTCATCCGTCCTTATCTGATGCGCATGCAGCGCGGTGAGTTATTTGCGTTGATGACGTGCGGGATGGCCGGTGTTGCGGGGACGGTGATGGTGATCTACGCCTCGGTCCTGTCACCTTTCGTTCCCAATGCCCTCGGCAATATTCTGATTGCCTCGCTGATCAGCACTCCCGCCGGTCTCGCAGTCGCGGCGCTCATGGTCCCCTTCAGCCCGGATGTCGAGACTGACGGTAAACTAGAAATCGCAGATCCACCCGTCAGCAGCCTGGATGCCTTGGTAAAGGGCACGATGGACGGCATCCCGATTCTGGCGGCTATCATCGCGGTTCTATTGGTGACCGTGGCGCTGGTGACCCTGGTCAATAATGCCCTGGGTTTGCTGCCGGGTTGGGATGGCCATCCGATAACGCTGCAGACGGTTTTCTCACTGCCATTCCGCCCAATCATGTGGCTGATCGGCGTGCCCTGGGCCGAAACCGGCCTCGCTGCCACTCTGATGGCAACCAAGACCGTCTTGAACGAATTCGTCGCCTACCTCGATTTCTCTCACCTGCCGGCCGACACCTTCTCGGCACGCTCTCGCATAATCCTGACCTACGCCCTTTGCGGCTTCGCCAATTTCGGCAGTCTGGGAATCGTTATCGGTGGTTTGGGCATGATGGCCCCGTCCCGCCGGGGCGAAATTATCGATCTCGGCCTGCGCACGATCCTATCCGGTACACTCGCCACCTGTATGAGCGGCGCGATCGCTGGCGCATTGCTCGGTTCCTGATTCAGCCACCACCGAACGCGTCTCGCCGAGCCTGTGTGGCTAGCTCGTCTGCTCGCTCGTTCATGTCGTGCCCAGAATGGCCGCGGACCCATTGCCAATCTATCTCGTGCTGCTTGGCAGCCGCTAGGATACGCTGCCAGAGGTCGATATTGGCGACTGGGTCACCCGCTGCACTGCGCCAGTTGCGGCGCACCCAACCGGAACTCCATCGGGTGATGCCGTTCTTGAGATATTGGCTATCGGTGTGCAGTACGACGATGCAAGGCCGTTTAAGCGCTTCTAGCGCCGCGGCTGCTGCGGTCAGTTCCATGCGATTATTGGTCGTCTCGGCTTCTGCGCCCGTTAGCTCCTTGGTGACACCACGAAATCTCAATATCGCGGCCCAACCGCCGGGACCGGGATTTGGCTTGCAGCCACCGTCGGTCCAGATCTCGACCAATTTGTCAGGATCGGGCGGGGCGGAAACGATGATGTCACCCGATGCCATAGGCACGCGCATCCTTGGCCGTCAGGTGGAATCGAAGGCGACGAAGATATTCCAAAGGATCCTTTCGGATGACCAGAGCGCCGGACGGCGTATTGAGCCAGTCGTAAAGGCGCGTCAGCAGAAAGCGAATCGCCGCCCCTTGGCACAGAATCGGCAGAGCCGCCTTCTCTTCAACCGACAGCGGCCGCACGGCATCATATCCATTGAGCAGCGCCCTGGCCTTGGTGACATTGAAGGAAAAATCCGCCTCAAAGCACCATGCGTTCAGACACACAGCAATATCGTAAGCCAGAATGTCTGTTGCGGCGAAATAGAAATCAATCAAGCCGGACAAAGTGTCATTCAGGAAAAAGACGTTATCCGGAAACAGATCCGCATGGATGTGGCCGACCGGCAGATCAGAGGGCCACGTGTCTAGGATATGGGTCAATGCTGAATCCAATTCCTGCGCTAGGCCAACCTCCACCTCATCGGCCCTGCCGCGGCTACGTTCCAACAATGCCACCCAGCTATCGGGGCCCAGCGCATTCGCGCGCCGCGGCGCGTAATCCCGCCCTGCCAGATGCAAACGCGCCAATTCGGTGCCAACAGGACCACAATGCTGCTGACGAACGCGGCGCGGCCAGATGCCAGGCAAAAAGGTCGTGATCGCTGCATAACGGCCAGCGAGTTGACGAAGCGCCATCCCATCGCGGGCGCGGACGGGTTGGGGACACTCCAGCCCACGCTGCGCCAAATGCTCCATCAACCCAAGAAACCAGGGCAACTCGGACGGATCGACCCGCTTTTCATACAACGTCAGGATAAAATCGCCTGTTGTCGTGCGCAGCGAGAAATTGGAGTTCTCGACACCCTCGGCGATGCCACGGAAAGCGACCATCGTGCCGATCGCATAGTCCGCCAGAAAGACAGCCAGGGCGTCATCGCTGACTTCGGTGTAAACGGCCATCGTGGCCGGTCAATGCGTCCAGTTTTCGACGCGGTCGTGTTTGAAGTTGTCCGCATAGGCCTTGGGCTTCACCCGGCGAGCCTGAGGGATTTCAACTTCATACTGCAAGCCATTGCGTTCAGCGTAGGCAATTGCCTCTTCCCGCGTCTCGAAAGTCAGCTTGACCTGGGCTTGCGTATCGCCACCACCGGTCCATCCCATCAAGGGATCGGGTCGCTTGGCATGACCGTTGACGAATTCCACTGTCCAAAGATGCGTTTTCGCCCAACCAGACTGCATGGCGGTTTTTGGGGGCTGATAGATTCGCACGCGCATGGCCAGAACTCTCCGTCACTCACTGGTCGGGGCGGCGGGACTCGAACCCACGACCTCCTGTACCCAAAACAGGCGCGCTACCAGGCTGCGCCACGCCCCGACGGGCGGACCCTATGTTTGGCTGCGCCGAGATGCAAGGGCGGTTACGGCGCGTTGCCGAATATTCGCTGCTTGACCACATCGCCGACGCGAATATCCAGCTTTGCCGTGGTGCCTGCCCCCAATTCCAAAGCCGCCCGAACCGGCCCGCCAGCATCGATCACCGCTAGGCTCCGTGGCACGGTCCGCTCCGCGATCGACCGGATCGTCCCGTCAGGATTGATGAACACCATGTCTAACGACACCAGTGTGTTCTTCATCCACATTTGCGTCGGCTGCGGCCGCCCCCAATCGAACAACATGCCGCCATCGTCGGGGACCGCGGTGCGAAACATCTCACCGATCATCTGCTGCTCACCCGTCGTGGCCATCTCGACGTTGAAGACATGCTCCTTGCCATCACGCGTCACGATGACGAGCTTTTCCTTCGGCAATTCCGCCTGCGGTTGAGACGGATTCGGCACTTGCGCAACGGCCGAAGCCGTGGCCGCGATGGCCATCGCGGCCAGACAAAGCAACAGGCGACGTTTCATGACTGTCGGTTCTCCTTATCTAGTGCCCGTAGATCCTCGCGAATCGCCCTTGGCGGAGGCTGATCCGCTTCCGTTGTGATCTTGTTATCCGGCAAGTTGCAGCCCGGAGTATCATCATATCCTCTGCCACGCATGACCTCTTGTGCCTCGGCTCGCAACACATCCAGAATCGGGTAACCGTTCACACTGTCCACAATGACGCGCCGGCTGCGCCGCTTTGAACAACGCATGTGGGTCGCGCTGTCGCCATCATCGCCAAGGATCAGCGATAGGCGACGACCGACAGCACAGGATCATCAAAGCCAGCCAAATGGGCCCTACCAATGCAGTCCGGCCAAGCCTTGAGCAGGCGCCTCGTTCCATGTCTTAGCCCACGATGACCTTAGCCGTCGTGATAGAACGGACCCATTTTACGATGCGGCGCCGCGCTGGGGTGCCACGCTTCCCATCGATGGTGACACCACTGGCCTGTAACCGAGAGTTATGAATTCTGGGGCATCGCTTCGGGGATGATGGTCTTCACGATCGATGCGTCGAGCGCTTCATAATCATGATAACCGATCGTCTCGTAGAGTTCCGCACGGGTCTGCATGAAATCGACCATGTTCTGCGTGCCGCCGTCGCGCTTGATGGCCGCATACAGTTTCTCCTGCGCTTTATTCGCGGCACGCAAGCTGGAAACCGGCCAAATGACCATCTTGTAGCCCATCGCCTCAAACTCGGACGCCGTGAAGAACGGCGTGCGACCAAATTCGGTCATGTTGGCCAAAAGCGGAACACCTGGCAGGCGAGCGGCGACTTCCTTGAACATATCCGCAGTCGTCAGCGCCTCCGGGAAGATCGCGTCAGCACCAGCATCGAGGAACAATTTTGCTCGGCCGACCGACCCGTCGATACCTTCAGACGCAGCGGCATCGGTGCGCGCAATGATGAACAGGTGCCGGCGGGCTTTCCGTGCAGCTGCGATCTTGGCGGCCATATCGTGCGGGTCAGCCAGTTTCTTGTCATTCAAATGGCCACACTTCTTCGGCAGCAACTGATCCTCGATATGCACAGCGCCGGCGCCCGCATCCTCAAAACTCCGGATCATATGCATAACATTCAGTGCTTCGCCGTAACCCGTATCGCCGTCGACCAGCAGCGGCAGTCCCGTTGCACGTGTGATCTGGCGGATGAAGAAGCACACCTCATCGACCGTGATCATGCCCAGATCCGGTATGCCCATCGACGCCGTCATGGCGGCCCCGGAAAGGTAAAGCCCGTCGAACCCAGCGCGCTTGGCCTGCAGCGCAGCCTGACCATTATGGGCGCCAGGCAGTTGAACGATACTAGGCCGCGCCAGCAGCGCACGAAACCGCTCACCGGCGGGGGCAGAGGGCAGATCGTCGGCAACAAGATATGTCATGACATTCTCCTTTAACGCCCGGATAGCCGATCAAGCGTTTTGATAACAGAGGTTGTGGCAGGTCGCGGTGCTAGCTGTGACGCGCCTGTGCCACAGCGGCACGCAGTTCCGGCAAATCCACCGCACCAGGGAGAATATCCGAACCGATGATCAAGGCCGGCGTGCCTTGGAGACCAAGCTTGCGCGCTAGCTCGAGGTTCGCGTCAATCTGCGCCTGAATGGCAGGGTCTTCCATATCCTTTGCCATCCGCGGCCAGTCGAGACCGAGCCCGCGCGCGGCGTCCTCGATCTGCTTCAAGGTCGTCTCACGCGGCAGTTTCATGACAGCGTCACGCATTTTGACGTAGGCTCCCTGCCGCTGGGCCGCGAGCAGCGCCTTGGACCCTCGGACGCTTTCCGCCCCAAGGATGGGCAGGTCCTTAAAAACGAGGCGCACCTTTTTGTCCTGCGCCAGGAAATCATCCATGACCGGCTCCATACGGCGGCAATACGGGCACCTTGTATCGAAGAACTCTACGATCGTGACATCTCCATTCGGATCACCCGCCACGGGATCAGCGGCAGTGACCAATCGATCCTTCAGCGAGGCGATCGCGGCCTTCGACTCAGCCTCCGATTTTGCGGTATCTTCGGCCTGCAAGGCGACAATCGCATCGCGCAAGATCGAGGGATCGTGTTTCAGCGCATCGCGCAAGATAGAGACGATTTCGGCCCTTTGGTCGGAGGTGAATTCTGCCGCCCAGACTGGGACTGCGGTGCCACCCACACAGAAAAAAGCCAGCAGCATAAAAAGCAAACGAGGCATTTGCGGTTTCCTTGCGCTCTGTCGCGTCTGAATGCCCGTTCACAGGGCCCAGCACAATGCCGGCGCCGACGATCTTTGCTCACCCGAAGGGCCGCATGTCGGTCCATTATGCCCGGATGTCCCAACTGGACGGTTGTCGCCTGCGTTGTTGCAGCTATAAGCGAAGCCGTCTAAGCCACCGAGCATGAGACGCGGGAGCGCGGATCGCGCTTACCTTGTAACCGTTTGAAAGGACTGCACCTCGGGATGAAAACGCCGCACATGCAGGTCAAGCGGACGGGCCGGCGCCGGCATGTCATCTTTGCAATTCTGGCGTTGCTGCCAGGGTGTTCGACAGTAGACAGTCTGAAATCGTCCATCTTCGGCAACAATGGCCCTGCTCCTGGGCAGCAAGGATATGTCGAAGGATTTCTGGGCGGTGTCGTCGCAGATGAACCAAGAGCTGCGGTCGCAGGACGCGAGGTATTATCCGGCGGCGGGAATGCCGCAGACGCCGCCGTAGCCATCGGCATGACCCTCGCGGTTACGCTGCCATCACGTGCTGCACTTGGCGGCGGCGGCGCCTGCCTCGCCTATTCGCCGGCTCGCCAGTCCATCAACGGGGGCACGCCCGAAGCCGTTATGTTCCTCCCAACCGCGCCCTCACCAGGCGGGCCGGCTGGGGATCGCCCAGCGGCCGTGCCCATGATGGCGCGGGGCCTGTTTCTGTTAAATGCGCGCTACGGATCCCAGCCCTTCGAAACACGCGTCGCAAAAGCCGAGGAACTGGCGCGGTTTGGCGTCATGGTTTCCAAGGCCTTGGCGCAAGATCTTCGCGTGGTAGCGCGCCCGTTGTTTGCAGATCCACAGGCGCGGACGATTTTCGGCCCCAATGGAGCGCCGCTCTCCGAAGGCGATACGCTGGTCCAACCAACACTGGCGGCCACTTTGTCGCAAATCCGCTTCGCCGGTGTCGGGGACCTCTATGTCGGCGGTCTTGCTCAACGGCTTGTGCAAGCGTCGCTCCAGATCGGTGGTCCCTTATCCGCCGACGATCTGCGAACCAGCCTCCCTGGGCTGAAACAGCCGCTCCTTCGCAACTACCGGAATGATCGGATCGCCTTCTTGCCTCCGCCCACCGATGGTGGGCTAGCGACCGAAGCTGCCTTCGATGCACTGGTTGCCCGCCCCGGCGATATGGTTGGTGCCATGCAGAGCTCTATTGCCGTGTCTCAGCGCTGGCGCGAGGGAGGCGTCAGCACGGAGGACGTCCTAGCGATGCACAACCTCAGCGCGTCAATCGCCACGGAATATCCCGCATCGACAAGCTTCGCGACCTTCGATCGCCAAGGCAACGCCGTGGCCTGTGCTCTGACGATGAACAATCTGTTCGGGACAGGCCGCATCTTCCCTGGCACAGGCATTCTTGCCGCATCATCGCCAGCCGCAATGCCGCCACCGCTGTTAGCCGCGGGGCTGGCTTGGAACGATAACCTCAAGGCCTTCCGCGCCGCTGCCGCAGCGTCCGGCCAGTCAGCTGCGGCGGTTGGGGCGGCCCAGGGACTGCTCACAGCCCTTCAGACCAACAGACCGTTGAGCGTGTTGCCGTTGGAACCCAGTCGGGTAAACGTCTTGTCTTGTGGTGAATACCTGCCGGGCAACAATGGAACCTGCGTCTGGGCGACCGATCCGCGCGGATCCGGGCTTGCGCTTGGGGGTAACTAGTAAAGGCAATCCCGCCTCGGTTACCCGTGCGGGCCTGAAGAGGTATCGACGATCATGGCCCTTAAGGTCGGCAAAGGCGCTCAGGCTCCACCGTTCATGGTGATGGACGTCATAGCGGCGGCCAACGCACGTCAGGCCTCCCTCCCCCCTGGTGCGCCGCATGTCATCCGCATGGAAGTTGGACAACCCAGCACGGGCGCGCCGGCTGGCGCTGTCGCCGCAGCGCATGCAGCGCTGAAATCCGGACACCCACTTGGCTATACCGAAGCATTTGGCCTGCAGTCGCTACGCACAAAAATTGCCGGTCATATAAAGGATTGGTATGGCGTCGCAGTGCCGATCGACAGGATCGCTACCACTGTTGGGGCATCTGGCGGGTTTTCGTTGGCATTTCTCGCCGCATTCGACGCGGGTGATCGCATTGCCATGGCGGCGCCCTACTACCCACCCTACGTCAACCTTCTGACTGCGCTGGGCATGCATCCCGTCATCCTGCCAACAGGTCCGGAAACCCGCTTTCAGCCGACGATAGAACTTCTAGAGCAACTCGCCCCTCGGCCCGACGGCCTGATCATCGCCAGCCCCTGCAACCCGGCCGGAACAATGCTGCACCAGGACGAGTTGGCTGCCATCGCAGTCTGGTGCCACCGCAACGGCGTGAGGCTCGTCAGTGATGAGATTTACCACGGTCTGAATTATGATCAGCCAGCGGCCTCGGCTACGGCGTTCTCCAGCAGTGCCGTCGTTATCAATAGCTTCTCCAAATATTTCTCGATGACCGGATGGCGCATCGGCTGGATGGTGCTGCCGGAAGATTTAGTCCGTCCGGTCGAGTGCCTAGCTCAGAACATGTTCATCAGCGCACCCTATATCTCTCAGATCGCGGCAGAAGCCGCGATGGACTGCCATCCGGAATTGCAAGCGAATATTGCCCGCTACAGGCGTTCTCGTGACCATCTGCTCCGCTCGCTTCCCGAGGCAGGATTCAAACGTTTATCGCCAGCCGAAGGTGCTTTCTACCTGTTCGCCGACATTAGCGACCGCGCCACAAATAGTATCGATTTCTGTTCGCGCCTGCTGGCAGAGGCCGGCATCGCGGCAACACCAGGGTTGGATTTTGACCGCGAGCGCGGACACCGTTTCGTTCGTTTCAGCTATTGCGGTCCTGAAGTCGACATGCAGGCTGCTGCAAAGCGCTTGAAGGCATGGCACGCGCTGCAGCCATCGGATCGCTGACGCGACGTCATCCGCCAGCACGCAGAGCCGCGCAATTTCAGACATCAGTTTAAGTTGGAAAAGCGGGGAGGTCGCGGGCAGAGCACCACCGTGCTCAGTAGCGGGCAACTCTAGGCAGCTATGGCCGAGCCACGACCGTTTCGTTGCTCCCCGGCGCCATCTGGGGCACAGCCAGCTGAAGCGCTGCAACGTTTGAAGTATTCACATCAAGGACTGTTTAATGGTGCTGCCAGATGGAATTGAACCATCGACCTCCTCATTACCAATGAGGTGCTCTACCCCTGAGCTATGGCAGCGCCGCCCTATAAGCGGGGCCGTTACCTAGCCGCTTGATCCTAACGGCGCAAGCCCGTTGATGAATGAATAATCAGCCGCGTCAGTGTTGCATGCCCCAACGGCGCACCGTACGGTTTTCTATGGTGCGGAAAACGACGTTCTCTACCAGCAAACCGATCATGATGATCGTCAGCAAGCCAGCGAATACCTCAGGGATATCGAGTTGGTTCTTGCTCTCAAAGATATACCACCCAAGGCCGCCTTTGCCCGAGGCCACACCGAAGACCAGTTCCGCCGCAATGAGCGTTCGCCAAGCGAAGGCCCAGCCAATTTTCAACCCCGAGAGGATCGACGGAAAAGCGGCCGGTATCAGAATCGTGACCACCAGAGGAAGCCCAGACAGGCCGTAGTTCCGCCCCACCATGCGCAGCGTCTGAGACACGCCGCGAAACCCAGCATGCGTATTCAAGGCAACAGCCCACAGCACCGAATGCACTAGCACGAACACCAAGCTGCCGATTCCCAAGCCGAACCAAATCAACGCCAACGGTAACAGTGCAATCGCCGGCAGTGGGTTGAGCATCGCCGTCATGGTTTCCAGAAAATCCGTGCCGATGCGTGTTGTGATGGCAAGAACGGTCAGAATACCGGCGAGCGTCACGCCAGTCCCGAACCCGATGGCCAATACCTGTAGCGATGCCCAAGCACGCGCCGGCAAAACACCGGAGACCACGGCACTCCACCATGCCTCCACAGTCGCTGAGAAAGTTGGCACCAACAGTTCATTATCCAGATGCCGAGCGTACAACTCCCAGGCCAGGGCGAGCAGCATGATGAGGCACGTCTTACGCAGCCAAGCCTGGTTGTACAGGCGCTCAAACGGCGTCAGAGGCTTTTCAACCACGCCGAAGTCCTGTGCGCCTCTAGGGCTTTGGATGATCTCCGGGCGCAAGGCGTCGTCAGACATGGCTTTCCTCCTCGACGCGATCGACAAACAGCATGTCGTGTATTCGGGCCTCCAGCCCTGCCGCGATGGCCGGATCGACATCGCGCGGGGCGCTGTTCAATTCCGCCTTAACCTGCCCCGGATGCGGCGATAGGAGCAGGATGCGGTTGCCGATTTTCACCGCCTCCGCAATCGAGTGTGTGACGAATAGTACGGTGAATTTCGTCTCGTCCCAAAGCGACAAGAGTTCATCCTGCATGCGTTGACGGGTCAAGGCATCCAGCGCTGCGAACGGCTCGTCCATAAGCAGAATATCCGGCTCCATCGCCATGCCACGGGCAATGGCAACACGCTGCTTCATGCCGCCCGACAGCGTATGCGGATAGGCATCCGCAAACCGCGTCAGGTGCACCTTCTCGATATACTGCATCGCCTTGTCATCGGCGGCCTTGCCCCGCAGTTTCCCGGATGTTTGCAGCGCAAACGCCACGTTTTGTCGCACTGTCTTCCATGGCAGAAGTTGGTCGAATTCCTGAAAAACCATCATCCGGTCCGGACCAGGTTTGGTTACCCGCTGGCCTTTCAGCAATATCTCGCCTTCGATAGGCGCCATATAGCCACCGACAGCCTTCAACAATGTCGACTTGCCACACCCTGAGGGGCCCAGAAGCACAAAGCGATCCGACCGCAGAACCGAAAAATCGACCCGATACGTCGCGGTCACGAGGTGGTCGCGGGTTTTGTACTGCAGCGTTACGCCACGCACGTCCAACAGAGGCGGCGACAATGGCATGTCCAAGACGTAATTCCTTCCCGTTCGTTGCCGGCTTTGGACATATACAGGGTTGCGTCCGTGCCGTCTTGTCCCCACGCTGCAGCCAATCAGGGAGGATACGGCAATGGTCGCCATTCGAGATATTTTGCGCAACCATATGAAAGAAAAGCTCGCTCGGAACGAGGTCGTCGCCTCCATGACCGTGCGCCTAAGCCGCTCGATCGAGATCGCGCAGATCGCCGCAAGTGCCGGTTTCGACACCATCTATGTCGACCTGGAGCACAACACGCTGTCGATCGACACGTGCTGTCAAATCTGCATTGCCGCACAAAGCATAGGGCTGACGCCACTGGTTCGCGTGCCAGCGAACACCCCTGACTACATATGCCGCGTGTTGGACGGCGGCGCGATGGGCGTGATCACGCCACATATCCGCACCGCTGCCGAGGCCCGTGCCATGGTCGAGCTTGTCAAATTCCCCCCGCTCGGCCATCGCTCCGCAGGCGGAGCATTGTCGCATTACGGTTATCGGAGTTTTCCGATGAACCAAACCTACGCCGCCATGAACGAAGCAACGTCGTTGGTCGTCATGCTGGAAACCGTCGCTGCACTGGAAAATGTCGAGGAGATCATCGCGACGGAGGGCGTCGACATGCTGCTGGTTGGCAGTAATGACCTGTGCGGTGAGATGGGCATTACCGGCCAGTACGACCATCCGAAACTGAAGGACGCCTTTGCGCGCGCAATCACCGCCGCGCGCAAAGTCGGTAAGCATGTCGGCATCGGCGGATTGGCATCACGCGACGATCTGATGACCCAGTTTGTCCAAATGGGTGCGCGCTATATCTCGACTGGCACCGATCTGTCGTTTCTGATCGGCGCGTGCGCGCAGCGGGCAAGCTTCGTCAAAGGCATCCAGCCGAACGGCTAGAGGGTGACTGTCCGCGATCGGACAACCATCGACGTTACGGTGCGGAGCCGAAATACCGAACACTCGCATCAATCAGAGTATCAAGGGACGTGAATACCTCGGCACCAACTGCGGTCAATTGTCGTGTCTTAGAATCCAGCGTGCCGGCGTCGCCCAGAACCAGAGCGCCAGCATGTCCCATGGAAACGCCTTCCTTGGCTTCTCGCCCAGCGATCAGTGCCAATAAGGGCTTCCGCGCGCCGAGGCGTTTATAGGCTTCGGCGCACTCCTCCTCCTCATTACCGCCGACCTCGCCGACAAGGATGATACCTTTCGTCCGCGGGTCATCGAAAAAGACCGGCAGCAGATCGGCGAACCGTAACCCTTTGACGGGATCGCCGCCCACGCCCACCCATAGGCTTTGGCCCAACCCATTCTGCACTAGGCGGTAGCCGACCTCATACGAGAGCGTCCCACTCTTGGTCATAATGGCGATGGCGCCTGGCGCCAGGCAAACATCGGGCAAAAAGCCCAGTTTGCATTCTCCGGGCACGGCCAGGCCAGGGGTGGAAGCGCCGATCCAGGTCGCGCCGGCCTGGCGGACCAGACGGCCGATTCGCATGGCGTCATGCATCGGCACGCCCTCGGCAACGGTCACGATCAGCTTGATCCCAGCCGCAATCGCTTCCTGCACAGCCGCTAGCGTCTCCCCAGGCGGTGCCATGGCGACAGAGGCAACCGCCCCCGTGGCGGCGACCGCGTCTGCACAGGACGCAAACACCGGCAGCCCATCAACCTGAGTCATATCGGTGCGGGTGGATGTACCGCCGACGATATTGGTGCCGTAGCGGCGCATCAGCGCGGCATGGGTGCGCCCCATACGGCCAGTGATGCCTTGCACGATCACGGGCGTTGCGCGTGACAGGGTGCCGATCATGCGCGCGCTCCGACAATCTGATCCAACTTGACCAGGGCTTCGTTCAGATCTTCCGTCACGAGCATGCCTGGTTGCGCTTCATGGAGGATGCGCCGAGCGTCAGCGGCATTGCGGCCGACAAGGCGCGCCACGACAGGAACCTGCAACGCCGGCGACGCTTTGATGGCCGCGGCAAGCAAAGCAGCGAATTCGCTCAGGTCGGTGATGCCGGCGAAAATGTTGACCAGAACGGCCTTCAGTGACGGCCTTGCGGTGATCCATTCCAGTTCACGGATCAGACGCGCCGGGCTACCGCGCATTTGCCCCGTGCGGATATCACAGAAATTCAGTGGCTTGGCGCCGCGCTGCGTCAGTTCATCGATCAGCATCATCGAAAGACCCGCACCTGTGGTGACCAAGCCGATTTCACCTTCGTCGTCGAGTTCGACATAATCGAAACCCTCCGCCAGTTTCCGATTGGCATCGACGTAGACTGTCCGGCGCTGTGCGATCATGGTCGCAATCTCGGGCTGCCGATCGATGGCATTAAGGTCGACAACAACCTTGGCATCGGCAGCAACACAGCCCGATTCACCGACGAAGAGCGGGTTGATTTCGG
>Ga0164296_1001249_pt1 | contig 27550 bp, 13 predicted proteins | sample GEODES057metaG_FD_113533 | JGI IMG/M metagenome (GOLD analysis project Ga0164296, IMG submission 113533) | Dystrophic lake water microbial communities from Trout Bog Lake, Wisconsin, USA - GEODES057 metaG | ecosystem: Environmental > Aquatic > Freshwater > Lake | place: USA: Trout Bog Lake...
GGCTATACTTACACTTGGAGTTACATTGACAGAAACATTGATTGTAACTGTCCCACTTGTAGCAGTTGCCATTGTTTGACAAGTGTTGTTTGCTGTCATAATGCAAGAAACTACATCGCCATTATTAAAAGAACTACTGGTATAAATGGCACTATTACCATTCTGTACGCTTGTGCCGTTTACTTTAAAGTTGTATGTGGGTGAACTTCCACCATTGGTTGGTGTCGCAGTGATTGTTACGCTAGTGCCACTACAGATATTGTTGATGCTAGCGGCTATACTTACACTTGGAATAGAATAACTAGTAACATTCATAGATATAGTGTTGCTATAAAGAGTGCTTGAAATTTGGCAGTTATTATCTGCAGACATTATACAATCAACATTATCCCCATTGGCTAAGGAACTGTTTGTATATGTGTAACTACTTCCATTTTGCACACTTGTTCCATTTACCCTAAAGTCATAGCTTGGATTTATAACATTAGTAGGTGTTGCTGTAAAGGTCACGCTTGTACCACTGCATATCGTTTGACTGCCATTTGTAATAGCTATGCTAACGCTTGGTATAGCTATTGTATTTACTTTCATTACAATAGTATTACTTGTGGCGGTCGGCGTAGTTAAACAAGTACTATTCAATGTTAAGACACAACTTATTGCATCACCATTTACCGGGATATAACTGTAAAAGGCAGTTGTTGCACCATTTATTGCCACCCCTCCCTTTAACCATTGATAACTAGGTGATGTGCCTCCAGTGTTAGGTGTTGCAGTAAATGTGACACTTGTGCCAGTACATGTGATCGAGTCGGTAGCTGATATGTTTACACTGGGAGTTTGAGGGTTTACAGTAACAGAAACCGATAGCGAATCTGAGCAACCATTTGCATTCGTGGCTTGGACGGTATATGTTCCACTTGTTAAGAAAGTGTTTGTTGAGGAAGACTCATAAAGCCCCCCATTCCAATTATATCCAATGCCTCCACTTGCTGTGATTTTAACACTATCGCAATTAGCAGTAGCTCCGCTAATAGTTATTGTAGGTATTGCATTTACGGTTATTGTGTCATAAACTATTGAAGAACAACCCTTGCTATCAAAAACTATAACAGAAACAGGCTGATTAGCACCAGCAACAGTAAATGAATCAGTTACAGAATTAAGATTTTTTCCTTCACTCCACAAATAAGAAACGCCACCTGCCGCAGTAAGCGTAACCAAGCCGCAGGTAGAATTAAAACCAGGGATATATGCAGTTGGCGGCGTTAATATAATTACAGTATCCGTTACAGTAACAGAACAACCGTTTGCGGCAGTTACGGTTACTGTATCAACCCCACTTTGCATAAACTTGTTTGATGCAGACAAAGGAGTACTGCCACCATTCCAACTGTAAATACTACCACCACTTGCGGTAAGTATAATACTATCACAACCAGTATTGTTACTAGTATTGCTTGTAATTGAGGCTACAGGTGGTGTAAGATTTAGGACATTAATACTTGCTGTATCAGTCCCAATACAGAAATTAGAATCTGTTCCTGTTACAATTACAGTTTGGTTGCCAAGTGAAGTGAATGTATTGGTGGCACTTGTTAGACTAGTACCCGCATTCCAAGTGTATGTATCTCCTCCAATTGCGGTTAGGGTTACTTTTTGGCAACCAATAGTAATGCCGGTGATGGAAATATGAGCAAAATTGACAGTATCAGTGAGTGAAATCGCATCGCAACCATCACTGAAGTAAGCTATGGCATAATACTTTCCGGCTGATGTTGGAGTAAAAGAAGTTGGCGTAAACACGCCGTTAAGTGTTGTATCAACGTGAACAACTAAAAGTGTGTCCTTCTGATATGTTTGACCCGCAACTATATAGTTTGTTGTTGTATCTTTAACAATCAAAAGCTTATTCGCACTATTGACACCGTTTACTACTAGTACTGCAGTGCCAACACAAGTAGTAGCGGCTGTATTTTTCAATGTAATAGTGTGTGTTGCGCCAATTACAATACTCTGTGATGCAGTGGCACTACAACCATTAGAATCTGTAACATTGACTGTGTAGGTGTCACTCGATATAAAATCGTTTGTTTGTGATGTTGGATAACTGCCCAAGCCCCCCCAATCATATTGTATGTTACCACCCGGAGTTACATTTGCTGTAAGGGCTATGTTGCCGCAACCGTTAGAGGATTGCTGTATCATAAGCGAAGGAGGCTGATTGACTGTTACATAAACAGAACCTTTTATAGAACAATTATTTGCATTCTTCACCGTCACTTCATATCGTCCGGTATTTGTGAATGTGTTAGTAGCAACTGTAGGAGTATTCCCACCACTCCATAAATAAGATACGCCACCACTTGCTGTCAAGGTAACATTGTTACAAGCAGTATCTTTTCCAGATATTGATAAAATTGGCAAAGAGTAGATAACCACAGATTGAGAAGCAGTTGCATCGCAGCCATTAGCATCCGTAATTGTAACACTATATGTTCCGCTAGTATTAAACGTATTTTTATCAGAAGCGGTTGTATTACCACCACTCCAGCTATAGCTGCCACTTCCCGCACCACTAGCGGTAAGAGTTACGCTGTCGCAACCAGATGTTGTTCCGGTAATGCTGGCAACAGGATTTGCATTTACTGTGTCAACTGAAGTTGCGCTAGCACTGCAGCCATTACCGTCAGTTACAGTTACTGTATAGGTGCCACTTTGAGTTATTTTAACTGAATTTGTATCTGACAATATAGTAACACCATTAGTCCAACTGTATTTAACGCCTCCATTTGCAACAAGTTTTATACTGTCGCACCCTTTTGTAGAACCTGCAATTTGAGGTATTGGTAACGGATTAACTATGACAATTCTATTGATTGTAGTAGCGCAACCATTGCTACCTTTTACGCTAACAGTATAATTACCAGAAGTAGTAAATGTATTTGATGAATTTAAAGGTGTATTGCCACCACTCCAACTGTAAGAATTACCACCGCTCGCTACTAGTGCAACGCTGCTACAACCTGTAGTTGTGCCAGTAATGTTAGCAACTGGTAAAGAATTTACAGTAAGGACAAGTTGAGCAGTACTGTCGCAGCCAGATTTAGATTTAAGAGAAGCTGTATACGTACCCGCAGTATCACACACTACACCATTCCAAGTAAATGGTAAAGAGTTGGCACAGATAGTGTCATATGTGATAGAGTATTTGGGCAAACAGGTAAGGAAGGTAAATCCAGCAACACTGTCAACACCATAAGAATTTGTAACGCTTACATAACCACTTGCCCCACTTGCTACTATGGCGGAGATTGTATTGTCGTCTACTACATTAAATGAACTTGCTTGGACACCACCAAATGAAACACTATTAGTGCCACTAAAGTTTGCCCCTTTTACAGTTACTATTGCCCCAAAAAGAGTACTATCTGGTGTAAATGAAATGATGTTTGGAACTGGTGCCGATACAAATACCCATGCAGCACCTACCCCACTACTGTCATTATCTCCACCTAATAATGACGTTGTTCCATCTAAACTTAAAGCAACTGAGTTGCCTAAATATGCGCTACCAGATAATCCATTCCCAACTAGTTTATGACCTTGTTGTAACCAAGTACTTCCGTTGCGTGTAAAAGTCCATGCTGCTCCTGTACCATTATTATCAAAAAAACCACCAACTAAAGCAGTATTCCCATCAGCACTCAAGGAGACTGAATATCCTTGTTGTCCAATGCCTGTTCCTCCAGTGCCAATTAATAAACCGCCTTGCTGAGACCAACCACTAGTGCTATTATAACTGTAAATCCAAGATGCCCCTTGTTCATCATTGTACGAAGGCCCACCCACTATGGCAGTATTACCGTCGGCACATAGAGCTACTGAACTACCTTGACTAGAATTGGGATTGGTTCCATCAGTTAACTTGTTGCCTTGCTGTGTCCAACTTGAATTACTGTTTCTGAAAATCCAAGCAGCACCTTGTCCAGAATTATCATTACTACCACCTATTAATGCGGTTTTGCCATCCGCACTGAGGGCTACTGAATAGCCAAATTGCGCAGATCCTGTATTGTCAGAGCTTACTAATTTAGTACTTACTTGTGTCCATACGCTATTAGTTCTTGAATAAACCCAAGCTGCACCAATGGCTGAATTGTCATTATACCCACCTACAATGGCCGTATTCCCATCTGCACTTATACTTACGGATATTCCCTGTGAAGTAAGCCCAACTCCGCCAGTGCCTATAAGCCTAGCTTGTTCTGACCAAATACCACTATTATTTGTAAATATCCAAGCCGAACCCACACCAGAACTATCATTTGGACCACCAATAATGACTGTACTACCATCTGCACTTATACTTACTGAACTTCCAAAACCTGGCGATGTTTGTGAATAATCAGTAGGTTTCAACACATTTCCTTGCTGAGACCAATTGCCACCACTTCGGGTATAAACCCAAGCAGCCCCTATACCTAAACTATTGGTACTCCCCCCTACTATAGCAGTATTGCCATCTGCACTTATGGCAACTGAGTAACCTTGCCCTTGAAGTCCATCTACAGAGCCTCCAGTTCCAACTAGTTTATTGCCTTGTTGTGAACTTGGGTAAGGTGTTGAAGTTATATTAAATGAGGTTGGATAGGTTGTTGAATAGCTGCCATTGGCAAGAGAAATATTACCTGTAGTTGCACCTGGCATTACCAACGCCATTAAATTAGTATTTGTATTGTTTGTGGAAACCACAATAGCCCCCACACCGCCAATTGTAATGGCAGTAGTATCGAAAAGGTTGCTACCGCTTATGGCAACCAAAGTGCCAGGAGTACCAGATAGTGGCGATATGGAAGTAATATTTGGAGGGGTGGAATAAGTGAATCCTGGTGAATTGAGGACATAAGTAGAAGGTAATGTTACACTTACGTTTCCGCTAGCTCCATTACCAACTACGGCAGTTATTGTGTTGTCGTCAACAACAGTAAAAGATGAAGCCGCAACACCTCCAAAGCTTACGTTAGTAGCACTTGTGAACCTATTCCCCAAAATGGTGACGGTATTGCCACTAGTTGCACTAGTTGGAGAAAAGGAAGTAATTGAGGGCAGATTACACCCTGTCGGTATATTGGCAATGAAATTATTTCCCAATGCTATAGGGTAATTTCCAACAGTTACAGTAGCAGTAACTGTGTTAGTAGCTGTATTAATTACACTTACAGTTGTACCAGGCGTACCAGTAAAATGCCTATGTGAATCAGTTCCATAATTTGTAACATAAACTTGTGCCCCATCCGAACTTACACTAATCCCCTTTGGCGTAACGCCAACTGGTATTGTTGCTGTTATTGTATTAGTAGCTGTATTTACCACACTTACATTATTACCACTACCTGCTATATAAAGTTTTGACCCATCTGGGCTGATACAGATACCCTGCCCACCACCTGCGGTAAAGCTTGTGACAGCATTCGTTGAAGTATTGATAACACTTACCGTACCGTCTCCATTTGCTACATAAACCTTTGTGCCGTCAGGGCTTGTACATCCCCCAAGCGGATTGGTACCTACACCAATTGTTGCAATAACCGAGTTATTTGCAGTACTAATAATGCTTATTGTATTATCATTCGTATTACTAACATAAACCTTCTTTCCATCAGGGCTGATACATAACGAAAATGGGTAACTCCCCACACCTATTGTAGCTGTTACTGTGTTTGAAGCAGTATTTATTACACTTACCGTATTGCTAAAATAGTTTGGAACATAAACTGTTGATCCATCCGGACTAACACCCAAACCCCAAGGATTACTTCCAACTGTTATAGTGCCTGTTACCGTATTGGTTGCAGTACTAATAACATATACAGATTGATTGTTTGCGGTTACATAAACTTTAGAACCATCGGGGCTAACACATACACCTTGCTGCCCAACTCCCACATTCACACTTGCAGATACCGTGTTTGTACTGGTATTTATTACGCTTACAAAGTTACTTTGAAGATTAGTTATATACGCATACCCAGTTAATCCATAGTTGGTAAAAGATTTACTGCTTACTGCTATACCACCAATGGTTTTGGCAGATACAACCCCACCTCCATTACCAACAACGGCTGTAATTGTAGAATCATTTAGAACTGTAATGGAAGTTGCCGGCACGCCTCCAAAACTCACAGAGGTTGCACCAGTAATATTGGCACCAGTAATCGTATCAATTGTGCCTGCACATCCAATTATGGGAGAAAAGGATGAGATGGTAGTAGGCAAACTACAGCCAGTTGGCACATTTGCAATGAAATTACCTACTGAATATGGATTCGATCCGACGTTAATTGTTGCAATAGCATTGGAGGAAGTGGAAATGACGCTTACATTGGCACTATTATAATCTGCCACGTATAACAATGTTCCATCTGGGCTAATGCTTATGCCAATAGGTAAGTCGCCCACATTTGAAATAGGATAAATTAAAGAATTGTCTGCGGAAGAAATTACACTTACTTCATTACTTGAGCTATTTGCCACATAAACTTTTGTACCATCTGGGCTCATACATATCCCCTGAGGACTAGTTCCATAAGATGAGGCAGTTAAAACAGAATCATTAGAATTATAAATTATGCTAATAGTATTGTCATTATAATTTGTAACATATTCCTTTGTCCCATCTGGGCTAATACAAATACCAATTGGGTTGTTCCCTACATTAACTGTCGCAGTTACTGTATTTGTAGAGGTACTTATTACGCTAACCGTATTACTTCCAGCATTTGTAACAAAAACCTGTGTCCCATCTGGGCTAATAACTATTCCAGAGGGATTAGTCCCAACATTTATAGTTGTAGTTACCGTATTTGAGGTAGAACTGATTACACTTACTGTTCCACTTAATTTATTGGCGATATAAACTTTCGATCCATCAGGACTAACACATACCCCTTCTGGATAAAACCCAACTGGTATAGTTGCTGTAACCGAATTTGTGGCAGTATTTATTACACTTACACTGCTACTAGTACTGTCATTTGTTACATAAACTTTCGATCCATCTGGGCTAACTGCTACTCCTGAAGGCTCATAACCTACCCCGATAGTAGCAGTTACTACATTGGTAGCAGTGTTGATTACACTCACTGTGTTACTCCCCAAATTTGCAACATACGCATAAGCGCTAAAAGATCCAGCATTGGTAAAATTGCTACTACTTGTTGCCGTACCTGCAGGGGCAGTTACTGATATTGCACCATTAGCACTACCTACTACTGCATTAATTGTTGAATCATTTAAAACAGTAAAAGATGCTGGCACACCGCCGAAAGTTACAGAAGTTGCACCTGTAAAATTTGAGCCAGAAATGGTAACTGTAGATTGAGGACAAGCAGAAGCGGGATTGAAGGAAGAAATTATTGGTGCCCCATATAAAATTATATTTGTGAACCCAGCTTTAGCGTGAGCAAAATGAATACTGCCAAGTGCATCGACAGTAGAGGGCACAACTGTAAACGTAATAGATGAAAGATTATTATATCCTGATGATGGCAACCTATAATAGTTAATTGAACCTGATGGTGACCCAGTTGTGATTATGGTATCTAGAAAATTACTTGCACCACCATTGGTACTAACATTTAATACAATGTATGCAGGACCTCCTTCATTAAACATACCAATTCCAATCATTCCATTATTCAAATTCATTAAATAATTGGCATTTGACTTTACATTTATTGTAACGGTGGGATTTCTATAGTTCCAAGTTAAAAAAGACCAATCGCCGATATCATTATTTGGGTTCCATAATTGAAAATTGGGAACGACTGAAGCTGTAATACTTGGGCTAATATAAGAAATAGGCATAGTAGAATGTACTGTTGAACTATCTCCATACCACGAAACCAATTGCCCCCAACTATTTGCTTGTACAAATACCAAAAGCAGTATGGAGCACAATAATCTTAATATATAGTTTTTGCAAAAGCCACCAATAAAGTTTTTATTAGTAGCCTGCACTACATTTTGCGCTGTATTGCAACTTGAATTATGTTTCATACTGTCTTTTTTTAAGTATATATTGTTAGTTTATTAATCATTAAATGAGATTTTTGCAACTTAAGAGTACTTTTTCCCCTTTCTAACGTACACGTTGCAAGTTCCAACTTACACGTTGCTAGTCCTAACTTATACGTTACATGTCTTAACTTGTACGTTACAAGTCCTAACTTATACGTTACATGCCTTAACTTGTACGTTACAAGTCTTAACTTACACGTTACAAGTCCTAACTTACAAGTTATAAGTCTCAACGTACACGTTACAAGCGCTAACTTGTATGTTTAAAACCATTTTCCCTCACTAAAAGAGCCTTTTTTAATTCTTCTTGATAGAACCCGACATTCCCATTTTACCTTCCCTACCATCAGTTTCTATGATGGAAACAGCGTAGAAATAGGTTTCCCCCTTTACAACCCTTGTATCCTCATACAAAAACTGGTCTGCAGGTATTGTTGCTATCTTATTAAAATTATCCTCCGAAATTTTTCTTCTAAAAATATTATATGCCTTTCGGCCGCCAATAAATACGGTAGGCAGCGAAACGGCGATACCCTTTGCGGTGTTTAGCAGCGTAAAATCATTCAACTCATCAACCCTCTTTTTAGGAAGTGTATATTCGAATGTTTCGCTAAACTGGCTAGTATCTCCCCTAAAAGAAAGCGAAGCCACCCTGTATTGGTAGGTAATACCCGCCTCAATGATTGAATCTTGCAATGATGTAATAGTTAGCGGCTGTTGGGTAATGTATGAAAACCAATCATCGCCTTTTTTCTTTTTTTGGACAATATAGCTCTCTACACGATTGTCCATTAGTCTAATATCTTTCCATAAAACATTGAGGGTACCATTTGCGCAATAAAATGTCACTTCTTTTGGAGGATCTATGTCCAATTTTCTATCTGGTGTTGCCTGCACCAAGTTGCTGTAAATGCTGGTGTCTTGTATTAAGTTTTGACTAACCACTGCATAATAGTACTGGCTGCCACCCTTTAGTTCCATTGTGGTATCCAAATATGTATTGGCTTTAATCATTCCAGTCATTAAACTTAGTTTATTCTGGTTAAACCCCCTGTAAACAAAATAACCGGCAATGGTGGGGTCATTTGTAGCTTCCCAATTGAGTCTAATGTGTTTCCCTTCGTTTGTAGCAGTTAGGTTATTGGGTGGAGAGGGTCTAAAGAATTTTGTTAAAACACCAAAACCGCTGGCAGCAACTGTTTGATAAGTTGCAATCCCGGGAAGGTAAAGTACCCTTACTTCGTAGCGGTAGTTAACACCCGCTCGAACGCCATTATCCCAGAAAAAAGTATCTTCAATAGGTAATAGAGGTAGAGTATCTACTTGCTTATCCAACCCATATCGCACAATTTGTATACCAGCAAGAAATGGACTTTGTGCCACAGGATGCCAAGTAAGTGCAATTCCATTCAAGGTATCTTTTACTTTCAATGAATAAATACGAGGAGCATTCTTATCGGTAACGATAAACGCATTGATCGTATCTGATTGTTTTCCCACATTATAAATTTCGTCTTCCAATGTAAGCGATGCAGACACAGCCGAGCCAGGATTACACTTTTTAAAGAACCTAAAATAAAGTGTATCGCCTGTATTATTTGTTTGAGGGAATAATAAACCAGGCTGCTTTTGCCATGTTTCATCTTCATATACACTCACAACTGCTCTTATGGAATGTGGCGAAAAATAGGAATTATAAATGTTGCCTTCTTTATCAAAAGCAAGTCTTTTTAAAGGTTTGGGTATATTATCAAGATTAATGTTGATAGGCACTTTCCACTCCATTGATACACTACTGTCTTTTACAATAGGCTTTAGGCTGATTGCCTTAAAATAAGGCAGCATATAATTGCCAGCCTTACCTAAGGCCACGGCTCTGCCCCAGAGCTTTTGGTTGTTTTGCTTGTCTACACTGTAAATATAATACAGATAAGCAACTCCTTCTTTCACATCTTTGTCAAGGAAAACGTGACGTAATGCAATCCGTGTTTCTATTTGGCTATAGAAGAAAATATAATCGCTTGGGTTGGGGTGTTGTTTAATAAAATCTATTATTTCATCATCGTTTTTTAGTTTAAAAGCTTTTTTGAAAGCTTTAATTCCTTCATCCGATAGTATCCCTCTTAGTTCCTTTGCACTTTTGGGTGTTCTAGCTTCACCAACTTCTTTCAATTCTTTTTCAAGTTTGGTAGAATAGGAACTATCCAAGGCTGCATTAATCGTAGCTCTTTTAATAATAAAATAATTCAATGTTTTATAGTTGATCGTATCATCTAAGTCATTTTTATCAATCAGATAAATGTAATTCCCCAAATGAGATGATGCGGCTGGCAATTCCCGAATCTGTACCCCAGATTGGGCAAAGATTGGAAACGGAAGCATGAAAATGAAGAAAAACAGCCGGTATATACTCATCAGGTGGTCTTAAAAATTTACATTAATGTAAGGAGACTTTCCCGATTGTATTCCAAAATCAAACGATAATCCAAAACAAGCTTTCGCCCCAATTCCATCTGGATAAGGAATACAATAAGTATTTCCCCAGAATGAATGCCAACAAGCTTCACCAAAACTTAATTCTACGCTGTTGCAACCTATATTTTGGGGGCTTCCACTGCCGCCATAGATTTCTAAATTGCCAGAGCCATTACCTGCCAAACTAAACCCATTACTTCCATAGGCGCCATTGGCATTGAAAGCTGCTGAACAGCTACCTCCTAATCCAGCACCAAAGCCACAGGCACTAATACCAGCGTATCCATTGATTCCTGCCGCAAAGTTTGTGGAGAGGTTCACTGTGGCAGTGGGTATATCGGCAGCAAAATTCATAGCAAAATTCATACTCTCATTCCAGTTTAAAGTGCCACCGAAAGGTCCTGCATTAAAACCGTAATTGCCAGAAGAACTTTGAGCAGCATTTGCAGAAGCGTACATTCCATTCATTGTGCCATTGCCAATAAATGTCGACAATAATGACATTGATGATGCTGGGATATAAGGGTTTGAAGAATTTGCATTATAGCCAACCGCAACATTTGCCACTGCTGCGTTGGGCAATATGTAAGGAATACTTAAATTAGTGGAGGATTGATAGTAAAAACATCCATTGGTTACAGACGGGCTTGGTGCTGCTATAAACAGGGTGCTGCTACTATTTACGCCAGGAATTGTTCCTGGAAACAATGGAGGGGGTAGCCCTGGTTTATCAATATTAATCAGTAGATATTTGTGACACAAATCAAGTGTCATATTTGCATTTGCAGTAGTAAATATCTTTCCTACAACTGTTGTACCAACGCCAGTGATTATAGGCACATAGTTACATGCACTTGAAAATAATAAATTTAAAGTACATGGTACATCAACGATTATTGCAGGTGTTCCAATTGGGCCACAATCGCCATTTAAGAAAACATTATAAACTTGGGAATTTGTATTAAAACTAAAGCCCCCCCCAAACGAATGCCATAAAACATATCCTGTTTCCACTTCTTTATGAATAGTTAAACTCGCTCCCAATTCTATTCCCCCAGCTGCATAACTGTAATAAGTCAAAGAACCTTCAAAGCCTACTAGATCTTCTGCTTTAAGGTTAAACATCAATATTGAAGCTGCGGCAGAGAAACCTTTTTTTATATTATCAAACTCCATAGATAAACTAGCCGTCACTGACATTACTAGTGTATGAATGTTTATGTTAAGGGAATCGACTTTTGCTTGGAAACCTTGGGAATTATTTGCCATCAGGATAATGCCCCCACCACCAGAACCTTTCCCGATGCCTACCATCGACTTTACTGCTGGGAATGTGACAGAACCAGCAATACCAAAAGCCCAATAAGCTGAATTGTCACTTATCTCAGTGGTATCGCCATTTACTATTGGAATCGACGCTGCTAAAGAGCTTTGCATGATTGAATCCATATTATCTATTGATACATTCTTGCCAATCTTTAACAAAAAGCTACCTACAGCAACATTTGCAACATCTAAGTTTACCGCTAAATTACCTTGAACTGCGATGAAAACAGCCCAGTTAGCTGTTTGAAGGTTGAACTGTGTTTTGATAGAAGCTCCAGAGGGAAATATACTATTAGCGATACTATTGACAGCAGGATTTGAACTGTTTACAGCCAAGTTTAGATTGGTAATTGCATTTAAATTGTAAGTGCCATTGTTAGTACTACCGCTGTAACTTAAACTTGCGACGGATCCAGAAAGGGGAGCAAATGTTAGTGACTTGAATGAAAAACTGGGCATGTTAATACCCGAAGACATGGCATAGCCTCCTGGAATATTTACTAGCCCCATAGCTGTAAATGACATTTGAACACCACCATTTGTTAAGTTAATGTAGCCACCAAATAATAAAGACGCATTGGTTGTAGCTAAGCCAGCAATTGTTATACTTGAAAAGCTTGCTTTTATCTTTTGAAGGGATGCTGTCAAAATTGTACTATTTCCATTGTTGAAATTGAGTGTATTCAAATTAAAGTTTGTACCCAAGGCACCGGTTTGAATTTGTACATGACCAGAATTGTCAGGCGTGAAACCTAGAATAGTACCCAATTGAATATATCCATGTAGATTTGTTACCCCTAGTGTTGAAAGGGTAGCTGTATCAATATCTAGTGTGGTGTTGCCTATCAATGGTACAGTTTGATAACTTCCCTTATTAAAGTACAGGCGATAAGATGTGTTCTGAATTGTATTGCCAGTTGAAAACGCAAAAGCAGTATGGAAGGAATCTGATTGGACAACCTCATCTACCAATACGGCATTTGGAAGCGTGAAAGTGGAACTTGCAGGAGTAGTTGGAAAGAGAACCAATTTACCACACAGTTTCCCCGTTGAAGCGCCTGTACTTGTTGGTTGCAAAATCAAACCAGTGCCTTGAACAGTAGCAAAACCGAATGCCTTCAAGGTCAAGCTACTTGTTGATAATGACACATTGCCAGTAGGAATAGCATTTCTACTATTGTGGGAATCTACAGAAACGGCAGTTTGATTAAAGTATAAATTACTTCCACTTGTTAAATTAAAAACATTGTTATTGCTAACAGTCATGTAGCCAGAAATAATATATTGTCCTGAACCTGATGAAACAATTGAAGTAATCTTTGTTGGGAATCCCAAAAGGGTATTGAAACTTTGAGAAATACTGGATACAAATATTAATGTATCATTGGTGCCTGTAAATGTAGAATCATAACTAAGGAATCCCATACGGCTTCCTTGAATCAACACCGATTGATTGACGGGGATCACTAACTGAAAACGTCCACTTTTATCACTGATTGCTTCATAAATACTATCACCAACTGTGGCTTTAATCAATTGCTGTGCAATAGGTGCACCTGTTGATGAATCATTTAATATAATTCCACTAATAACTTCTGTTGGCAAAATACCAAATACAATTGGAACATTTTTTCTATTGGTTGCTAGAGATACTTCAAAGCTTGTTGCCGACAATGTTTTATCATCTTTAACGCTAGGCGTAAAGGTTGCCTTGTACCCTTCTGAATTCAGATTGTTACCCACCTTTAGCAAGTAGCCTGCCTCTTCAGCAGTACTTAAATTAATTTTTGTACTTGCCCCAACACCATACAACGGCGATATGGTGAGTGTGCCACTATTAATTTTACTTTTATCAGTAAGCCTTATCACATTTATCAATACCGAATTATCGGAAGTGAAATAGTTAAGTTTTGTAGTCCCTATTTCTAGGATAGCCTGCTCTAGGTTAGAGATAGGTTTAATCTTTTTATAACTAAGCTTTGAGGCATTTGCAGCTTGTATTGGAACAACCTCAGTCTCAAACCCATCTGCCAAGAATTTTAATTCTCCTGATAATTCAGCTTGTTCCAGTTCAATGGAATAGTTGCCAGCATCATCAGTATGGGTGCTTTTGTTTGAGTTATTTACCAATACCAAGGCATTGGGGATTGGAGTACCATCTGTATTGATCAATTGTCCTCGAACAATTACCTTGTTTACTTGAATAGTGAAGTCCTTAGTTAAGTTGCCTGATTTATTTACAGCCAATTGTTCATTGAAAGAATAGTTACTTAAGGTTCTATCCACAAGTCCAAATTTGATAACTGCTCCTTGCTTTAAGTTTGGCAAGCCAGTTATGGTATAATTACCATCGTTATCTGTGATAGCAGTAAATGTCTTGGATGCGTCATAAGTTCCCAAAACATCTGAAGGTTCAAAATAAGCCGCTATTCTAACATCCAATTCACCTTTTCCTTCATACAAGACTTTGCCACTTATCTGGTTGGTATTGTCATTAACAAAATTCTTAACTATTTCTACTACTGGCTTTTGCCCCAAGCCGTCCCAAGATTCTTGGAAGCTTCCATCCAAAGGATAATAGGAACTAGGTCTATTAGGATAGTTTACTTGTACTAAATAATTATCATTGGGATTTATTGTTTGAAAAAGACGTTTGAATATATTGCCATTAGTAAGAGTGGCTACAACAGTATATGATTGATTATTATATTTAACTGAGCCCTTTGCTATTCCTAGCCCCGCATCTGCAAGCGGTGAATATTTGTTCCATTGGCCTTCGGGCATCAAGATATTAATGTTTACTTGGTTGTTCGATGTCCCATCTTTTAGCAATACACGCGGAGTTAGTTCTAGTGTTTGACCAGCCAGAACCACAGGATCAAGTACTGAACCATCTACTAAGTTGTCATATTCATAAGTACGTACAACTTTGCTAAAAAGACTAGAAGGGTGGATCACTTCTATGGTTATGTATTTGAACTTCTGCATAGCTTGTTTCAATACAAGGCTTAGGCTATATTGCCCAAGTGCATCACTCTTTGCAGTTGCAATGGCTACTTTTGTTCCTCCACTACCATCGTCATCAGCACCAAATACTGTTATCAATGCACCCTCAAGAGGGTATTTAACACTACCAACTTTATTATCTTTTACAGTTGCTTGATTCGATTCTGTAATCCCTTTATTAAACACTAAAGGGATATTTTCTATTGTTTTGGTTTCCTCAACTGCCTTATATGCCCATTGAACCGAGCCTTTGATAATAGTTGACAGCGTTTGCAATGGATTATATTCTGGACGGCCAAATACGAAAGTAAGCACTTCACTTGTACCGTTGTTACGGAAAATAACTTTGTCATTTGGGTCTGTCATTTGTACTACAGCAGCATAACGACGGCCCTTTATAAGAGGACTAACTGTTGGCCCATAAATAAAAACGTTCTGACCACTTACATTAAACGCTGGGGTGCGTATAGGTGCAGATAGTATTGCTTGGGTTGCTGTCATTCCATTAGGCACTTCCACTACTTTTAAAGTTGTCTTTATACCTACCATATTTCTTGCACCAAGGCTTGCAGGCTGATTCCATTGAAAAAAAAGGTTTTGCGGATTTATGTTTAATACAGTGTCATTTATTGTTGAATTCGTTAGTCTTAGCACTGGTGGCTCCAATGCCATCACAGGAAACACGCTTGAGCATGCTTCTTTGCCCACATAACCATTAGTAAGGTAGTCCAACGGTGTTACGCAGACTGAATAATATCCATCTGGCAATGGCTTGTTGGTGGCAATTTCTTGGAACGAAACACCAGAACATGTTAGATTATTCTGTGTAATGAATTCTCCCAATTCACTTAGAGGTATCACTTGTGAGGCATTAGGTGCCAACTCTATGGACAATACAGGTTTCTTTATTGTTATTCCCACACTAGCGTCCGTTGAGTTTAGACCGAAGTTGAGGCTAATGTGCTTGTGGCTACCTGACAGGTTGTGTACAATTATCTGGTTGCCAGGCTGGTCAATCAAGTTTCTGAAATCCAGCGAGTAAGGCGGCAATAAAATCAGTTTTGTATCCACTTCGTTTGTGGTGGAAAAGACATGCCCTTGCCCCATAGCACCGATTGTTGCAGAAAGAAACAACAAGATTGAGAGTACTTTTTTCATTTGTGTCATTTTTTATATAAAGCGTTAAAAAGTGTATGTTAAGTTCAGTTCTAAACGAACTTCTTTTGTGCCCCTTGGAAGATTTGTAATTGCCGATACCCCAGGTGCATCATTGTACATGATAATTAGGTCGGAATGGAACTTCTTTGTCAGTGCATAGCCACCTGTCAACGAGAGCGTATGATTGACGGTGGTACTTGAATCCTGTAGCGTCTTGAATATACCCCCATTCATGCCTAGTTTCACTTTCTTTGAAAGGATAGACTTGTTGGCACCCAAGTTTGCCCCAATACTTTTATAGGCATAGCCAGCATGGTCGGTAAGATTAGTAAAAATGATTCCAGTGTTGATGCTCAAATCATTCTTTTTGATGGAGAGACAATAGTTCAATCCAGCAGTTTCAGTATATAATTTCCTTTGCTGACCCGTGTCAGTGAGGGAATTATTCAAATCCAAGGAAGTGTTCAGTCCCAATGTAAGGCATATTGTGTGGGAAGAACCTTTTGTAGAAAAATAGTAACGTGGGCTGCAATTGAGCGTGTTGGTGGATTGGGTGATACGCAAAGAATCGGCAAACCTGCTAACAGTTGGGGTCTGGTCGCTCGAGAAGTTGTAATAGTTCAATTCCATACCAAAATGCTTCCCCGAATAACTGGCATTGCCCGAACCTATCCAACGCACAGAAGCTGCCACGCTTGCATTGTTGAGGTTATCGTTCTGCCTACCGATGCTTCCACTCAAGCGTACGGCACTATGAAAAACCGATACCCCCACACCGACTAATATGTTTTGAATATCGCCTTGCATATAGTTCAACCCCATCGATTGGTAGTTTGGGTCTATCCTTGTGTATTGCAGGTAGGTGTTGAAGCCATGCTTATTGGCATAATTCAGTTTACTGTTGGAGGCAGTGTAGTATTGTGAAGTGGCATTTAGTTTGGTCAAATTGCTGACAATGCCCCACAAGGGTATGCTTTTCTTCAATGCACTATCGGTGGCAAGCGGGGTAGTGACATCATTGGTGTAGTAGCTGATAGCCGACTCATTTTCAAAGGTCAACCCTTTCAAGAACAACGGTAATTTGCACTGCAAATCTAGTACAAGGTTCTGGGCAGGCGTTGGTATGTTCGTAACCAATGCCTCGTTCAGTGCCTGTGTCTTTGCGTTGGTAGGCACACTGTTGGCGTTGTCCATCCCTTTAAGAAAGTTTAGTGCAATGAACCGTTTTGTATTGCCATAACGAACAAGACCTGCCACTGCGTTCCGCTTGTAAGTATAGGGAGGCAATCCCCCGCTGGTATCAATACCAATCAATTCCATCTTCTTCAACCTGCCATAACAAGCACCTATCTTCCAGTTGCCTTTTTCGTATTCCGCACCAATCCCAAACAGTTGGTATCCCGCCATGGCATACTTACTATAGGAGATATTGCGGTAGCCTAGCTGAAATGTAATGTGGTGATATGTTGGGCTGATTCCAAATTGATTGAATGGCTGCCCCAAAACAGCAGTTTGTTGGTTAGTCCACATGAAAGAAAGGGGGATGGCATAACCATAAATACTTAATACAGGGGCACCAGTCAATATGTATGATGAACGAGGGTAGTAAGGGTTTTCAAGATTGCTTCTGTATTCGGTAAGCCCAAGACCCAATGAACCAGAAATGGCAATGGGCTTCTGATGACCTATATTAGATAAGTCCTGCGCTGTTGCAAAGAATGGCAAAGAGCAGAATGCAAGCAGTAATATTTTGATGCCTTTTCTTATCATTGTTACAGTTATGAACCTTGAGCTTCCCACACTTATACATGGGCTATTCATAATGATATTAGAAATACCGTCCAAACCATAACAACCTTGATAATATTGTTATATCCTTTAATTAATACACGCAATGATACATAATAAAATTAAACTTTAACACTATTTTTTAAACAATCTGTTTAACGCCATATAAAGACTTAATTATAATATATCAAGCCAATAAGCTAACACAAGAGTCACACAGCAAGTACGAAATGACTAAATAGAATACAGACAAACCGCAGAAGAGGTTGGATAAAGCACAACTATTTATTCCTAATTTTTTAACGGGAAATGCTTGGAAAGTATTTGGAAAGGCTTGGAAAGTGTTTGAAAAGGCTTGGAAAAAGCAAGATTTTAGTTGAATATAGGATAGTAATGGTAATGTATACTGCAATAGCCGCTCTATATTAAATTAAAAAGATTGCCACAAAGGCACAGAATAAACAGGGAACAAAATCCTTTTACATTTTGATAGGCCCTTTTATCAAAAAATGATGTAAATCATAAATGATGCTGTACGTTTGCAGAAATAAAAAAATATGAAACAATTACTTTTAATGATTGCCACATTTATGGCTTATACGGCATTTTCTCAAGCAGTAAAATTGCCTCAACCTAGTCCTACACAAACTATCAAACAGAATTTTGGACTTGGCTACATTGAACTGAGTTATAGTCGCCCTTCGCTTAAAGATCGTGTTGCTTTTAAAGAATACAGCGAACTTGCCCCTATGGATGTTGTTTGGCGCACTGGTGCAAATGCCCCTACTACGCTTACTTTTAGCGATGATGTGATTATTAACAATGTACACATTAAACCCGGTAAATATGGTTTGTTGAGCATACCAAGTAAAAAATCATTTGTGATTATAATAACGAGTGACACTACCGTAAACCAACCGCCATTATATAATGGCGACCATGATGTGGTACGCTACATTGCACCGATTGCAAAAGCAGGAGACGAGGCAGAACAGTTTACAATGCAGTTCGCGAACATCACTTACGAAACATGCGAACTACAACTTACTTGGGGCAAAACAAGAGTAAGCTTGCCTATCTCTACCAACATAAAAGACAGGGTAAAGGCTGATGTTGAAAAAAGCGAAGCAGGCGATAAACCTTCTTATCAGGCTATTGCAACCTACTATTTTGAAATTGCAAAAGACTACCCTGTTGCATTGGAATATATATCAAAAGGGATTTATTCGGGCAAACCCTCTTTTGCTGCCTTTTTGTTGAAAGCAAAGATTGAGAAGGAATTAGGCGACAAAACTAGTGCTAGGGCAAGTGCAGAAAAATGTATAGAACTTGCAAGAACCGCCAATAACGACGATGCTGTTCGTGCTGCCAAAGCATTGATTATGAAATTGTAGAAATAAAATTTAAGGCTATCTTTACCAAAAGAAAAAATGATTACAAACATTGATCAATTAGATTTCACCAAGCAATACACGTATGCAGATTATCTTACATGGCGTTTTGAAGACAGGGTAGAGCTTATAAGGGGATGGATATGTAGGATGAGCCCCGCCCCATTACGCGTACATCAAGGGATTACCACATCACTAATCTTCCAGATACAAGGATATTTAATCAATAAAAAATGTAAATTATATCCTGCCCCTTTTGATGTTAGACTTACTAACAAAAGGAAGTCCATCCCCAATAAATCAATTACCTCCGTGGTGCAACCGGACATTTCTATTATTTGTGACATTGAAAAGCTGGATGAAAGAGGTTGCATCGGCGCACCCGATTGGGTAATAGAAATACTAAGCCCAGGCAATACTAGGAAAGAAATGAAAGAGAAATTCTCCTTGTATGAAGAAAACGGGGTGAGGGAATATTGGATAATTTATCCTGAATACTTTCAAATACAGGTTTTCGATTTGATTAATGATAAGTTTGTTAATCGTGGCACTTATGTGAAAGAAGACTTGATTTCTGTAGGCATTTTTGAAGAATTCAGTATCGATACGGATGCCATGTTCAAATAAAAGCAATCTTTTGTACTATGAAATTCAATTGGCTGTTCTGTAATATTAAATTGGGTAAACGGGAACTATCAATAATAACGTTTGCTTGGTTTCTTATTTCTGCCCTTTCTATATTGTCACAGGTAGTAAGAGGCACTTCATCAATCAATAACTATCTTGTTTATAAAGGCGTTTACGAGCATTTGATTACCAATAGAAATCTGTATTTGGCATATCCAGCAGAGTATTCCGATTTAAATCATTATGGCCCTGTATTTGGTTTATTGATTGCCCCATTTGCAATAATGCCCCTGTTTATTGGCTGTTTCTTTTGGGGCATATCAAATGCTGCTTTTTTATATTATGCAATCATCAAACTAAATTTAAGCAGAAAAAATTCATTGATTGTTTTGCTGATATGCTTGGTGGAGTTGCAAACATCTTTGCAAAACGTTCAGTACAATCCATTTATAGCAGCCCTAATTATCTTGGCTTTTGCATTTGTGAGAGAAGAAAAAGAATGGTTAGCCGCAATGTGTATTGCATTTGGATTCCTTACTAAGCTATATCCTATCGTTGGAATCTTGTTTTTTTTCTTTTCAGAGCATAAAATCAAGTTTATTTTGTGGGGATTATTTTGGTTGGTAATCTTTACTATTTTACCAGTTATAATCACCTCTCCGCACTTTTTATATCAAACTTATTTTGACTGGTATCATTCTTTGTTAGAAAAAACAAATCAGAACATGCAATGCTCTATGACTGGAGGAATGCAAGATATTTCTGTGATGGGTATAATAAGGAGGACAAGTGGTGTTTATAGTTTATCTGCATTATGGGTTGTGCTGCCTGCTTTTTTGTTTATTTTATTTCCGTTGGGTAGAGTAAGATTATACAAGAATATTGTTTATCAACACTTGTATCTTGCTTGCTTATTAATTGCTACTGTCATTTTTAGTTCATCAGCCGAATCACCAACCTATATCATAGCAATAGCAGGCGTGGCTATTTGGTGGATAGTGCAGGAAAAACCTTATTCTTTATTGAGCAAATTATCATTGGCATTTGCCATAATCCTTACAAGCTTATCAGCAACAGATCTTTTTCCGGGGTATATAAAAGTTCATTTTATAGTAGCATACGCACTAAAGGCACTGCCATGTTTTGTAGTTTGGTGTTTGATAATATTTCAATTGTTGTTTAAAGACATTGAATCAGTTGTGCTAGAAAAAGTATAGGCTCCTATTGCAAATCAGTACCAGAAGTTACATTAGAATTTGTGTTATCAAGAATCCAACTTAAATCGTTTTGGGGTTATCCCCTCAGTATTTAAATAGGGGCTGGTTGAATGCAAGCTTTCCCCATTCATTACTTTCTCATATAAGTTTATATATTGTTTAGCCATTACCTGAGAATTGAAGTTGGTAGCAGCATATTCATTTAATAATTTTGGTGAAAACAAAGAAGCATTTTTAAGTGACCCTGCCAATGTATTTATACTATTAGATAAAATACCTATTGGGGCTGGAATCAATTCGGGCAATGAGCCATACGTACTACCAAAAACGGGACAACCAAAATAAATACTCTCTATGATTGCCAAACCAAAAGGTTCATGCCATAATGCAGGGAAAATCATTCCTTTTGATTTGTTGAGGTATTTAGCCTTTTGAAAATTATCGACACTACCTTTAAAGCTCACATGCAAATCGGGTGTGAATCGAATGCCCATATTCAAATTGAGCCGATTTCCGCCAAGTACTACCAGCTTTTCCTCTGCCTTTTTGGTTATCTGTACTGCCCCAACAACATTTTTCACCTTCCAAGAAGCATCCCCCAGAAAATGGAAATATTTTCTATCAACTCCAAGCTGTGGTTTTTCATACCTATCCCAATCTAACCCATTGTGTACATAAACAGAGCCATGGTATCGGGTTGCTTGATTTTGCGAAACGAAAACAGTATTCTTGTCAAAAGTGAATTCATTATTTACATTGCCATGAAAAGTAGAGATGTAGGGTTTGTTTTGGATACTGTCACTTTGAGAATTCAGGTGAATTACATCAATGCTATTTGGGATTTGCTCGTTAATATCGATTGAAGGATCATACTCATAAACTTCTTCAGCAAATGGACAAGTGGAACCTTTTGCAACGAGATAACTAACCTTGTGTCCAAGCTTATTTAGTTCTTTTCCTAAATCCCACATCACCCTTTCTATTCCTCCATATTTTATAGCTGGAATTATGGTGTTATAAACAATCAATATTTTCATCTCTATAAGTTAATGTATTTTATAAACGAAAATATGGCAAAGAGTTCTATTTTTAATCTCTCAATATAATTTTATCGAGCAAGTTGGTGTATAATCCTTTTTTTTGCAAGACTTATCATCGTAAAAAACACTTTAATTTTATAAGAATGAAAATATCTGGCTTCACATTTATAAAGAATGCTGTTATAAACGGCTACCCAATTGTAGAAGCCATTACTTCTATCTTGCCAATTGTTGACGAAATGATTGTTTTGGTTGGCGACTGCGATGATGATACTCTAGGATTAATTGAATCTATTGGGGATACAAAAATAAAAATCCATCATTCTGTTTGGGATAAAAGCTTAAGAAAAGGCGGAGCAGTTTTGGCTGTAGAAACAGATAAAGCATTTAACCTCATTGATCCCAAAAGTACTTGGGCCTTTTATATCCAAGCAGACGAAGTGATACACGAAAAATATTACGATACCATCAAAAAAGGCTGCGAACAATACAAAGACAACAAAAAAGTTCAAGGATTATTGTTTAAATATGTTCACTTTTACGGTACTTATGACTATGTTGGGGATAGTAGAAAATGGTATAGCCATGAAGTAAGAATCATTAGAAACGATAAGAAAATAGTTTCGTACAAAGATGCACAGGGGTTTAGGGTCGGGCATTCAAAGCTAAATGTAAAGCCATTAGATGCCTATGTGTACCACTATGGCTGGGTGAAAGACCCGGAGCAGATGATGAAAAAGAATAAAAACATGGGACTTCTTTGGCGTACTGATGAAGAAGCCCAAGAATTTTTAAAACAACCGGATTACTTTGATTTTAATGAATTTGATAGCTTGGCAATATTTAAAGATACTCACCCTTCTGTTATGAAAAACAGAATTGCTCAAAAAAACTGGAACTTAAAATTGGACATTACAAAAAAGAAATTAAAGCTTAAGCACCGTCTTACTTATACTTTTGAGAAAATTACAGGAATTAGATTATTTGAGTTCAAAAACTACAGAATTATATGATTGTGTAAACATTTGTATCTCATGCAAAAAACAATTGACTTTACCACAAAAGAATAAAATGATTAGCAATATTGAACAACTAGATTTTACCAAACAATACACTTATGCAAACTACCTTACAGGAAATTTCGACTACCTATTAGAATTAATAATAGGATGGATAAGTAGAATCAATCCTACAAATAAATCAAGTGTAAGACGCCTTTGCATCTCCCTTTGGTTGTATAAATAATCCCCGATGTCATTCACTGTATATATATTTGTCATCATTAATTAATATTTTTAAAATGTTAAACTACATAAAGAACTCATTTAAAAGAAAAATAGCCAGAAGGGTTACTAAAGAATATTCTGCTAAAATTGATAATTTCTATATTGAAAAGTATGGGAATGTTGCATTTGCCAATTGGAATAATCCATTGGTCGCACCTATAATATTGAATGATTCTTTGATAAACTTTTTTGGGCAATTTATAAAAGATGGCGATTTGGTGATTGATATAGGAGCAAATAGTGGAGATACAACCGTTCCTATGGCTCTTTGTGCGGGAAAAAAAGGACTAACAATCGGGTTTGACCCAAATCCATACGTTTTTAAGATATTGCAAGAAAATGCTGCACTTAATTCAAATCTGGTAAATATTGTTCCAGAACCATATGCCATTTCCGAAGCAGAAGAGGAGTTTTATTATATTTCCTCAGAGGCATCTTTTGGCAATGGAGGAATATCCCCCACAGCAAAAAGTAAACATGGCAAGTTTATTCACCCCAATAAAATAAAGGGGGTCAATTTGAAAAAATTTTTAGAAGAAAAATATGCCAAATGGATTGATAGACTTTCTTTTATAAAAATTGACACAGAAGGGTATGATAAAGAAATAATAAAATCAATTACTGATTTGCTTTTGAAATATAAGCCGATAATAATTGCTGAAAGTTTTGATGGTGCCACTAATGAGGAAAAAATTGAGTTATATGAAGTTATTTCCAATCTAGGTTATGACATTTTTTATTTTGAAGATTTCAAGGCGGGTTGTAATACTAAAATGCTAACCACATCCAATGACATTACCATGTGGAAAGAGACCATAAATATTTATGCTATACCTAGAAATTAAAATTAATCTTTATTTCTAAAACGCTTAACTATAACCAATATAAATTCATCTTTTCTGTTAATAAAATGTAGTATTAACTGTTACATAATCTTGGTCTCCAGGAGTGTAGTCCTACTTATACTTTTGAGAAAATTACGGGAATTAGATTGTTTGAATTTAAGAATTACAGGATTATATGATTATGTCAACAGCCAGTTCCCATATAAAAACAGCTAACTTTACCACAAAAAAATAGAATGATTACAGATATTGAACAACTTGATTTTACCAAACAATACACTTATGCAGACTACCTTACTTGGCATTTTGAAGAAAGAGTAGAACTAATAAGGGGATGGATAAGCAGGATGAGTCCTGCACCATTGGTATCTCATCAAAGGATATTAATGTCGCTAAGCAATCAGGTTTATTCGTATCTGAAAGGAAAATCTTGTGAAGTATTTGTTGCCCCCTTCGATGTGCGCCTTACAAATAAAAGAAAGAGTGCTCCAAATAAATCAATTACTTCAGTGGTACAACCAGATATCTCTGTTATATGTAATCCTGAAAAGCTTGATGAAAAAGGATGTATTGGTGCCCCCGATTGGATTATGGAAATACTTAGCCCTGGTAATACAAGAAAGGAGATGAAAGAAAAATTTTCATTGTATGAAGAAAATGGTGTCAGGGAATATTGGATTGTGGATCCCGTACATTTGATGATACAAGTATTTGATTTAAAAAATGATAAGTTTGCTTGGCGAAGCAATTATGTGAAAGAAGATATGATTCCGGTAGGCATTTTTGAGGATTTTGTTATTGATACAGATGCATTGTTCAGCTAAAAACAATTAATAAAATGAGCATTGACCTATTATTTTAAAATGCTTTTAATCCATCACAAATCTTGTTTTAAAAAATATTTTTCAAACTAAAATAAATTAAAAATATGCCTAAATCAGGTCTTTCAAGGTATCTTGAGCTGTTTAAAAATGTCGCAAATCCCGCTGAATATCTATCTAATAAAGTTGTTAGAAAAAAACGACCATTAACCATTGTTACCAAACCCAATGCGGTGGAATTTAAGGTTTCGCCAAGTTTGTATTTGGTTTTTAAAGAAATCTTCATGGTTGATGTGTACAACATCGACTATCTAATATCCTTGCTTCCGTCCTCTCCTACTGTTATTGACATAGGTGCTAATGCAGGTTTTTTTGATATTTTGCTTCTTTCAAAACTGAAAGACAGTAAAATATATGCTTATGAACCAGTGCCAAGTAATGTTTTGTATATCGAATCCCTTTTAAAAGAAAACAATTGGATTAGGTCGCAAGTAAAATTATTTCCTAAAGCCGTTACTGGGGCTGATAGTGGTGGGCTTGAGTTGTTTATGGAAGATACCGCAGACAATCAGGTGGTGGCTTCTGTTTTTAATGGGTTTAATGTAAACAATACCAAGAAAATTAAGGTTGAATCTATAACACTTACACAAATCATTAATGATATAGGCTCAAAAACAATCGATTTACTAAAAATGGATTGCGAGGGTAGCGAATATGATATTGTTTATAATACGCCCAAGGAACTATTTGAGAGAATAACTAATTTGTTTATTGAAGTGCATGATATAGACAAAGAAAAAAACAATATTCAATATTTTGATTCCTATATAAAAAGTATGGGATACAAAACTACATACTCCCCGATAAACGACTTTTGCTGGGCCTTCGAAGGCGTTAAATCATAAAAATGCTCAAACAAAAAATTGTATTTGATTGTGAGAGAATGAAATATCCCAATACTGGTCTATATCACTATTGCTTGCAGTTAGGTAGGGCATTGACACGCTTGATGGATAGGGAAAAAGAAGAACTATACTTTTATCTTGATAAAAAAGTAAATGGATTTTTTGGGGTTAATGATGTTTCATATATCGATCAAAAATCTATTCACAAATTCTTTATTCCTAAAATAAAAAAGGCCAATATTTGGCATTGCACCTATCAGGGTTCAAATTATTTCCCGATCAGAAAAAATCTGAAAACCGTATTAACCATTCACGATTTAAATTTTCTGCACGACACTGCAAAGAGCGATAAAAAGAAAGCTAAATATCTAAAAAAAGTAGAAATAAAAATCAAAGAGGCATCGCATATTGTCTGCATCTCAAAGTTTGTATTGGAAGAGCTAAAACAACATATTAACCTTAAAAACAAACCAGTTTCTGTTATTTACAATGGGTGTAATATAAACGAAAATGATGCTTTTGGTATTACGAAACCAATGATGGGACCGTCGCAAAAGTTTCTTTTTACAATCGGGACAATCGTTGACAAAAAGAATTTTCATGTATTGCCAACGCTACTTGTAAACAATAACTATACGCTGGTTATTAGTGGCATAGTACAGAATGAAGAATACAAACAAGTGATAATAAACGAAGCCCAAAAGCACAATGTTGCAGACAGGGTTGTATTTACTGGGGGTATTACCGAAAATGACAAAAATTGGTATTATAAAAATTGTGAAGCCTTTGTTTTCCCTTCAGTTGCCGAAGGGTTTGGTTTGCCAGTTGTAGAGGCCATGCATTATGGCAAACCTATATTTTTATCTACAAAAACGTCTTTGCCAGAGATTGGGGGCGAAAATGCGTACTACTTTAAAAGCTTTGATTCTGAAAGTATGAGGCAAACCCTAGCGGCTGGTTTGATAAATTATCATTCAGATTCATCAATAAAAATAAAGATAAAAGAGAGGGCTTCCCTTTTTAATTGGGAAAAAGCAGCAAAAGAATATTTAGAAATTTATCGGAGTTTGTACTAACAAGGTTCATTTTTATATAATAAGCTTATTATTTTGTCTTCCCCACAGTAAAAATATACCTTTCATTAAACATCATAGATGCCTTATGATGCATCTTAAGACATTTTATTTGCACATAAAAACATTTACAATGCTTTATAAAGACATTAATGTTGCAGTTTGAAAAACCAATAACGGAGAACTAACCACTTCAGTTATCGATAAAACAAGTTTGTTTAATATAAAAATGTTTCTTTCGGAATTATAAAATGGAGGCTTGTAAAGATTAAAAAAGAGCGACACGATTGTACCGCTCTTTTTTAATCTTTTGTCAGTGTCAATTACCCTTTAAAATGGATGTAAGATGCAATAGCAATAGCTACATAAATCATTAAAACCATCAGTACATTCTTCACTGCTTTGTCAACTTTTGATACTTCTTGTCTCGTTGCCATAACTTCTAATTCCTATTTTTTTAAATTAATTTGTTTATTACGGCTTATTAATAGATATTAGACCGCTATTATA
>Ga0164296_1001250_pt1 | contig 27540 bp, 19 predicted proteins | sample GEODES057metaG_FD_113533 | JGI IMG/M metagenome (GOLD analysis project Ga0164296, IMG submission 113533) | Dystrophic lake water microbial communities from Trout Bog Lake, Wisconsin, USA - GEODES057 metaG | ecosystem: Environmental > Aquatic > Freshwater > Lake | place: USA: Trout Bog Lake...
CCTGTGTGCGTGATTGCACGTCGTTCAAAAAATCACTCTGCCCGTCAATCAGACCGCCGGAAACAATCACACACTCCGGGTCCACCACATTGAATAAATTCGCGAGGCCTTCTGCCAGATATCCTGCAAGTGCGCTGTAGGCCTGCTTTGCCGCAGCATCTCCCGCGCTGGCCAGTGCAGAAATTTTCATCGCCTTCGATGCATCGTCGCCCTCGGGCAACGCCGCGCCGTTCGTATTTCGCGCAACGAATTCTCGCACCAGCGCCGCGGTGGAAACATATGCTTCCATGCAGCCGCGCCGACCGCAGTTGCACGGCTGTCCATCCACGCGGATGACCATGTGCCCGACCGTGCCCGCAAATCCATAGCTGCCGCGCTGCAGTTTGCCATCCATCACAATGCCGCCGCCAACGCCGGTGCCCAGCGTGATGGCGACAAAACTTTTCAGCCCGCGTCCCGCGCCGTAATGCAGCTCCGCCAACGCAGCGGCGTGCGCATCATTCTCCACAAACACCGGCAGCGAAACCTGCCCGTGAATAAATCCGCGCAAGTCAAAGCCTGCCCAGCCGGGAAGATTTTCCGTTGCGGCAAAAACTTTTCCATTCTCTGCATCAATCGCACCGGCGCTGGCCACACCCACTGCGAGCGGCTCGATGCCCGCGGCCTTCGCTGCGCGCATCGACTGCTGCACGGCATCCAACGTGGATTTCGCAATCACATCGCGCCCGCCACTGGCTTGCGTCGGCACGCGCACGTGGTCGCGCGTATCTCCGCGGTCATTCACCAGAGCGGCCTTCACCGTCGTCCCACCGATGTCTACGCCGATCACATATCGCTCCGCACCGGCACTCACTTGCAGCGGACGCAAGGCGCGCACATAGCTTTCGGTAATCGTTCCGGGCCGCGTGATGGCGGAACCGACAACCACGCACCACGCGCCACTCGCTATTGCGCGCGCCGCTTCCTCCGGCGTCGAGATGTGTCCCTCGGCAACAATCGGCTTGCCTGTCGCGCTAGAAAGTTTCTGCACCAACTCATAGCTAAACGAATCATTGCCGCGCGTTTCTTCGGTGTAGCCGTTCAGCGTCGTGCCGATTAAATCCACACCCGCTTCGGCGGCGTTGATGCCTTCGCGCAGCGTTGCAATGTCCGCCATTACCAGCACGTCCAACTCTGCGTGGATGCGTCGCACAATTTCCCGCCACGGTTCGCCGGCAGCGTGCACGCGGTCCGTGCAATCCAACGCAATAATATCCGCACCGGCAGCGGCCAAGGCAGCGGCGCTGGCAAAGTCCGGCGTGATGCGTAACGCCCCGCCTGCATAACTTTTTTCAATCGCAATCATCGGAACGCTGGTCACCGCGCGCAACATGCGCACATGCTCCGCGCCATTCGCCCGCAGCCCCTGCGCGCCGCCGCGCAGTGCCGACTCCGCCACACGCGTCAGCGTTACGTTGTCTTCCATCGGGTCGCCCGGATACGCCTGGCACGACACAATCAACTGGCGGCGAAGTTTTTCAAGCTGCAATGCCATCGTTCTCATCTCTCCTGTGCGGCGCTACGTGGTTAGTCTACTGCATCAGTTATCATGGGAGCTTCTGCGGTGCCAATGGAGGTCCAACCTTGGAAAGCGTACTCGCTCTCGGCGCTCTGCTTGCTCTACTCTCCGGCGTGATGAACGGCTTGTTCACTCTGCCCATGCGTTTTCTCGGTCGTTGGTCGTGGGAAAATGTGTGGAGCGTATTCATCGTCGGCGCCTGCCTTCTGCTGCCGCTGGTACTTGTCAGCGCATTGGCCCCGGCCAGTTGGGCGCTGCTGCTGCATGCGCCGCGCACTGCCGTCATCATTGCGCTCTCCACCGGCTTTGCCTGGGGATTCGGCGCCATCATGTTCGGCCAAAGCGTCAGCGCCATCGGCATCGCTCTTGCAAATACTTTTGTTCTCGCCATCAGCTCCGCACTCGGTTCGCTGCTGCCGATTGTTTTCCTCTCCCCGCAGAAATTATTTGAACGCTCCGGCATCACCATCCTCATCGGCATCGCGATTGAAATTTTCGGCATCACGCTCTGCGGCCGCGCCGGTGTCTTGCGCGAACGCGCGGCCGGCGTTGGCGATACATCGCAGCGCGGCGACCTGGTCGGCAAAGCGCGCCCACTCGCCATCGGCCTGCTACTCGTGCTCGGCTCCGGTCTGCTCTCTGCTGTCTTCAACATCGGCTTCGCCCTCGCCCACCCCATCCTCGATTACGGCAAGGCCAACGGCCTCACAGAATTTTCCAGCACCAACCTTATATGGATACTGATGCTGGGCGGCGGCGCGGTTTCCAACCTGGGCTTCTGCACGTACCTCATGATGAAAAATAAATCCGCAGCAAAATTTATTCAGCCCGGCAGCCTTCGCCTCTACTCATTCGGCCTGCTGATGGCATTGCTCTGGGGCGGCAGCATTTTTGTTTACGGTGCTGCGGCACTTCGTCTCGGCGCCATGGGAGTTTCCATCGGCTGGCCGGTCAGCCTGGCCACGGGTCTGCTGGTTGCCAACGCCGTCGGCCTGTTGCTGGGCGAGTGGCGCGGCGCACCGCGTACAGCCCTGCGCTGGATGTTTGCCGGCATCGCTATACTAGTCATCGCCATTGTCGTGCTTAGCAAGGCCGGATGAGGCCAATCCATCATCACGCATCACGCAACCAACATTGCCGGAAGGTGAAACTCTCTTGAGCCAGCGAACATTCTTCTCTCAATTGCCGCCACTCTCGCGCCGCCGTTTTCTTGAATCGCTCGCAGCCACCGGCGCGGTCTGGGGACTTTCCGCAACTTCGCACGCACTGCCGCTGCATCTGCTTCCGCAATCGATGCACAACGCCGCGGCGCTACAGCAGAAAAGAATCACGCTGCTGGAAGACGGCGGCTTCACCGGCGATGCCTGGGGTTGGCAGTTCACTCACGGCGCATCGGTTGTCGCCAATGCAGGACGCGACGGCAGCGGCGCGGTCCATATCAAAACTGAGAGCGGTGACTACGCACGCTTCCTCGTGCTCGGGCCTGTCGCCGGAAAAACTTATACGCTCACCGGCTGGGTCCGCACTGAAAACATCACCCCCGCGGAAGAGGGTGCCGGCGCCTACTTCGCTGCATCGCAGTTTGAGTTTCAAGGTCGGCCTACAGAATTTACGGTAGACGGGAAACAGGCGGTCGAGATTCGTTACGGCACGCTGACCGGCACCAACGGCTGGCGGCGATTTTCGCAATCGGTAAAGTGCCTGCCCACCACCGCGTGGTTTGAAGTTGTCGCCGGCATCTATCGCGCAACCGGCGATGCATGGTTCACCGGCCTCACATTTATCGAAGGCGATGTCGCCGCCGATCTCAACGAGACGCTAACGACTGCGGAAGCCGCAGCCCTCGTGCACCAGGAAATTCTGCAGGTCTCCGGCCGTACCCGCCCGCGCGCTGCCATCTTCAGCGAGCCCGACTTCCCAGTGCGCGGCATGGCAACTTCGTCGCAGCGCCTCGCAAAACTTTTCAGCGACACGCACGACGTCGCGCTGCTCAATGCATCGCAGCTTGCCGATCCAGGGCAGCTCAATCGCAAAAACTTTGACCTGCTCGTTCTCGGCTACGGGGAAAGTTTTCCGCTGCCTGCAAAAAATAATGTGGTCGAATTTCTTTCCAACGGCGGCGACCTCTTCTCCACCGGCGGCTATGCCTTTCAATCGCCGCTGGTGCAGCAGAGCGGAAGATGGGTTTTCTTCGATCAAACGCTCAAACACGCGGGACTCTCTGCGAACCTGGTGCCAAAGTTTTCTGATGCTGCATGGAAGCCCAGCGATAAAAACTTATGCACGCTGGATGCCGCCGGTGATGTAGCACGTGTTGCTGTGCCCGCGCCGCTCAGTGGTCGACACGCCGAGTGGGCCTTCGACATTCCCGCCACTGGCGACGGCAAACAATTTTATTTCTCTGCGCGTCTGCGCACTTCCGGCCTGCAGCCTGCGCCCAACGGCTCCGCAACTATCGGCGTGGAGCAGCTTGATGCCGGCCACAATCCCGCCTACGCCGCGCGCATGTGGTTTGAAGAATTGCGCGAAGATTCCGATTGGCATTCCATCGAACGCGTTTTCTATCTCGTTCCCGACTGCGTTACGTTGCGAGTTCGCGTCACGCTCAGCAGCGCCACTGGCACGATTGAAGCCACCGACATGCGACTTGAAGCGCGGCCCGATACCGAACGCATCAATACCTCGCTCGGCTGGCCGGAAGATTCACTCACCGTTACGCGCCAGCAACTCGGCCTCTTCGACACGGACTATCGCCTGCAACGCGTCGCCGCGCTGCGCGCACCCGACGGCTCCCTGCAATCTCCAATCCGCGCAGAAGGTTATGTAGCCAGCGGAGTTGTCGGCATGAACAACGCGCGCTGGTCGCCGCTGCTGCACGCGGTGGATGAAGCCGGTCGCAGTCGCGGCTCTGCCGGCGCGCTGATGCATCACTACAACGGCTACTTCAACCGCAGCAGCTGGGCCTACTTCGGCGTAGCAAATCATGACATCTTCGCTGACGACTCTGGGGATGCCGTCGGCCTCAGCGCTTTTAAATCGGCCGCGCGTGCGCTTGCGCAGAAATGTTATCTGCACACGCTGGAAACAAATTACGCCACGTATCGCGATGGCGAAGCGGTACAGGTTCGCGTGCTCGCCAGCAATTACGGCCTGCACCCCGCAACGCTCAACCTGCACTTTCGCATTATGGATGGCGATGCCGTTGCGCATCATTTCCAGCGCAGCATCACTCTGCGCGCCGGTGAAACACTCGCCGTAAAAGAGTCCTGGCAGCCGGAGAAATTTCCTGCCACGCATTACCGCGTGATTGTCGACCTTCTCTCTGCCGATGAAACGCTCGACTCCATTCGCAGCGGCTTCCGCATCTGGCGCGCAGAAACATTGGCAGCAGGTATGCCAATTAAGTTCCACGATAATTATTTTCACGTTGAAGACAAAGCAGTCTTCCTGCAAGGCACCGACGATTATCTGCACACCTTTATCGATCAGGATGAAAATGCCGACACCTGGCTGGCCGATGCGCAGGGCTGCCGCGATTCCGCAATCGACGTCTACGAAAATTTGATGGGCCTGCGCGGCCCGCAACACCGGCCCACCGAAACATGGTGGCGTTGGGTGGACGCAATGCTGCTGAACACGCAGGCCGTGGGCGGAATTTTCTTTCCCGGCATGCTGGTCTTCAGCAACACTGCTGTCAGCGACGCCGACCTCTCCGATCAAAAATCCTACGTGCGCGCATTCGCCTCGCGCTACGGCAAGGCGAACGGCATCATGTATTACCTCAACGGGGATCTCGAACTTCATGATCCCAACCTGCCGGACCTGCAACGCCTCTACAACGATTTTCTGCGCCAGCGCTACGGTAGCGATTCCGCACTGCGCAGTGCGTGGACTCTCTCGCCGCCGGAAGCGCCGCTCGGTCAGTTGAAAATCAGGCGCGGATCTGCCGACTGGCGCGACATTCGCACGCTGGATGATTTCCATTTCCGCACGCAGCTCGTGCGCCGCTGGTTGAACGCACTGCATGACTCCATTCGCGAAGTCGATCAGCATCATCCCGTTACGGCAGAGTTTTATCAGGAACCCGTCTCCGGCATCGACCTGCTCACAGCACTCGGCAAACTTGAGCTTGCCAACTTCGGCTACTTTCACGAGAAGGACTCCGACTACTATCGCTTCCCGCAGGTCTGTCGTTTTCTAGACCAGAGTATGCGCGGCAAGGGCATCAACATCGGCGAGTTTGGTGTGAAGACACACCCGGCGTGGAATGACGCCGGCTACTACATCGAAGCGCGCACGGAAGATTACGAGCATCAATATTTTCTTTCGCTCACGCATTACGGCTTCGCGCTCGGCGCGTCCAAGATGCAGAACTGGTGCTGGAAATATCCCGCCGATCTGCCGTTTGAATGGGGCATCAATTATCCCAATGACATGGTGCCGCGTGATGTGCGCGCTTTCTATCGTAATAGCGGTCTGATCTTCCGCAGCCTGCGGCCAAAATATGTCGCGAGTGAAACTGTTCTTCTACTCGCCAGCGACAATCGCATGGGCGGCCAGGGCATGCGCATTGTTGAAGGCCAGCTGAATGCCATCCGCCTGCTGCTCGATGCTAACGTTCGCTTCGGTACGCTCACCGATGAATTTCTCGCGGACCTGCCGGCAGGCACAAAAACAATTTTCTATCCGCTGCCCTATTGCCCCAGCGATGAGATTGTTGCCGCGCTGGAAAAATTTGTTCAGCAGGGCGGTCAGCTCTATCTTTCCGGAGACATCAGCTACGACACGCTGCGCCAACGCACACGCACGGAACGGTTGCAGAAACTTTGCGGCGTTGATTTTGTTTCTGAGCGTTATCCCAATTTGCAATTTCAAAAAACGGATGTGCTGTTGCAACCGGCGCCGAACTCTTCCAACGCCTGGCCCAAATATTCCGCCGCGCCCACCATGGTGCTGCGTTCCGCCGGTGCAAAAACTTTATTGGCGGACGTAGACAGTCATCCTGTTGTCACTGAATTTGAAGTCGGCAAAGGCCGCGTCATTTTTTCCTCCGACCCCATTGAACTTCACGGCGATGCGCAGTATCAGCGTTACGGCCACGAGTTCTACCGCGCCCTGCTGGAGCAATTTGAAATCGCACGCGAACGCATCACGCCCGCCGATGGCAGCGTACATTGCTTCCGCGTGCCCACGCAGGATGCGCGCGAAGTTCAAGTGCTGGTGAACCACAGCGCCATGCTGCAGAAAATTTCTTTGCCCACAGCCGCTGGCAACGTACAGCTTTCGTTGTCCACGCATTTGCCTGGCGTTGTTGTTGCCACATCCGATGGCGTGCAGGCCGTGGAGAGCACCGGCAACGTCAGCATTGACGCACATCCGCTCATCGATACCAATCTACACATGATGGCGATTGCATTCGGCAGCCAACCGCTCACAACTTCGCGTCGCGTGCTGTTGCTGCCTATGGGCACCGGCTCGCTCTCGCTGCATACAAACGCCGCTCTGCAAGAGCCAGTCATTATCGCTGGAGAAATTTCCGGCGGGGCATGGAAATCCTACTCCACTAAACCTGCAACGGTGCACCACAGCAGCATCACCATTCCTATCGGGGAAGAATATTCGCTCGCCATGTTGTTGCTGTGCGAACAGCAGGACGTCGCCGCCGCCATTGCAGCAATTGAAACATGGATGAAGTCGCCGTGGAAGCTGTAGCGCATCCGCTGAAGGAGCAATAAATATATGTCTGGAAAATTTCTTTTGCACACCGTGCTGCTCGCGCTGGCATTGCCGCCGCTGCATGCACAGCAGCCAACCACCAAACCTCTGCTCGATGTGATGCGCATTTCCGCTGAAGGCGATGCCACTGCGGCTCTCGTCACACCAAAGGCCGGCCCTGCGCGCGACGTGCAATGCGATATTGTCATCATCGGCGGCGGGTTGGGCGGAGTCAGTGCCGCACTTGCTGCGGTCAACAATCACGACACGGTCTGCCTCACGGAGCCAACGCTGTGGGTCGGCGGCCAGGCAACATCGCAGGGCGTCTCCGCTTTTGACGACAACAAATATATTGACACCACTGGCGGCACTGCCAGCTATCTCAGCTTCAGCCGACGCATCCGAGAGTTTTACGCGCAGTCTCGTCGCGACAAATCACTCACCACCGCGCAAGCCATCGCCGGTCCGATCGCCAATCCCGGTAGTTGCTGGGTAGGCCGACTTTGTTTTGAACCCGCGCCTGCGGAAAAGATTTTGATGCAGATGCTGCAGCCCTCGCTCGACAACAAACATCTCAAACTCTGGACACACACCGCACCTGTCGCTGTTGATCGTGATGGCCTCAAACTGCGCAGCGTTCTGGCTTACGACTTCGCGCATCAGCAGTGGCTGCGCCTGCACGGAAAATATTTCGTGGAAGCCACCGAACTCGGCGACCTCATCGCACTCAGCGGCCTTCCCTATCGCGTCGGCGCGGAAGCGCAGTCGGAGACGCACGAGCGCAACGCGCCTGCCGTCGCGCAACCGCATGCCAGCCAAAGCTTCACCTATCCCTTCGTACTCGCCGCCGATCAATCGACTGCGTCACACTCTGTCTCCAAACCGACTGCATATGAATCTTTTCTCTCGCAATACACCATGGTCGTCGACTACGGACACGGCAAGCTGCTCACCTACGGATTCTATGAAGCGCGCCCCGGTCTGCCCGGATCCTTCTGGGTCTATCGCCGCTCTGTGGATGCATCAAAATTTACGCCCGCAGATTATCCCACTGACCGCGCCATGATTAATTGGAGCAGCAACGATCACTGCGACTCCAACCTGCTCAGCGGTGACGCAACGCTTGAGGCCCATGCGTTGCAGGATGCGAAACGTCAGTCGCTCGGCTTTGCCTGGTGGATTGAAAACAGCGTGCCCCGCGATGACCATACCGGCATGGGCTACGCCGACCTGAAAATTCTTCCCGCGGAAATGGGCAGCAGCGACGGCCTCTCGCAATTCCCCTACATTCGCGAATCGCGCCGCATCATTCCGCTGCGCACCATTGTTGAAGAAGACCTCGCTGTTGATTTCCAACCCGGTTCGCGCGCGCAGCTCTATCCTGACACTGTCGGCATCGGCTGGTATCCCATCGACATTCATAGTTGCGAGAGGCAGGATTTTGTTTCCGCGTCGAAGCCGTATGAAATTCCTCTCGGCGCGCTCATCGCCCGCGACGCCGACAACCTGCTCGCCGTCGGCAAAACCATCGGCACCACGCACATCACCAACGGGGCCTATCGCCTGCATCCAACCGAGTGGGCCGATGGGGAAGCCGTTGGCGCCACGCTCTCATTCTCACTCGCACACCACACCACGCCCCAGCAGATTGAATCAACGCCCGCGCAGCTGCAGCAACTTCAGTTGACGTTGGCGCAGCTTGGGCATCCCATCTTCTGGTATGACGATGTCAATGTTGGATCGGAGAATTTCGCCGCCATGCAAATGGCCGGCGCGCGCGGTTGGCTGCCGTTGGGTTCAAACACATTACACGGCGCGCCTGATGCAGCGGTTACACCGAATGATGTTGTAAAGGCTATTGCCGCTGACAACATCAGCGTGGACGTGACATTTGCTGCATCACTTCGCGCCAAGAATCAGGTTGCGTGGGAAGATCTAAAGCCACTCGGATTTGCTATCGGCTCGCGCAGCGGCGTCATTCACCGCGGAGAATTTGCTGCCTGGCTGCTGCAGCAAATTCCGCAGAAATAATTTCCCGGCAGTACTTACTCGACGACGACTGCCTTCACCAGGTTGCGCGGATGGTCCATATCCACGCCGCGATGCAGCGCGATGTAATACGCAAAGAACTGCAGCACCACCACTTCGCAGATGGGCAACAGGTGTTCGCTCACCGGCGCCAGCGCCACCGAATACGTTGCCAATTCCTTCGCCGCCGCATCGCCGCGGTTGATGATGGCAAAAATATTCGCGCCCTGCGCACGCATGTCACGCATCAGTTGCAGCGTTTTGTCATACCGCAGAACGGAGTCCGCATCGCTGCTGTCCTGCATCGCCAGAATCACCAGCGGTGAAGTTTCGCTCACCAGCGCATTCGGCCCGTGCTTCAGTTCGCCAGCGGGGTATCCTTCCGCTTGCACGTACGATGATTCCTTCAGCTTCAGTGCACCTTCACGTGCAATCGCGTAATGCACGCCGCGCCCCAGGTAGAGGAACGATGTCGCGTTGTTGTAGTCCGCGGCAATTTTGTCCGTCGCCTTCTGCAACTCCGGCAACTGCGATGCCAGCAATTCCGGCAACGCAATTAATTCCTTCAACTTCTCTGCGACCGTCGCCTTGTCCAGCGTTTTGCTTTCTTCGGCGGCAAACAGCGCCAACAGGTAGAGCACCGTCAGCTGCGTCACAAAACTTTTCGTGGCCGGCACAGCTTTTTCCACGCCCGCCATCGTCGGCATGGAGAGAGCGGCTTCGCGCGCCATCGAAGACGCCGCAACATTAGTAATCGCCAATGTGCGATGTCCCAGGCCAATCGCCTTGCGCAGCGCGGCCAAAGTGTCCGCCGTTTCGCCAGACTGCGAGATCACCGCAATCGCTGCGTCCTTGTGAGCCAGCGTCGAGCGGCAGGAGTATTCGCTCGCGTACTCCACATCCACCGCAATGCCGCTCAGGTCCTCAATCATGATTTCCGCGGCCAGGCCGGCATGTCGGCTCGATCCGCTCGCCGCAATCACAATCTCGCGGTTGGCGCCGAGCCACTTCTTCACCGTGTCAAAAATCTGCCGGTTCCATCCACCCTGTTGCAGGTAGCGCGCCAGCGTATCGGCAATCGCTTTCGGCTGCTCGTAAATTTCGCGCAGCATGTCGTGCTTGAATTCCTTCATCTGATCCACTGCTCCACTCATCTCGTTTTTCGTGTCCATGTTTTGATTTTATCGTGCCGTGCATCATACTGCTTTCTACATTTCCGGATGCAGATGCATACGCAGAAACTCAATATAAATCGGCCAGTCCCACGCCACAATGCCGTGGCCTCCGTCATGCATTGAATACGCCAGATCATGCAGAATCGGCTGCTGCGCGGCCGGCCATGTTGTCGTGTCCAGCGCGTCCTTGCCCAACAACTGATACACCGGCCCGGCCGCCACTGCCGCCAAAAATTCCCCCTTCGGGTCACTCCAGTAATCCGTGCTGCCGGTTTGCAGCAGCAACGGCCGCGGCGCAATCAAGGCAATCAGCAAATGCGCATCCATCGGGGCTTTGTCAGGATAGCCGGCGAACTGCGCATAATTTTTCGTGAACCAATACGGATAACGACTCGGCGCCATCAGGTGTGCAATCGTCTCGCCGTAATCGCGATGGCTCAACGCCGCTCCGCCTTCGCCCGAACAGCTTGCAATCACCGCCGCAAATCGTGTGTCGCTGGCACCGGCCCACATCACCGCCTTGCCCAATCTTGAAACGCCGTGAATCGCCACGCGCTTCGCATCCACCGATGAATCGGTTTCAAAATAATCCTGCACGTGGCTCATGCCCCACGCCCACGCCGCCACCGATCCCCAATCTTCGCTGTAGTGCGAACGTATTCCCTCGGCAAAACCATTCGCCGAATCGGGGTCCACATCGCCGTAATAGAAGGTCGCCACGCCAAAACCGGCATCTAACAGCGCGTCAATATTAATTGGCGCAAAGCTAGGCGTTGTCGGCGCGGGGATGCGTTCGTTCTTTCCCGGCGTCATCTTCTTCACGTCCCAAACAGTACGCGCCAATATTCCGGGGTCCTTCGCTGCGTTCGAGTTCGCGCCAAAGCTGATGCTGAGAAACATCGGCACCGGTTTCTTCGCTGCCGCCGGCAAATAAATCAGCACGTCAATTGCAGGCCATCCCGGTTCGCGCGAAAAATAAATCCTCACCTGTTTGCGAATGGCCTTGCCGCCCAGCGCCGGAGTGCCTTTATCAACAACTTCAAACCGCTCGCCCGCGGGCCTTCCCGGAGAATGCCCGTACTGCAGCTGCTCAAACATCTGCAGCAACTCCGGCCGCCGCTTCACGTACCAGGTCTTCGCATCGCGCACACGCTGGCCGTTGTTCAGCAGCAGCGGGTCTGCCAGCGTGTAGCTGCCAACTTCTGCTTCGTCATAATTTGCGGGGATGCCGGCCACCACCGGCGTGGGCGGTTTCACGCCTTGCGCAGCCGGAGTCGGTTCCGGCGCAGTCACCTGCGCGGCAAGCGTTGCAGCCGCTGCCAGAAAATTGCCAGCCAGACTTTCTTCACCATGGCACTCACCAGTGAAGAAATATATCAGTACGAGAGCCCGATGGGACAATCGATCAGCGTCTTGTCACTCACCGAAACGCAGACAGAAATCGGCGGCGTCTTTTCCGTCTTCGCCACGCCGTTCACCCGCACCTCCACCACAATGCTGGCGCCGCTGCCCGCGCCCACGCGTTTGGAAATATCCACGTGGTGCGAATGGATGGGCCCGTACTGGCTGCCCGTCGTCCAGTCCTCGGTGAATTCCTTGAAGGTGTAGTCCTTGTATTTATCCGGATGCTGTTGCCATTGCGCGTCATTCATTTTGATGCCGTACGCGCGCGCATAATCGCCCTGCTCCAACGCGGTGAAGAAACTGCTCACCTTCCACTCCGCCGGAAGATCGCTGAAAAACCAACCGTGCCCGCTGAAGTAGCCAGCCAGGCATACCACCGCCGCCAGAAAAATTCCCAGCAGCACACCCAGAAAAATCCGCGTGTTGCGGACCTCTTTGCGTTTGTCATACTCCGGTGCATTCAGCAATGTCATCGATTTATCCTCGCTGGAAAACTCCGCTCCAGCAGCTTCTACATAGTAGACACCGGAGACCGTGAATTTGTCCCCGGTCAATCCAGGTAAATTTACTCGCGGCTGAAACTCGTTTCCATCTTTTCCTCGTGCCGCTCCAGCGCCAGGTCAATCAGCCGCGTAATCAGCTTCTTGTACGGCACGCCGCTCGCCTTCCACAGCTTGGGGTACATGCTGATGCTGGTAAATCCGGGCATCGTATTAATTTCATTCAGATAGATGCGTGTCGGCTTCTTGCCGTGCGCCGGGTCCAGCAGAAAATCCACGCGCGCCAGCCCGCAGCAATCGCAGGCGCGGAAGGCCGCAATCGCCAACTCACGCACTGTTTTTGATTCCTCGCGCGATAGCGGCGCCGGAATCTTCGGCACCGAACCATCGCTGAGATACTTCGCTTCGTAATCGTAAAATTCCTTGCCCGGAACAATTTCTCCGGCCACGCTGGCCAGTGCCGCATCATTGCCCAGCACCGCCACTTCAATTTCGCGCGCCTTGCGTTTGCTTCCGCCCACGCCCTGCTCAATCACCAGCTTGCGATCAAAGCCCGCCGCCAGGTCCATCGCCAGCAGCAACTCTTTGCGGTCATGCGCTTTGCTGATGCCCACCGACGAACCAAGATTCGCCGGCTTCACAAACATCGGATATTTCAACGCCGCTTCAATCTTCGTCACGCAGGCGCGCGGCCGCTTGCGCCACTCACTGCGCAGCAGCGTCACATGTTTTGGAATCGGCAGGCCCGCGGCCTGAAACAGCCGCTTCATCACGTCCTTGTCCATGCCGGTGGAGGAGCCAATCACGCCCGAACCCACGTACGCAATATCCGCCAGCTCAAACAATCCCTGAATGGTTCCGTCCTCGCCGAAGGTTCCATGCAACACCGGAAAAATCACGTCCAGCTTCAGCGCGGATGCAGCAGCAACGCCCCCCGCTTCCACCTGCAGCGCCATCAATCCCGCGCCGCCATTCGCACTCGCCGGTTCCGGCGGCACAATCACCGATCCATCGCGCTGCAGAGTCACCACATCGGGCGCGGCTGCTTCATCTGCATCAGCATCAATCTCCGTCGGCTTGCCCTTCAGCAACTGCTCGGCGCTCTGCCCCGTCACCCAGCGCCCCTGCTTGGTAATGCCAATCGGCACCACCTCGTAGCGCTTGCGGTCAATGGCGTTCAGCACGCTCGCGGCAGAGAGCAGCGACACTTCATGCTCGCCGCTGCGCCCGCCAAATAAAATTCCCACCCGAAGTTTTTTTGTCACGGATATATCCTGTTCAGCGTTCTTGCAAACGGTATCGTTTCGCGGACATGGTCCAGCCCACAAATCCACGCCACGGCGCGTTCAATGCCCATGCCGAATCCCGCGTGTGGCACACCGCCGTACCGCCGCAAATCCAGGTACCACTTGAAGGCGTCCAGCGGCAGGCCGTGCTGTTCAATGCGCGACTTCAGCAAATCGTAACTCGCAATGCGCTGGCTGCCGCCGATAATTTCACCGTAGCCCTCCGGCGCCAACACATCCACACACAGCGCAAACTTCGCGTCCACCGGGTCCGGCTCCATGTAGAACGCCTTCACCGCCGCAGGATAGCGATGCACCATGACCGGCCGATCGAACTGCGAAGAAATATACGTTTCATCCGGCGATCCGAAATCATTGCCGTACTCAAATTTATTTTCAATCAGGCCCTTGGCGAACGCCTCGTCCAACATCCGCACCGCTTCGTCATAGCTGATCTTCGGGAACGGCGCGGTCACGCTTTCCAGCTTCGTTACATCGCGGCCAATCACTTTCAGGTCTGCGCGGTGCCGCTGCAGCACGCGCGAAACAATATGCGCGATGAAATTTTCCGCCAGCTCCATCAGCCCGTCCAGGTCGCAGAAGGCAACCTCCGGCTCAATCATCCAGAACTCGGTCAGGTGCCGCCGCGTTTTCGATTTCTCCGCGCGGAAGGTCGGGCCAAAGCTGTACACCTTGCCCAGCGCCATCGCCGTGCTCTCTATATATAGTTGGCCGCTTTGCGTCAGGTAGGCTTCTTCGCCAAAATAATCCACGGGGAAAAGTGTGCTGGTGCCTTCGCAGGCCGCCGGAGTCAGTATCGGCGGATCGGTTCGTACAAATCCCGCCTCGTCAAAGAATTCCGCCGCCGCGCGCATAATCGTCGCACGCACCCGCAGAATCGCAGACTGCCTGGGCGTGCGCACCCACAAATGCCGGTGCTCCATCAGAAAATCAACGCCGTGTTCCTTAAGAGAAATCGGATATGGTTCCTCATCCGGCACGCGCTGCACCACTTCAATATTTTCCACGTCGAGTTCGTATCCCGAAGGCGCGCGCGCATCGGCACGCACTTTGCCGCTCACCACCAGGCTCGACTCATGCGTCAGCGACTTGATGGTCTCAAAAACTTCCGGCGTCACCGCGGCCTTCGGCACAATGCCCTGAATGGTTCCCGTGCCGTCGCGAAAAATCGGGAACAGCAGCTTGCCGCTTTCGCGCAGGTTGTACAGCCAGCCCTGCAGCGTCACGCTGCCGCCTTCATGTTCGCCAATGCGTGCAATCGTTGTCAGCGGCGGTTTTTGCGTTGTCGTCTCGCTCATCGTTCTTCCTGTGTTGCTGATTCAAGACTAGCAGCGTTCCGCTATGCCGATAAACTCCGCCGCTACAAAGGAATATTTCCATGCTTCTTCGGCGGGTTCTTGTCGCGCTTGCCGGCCAGCATGTCCAGTGCGGCATTCAAACGGCGGCGTGTTTCGCGCGGCAGAATCACCGCATCCACATAGCCGCGTTCTGCCGCCACAAACGGGTTAGCAAACCGCTCGCGGAACTCTTCCACTTTTTCTTTGCGCGCCTCGGCCAGAATCGCCAGCTTGTCTTCTTCGCTGAAGGGCTTGCCCTGCGGCCACACCGACTCGGCCATCTTCACTGCGCGTTCCAGTTCGCGTTTGAACACAATGTTCACCGCGCCCTCCGGGCCCATCACCGCAATCTCCGCCGTCGGCCACGCCAGGTTCACATCCGTGCGAATCTGTTTCGAACTCATCACGCAATACGCGCCGCCATAGGCCTTGCGCGTAATCACCGTCATCTTCGGCACCGTCGCTTCGGCATATGCGTAGAGCAGCTTTGCGCCGTGCCGAATAATGCCGCCATACTCCTGCTGCGTGCCCGGCAAAAATCCCGGCACATCTTCAAACGTAATCAGCGGAATATTAAACGCATCGCAGAAGCGAACAAAACGCGCGCCCTTCACACTGGCGTCGATGTCCAGCACACCGGCCAGCACCGCCGGCTGGTTCGCCACAATGCCCACCGGCCGGCCCGCCATCCGTGCAAAACCAACAACAATGTTCCGCGCAAAATGTTCATGCACTTCCAGGAACTCGCCATCATCTACAATCCGCGTGATGACTTCTTTCATGTCATACGGTTGATTGCTTTCCTCCGGCACCAGCGTGTCCAACGCAACATCGGCGCGGTCGGCCGGGTCGCTGCATTCTTTGCGCGGCGGATCATCCAGATTGTTTGACGGCATGTAGCTCAGCAACTCGCGCACCATCGCCAGACACTCGCGGTCGTCCTGCGCCATAAAGTGCGCCACGCCGCTCACTTCATTGTGCGTCTCCGCGCCGCCAAGTTTTTCTTTGCTCACTTCTTCGTGCGTCACCGTCTTGATGACATCCGGCCCGGTCACAAACATGTAGCTCGTCTTCGCCGTCATCAGCGTGAAGTCGGTAATCGCCGGCGAATACACGGCGCCGCCTGCGCACGGCCCAAGAATTGCGGAGATCTGCGGCACCACGCCCGACGCCAGCGTGTTGCGCAGAAAAATGTCCGCATACCCGGCGAGCGAAACCACGCCCTCCTGAATCCGCGCGCCGCCGGAATCATTCAGCCCGATGATGGGCGCGCCGACACGCATCGCCATCTCCATCAGCTTGATGATTTTTGCCGCGTTCGATTCCGAAAGCGATCCGCCGAAGACCGTGAAGTCCTGCGCGAACACAAACACCACGCGGCCGTTGATGCGCCCGTAGCCGGTGATGAATCCATCGCCCGGCACACGCTGCTCCTCCATGCCGAAGTCGGTGCAGCGGTGCGTTACAAATTTGTCGGTTTCTTCAAAGCTGTCGTCGTCCAGCAAAAACAACACGCGCTCGCGTGCCGTCATGCGACCTTCGCTGCGTTGCCGATTGCGGCGCTCTACACCGCCGCCGTCTTCTGCGGCTGCGTGCCGCGCTGCCAGATGTTGCAGCCGTTGTGCGTGTTGTGTCTTTCCCGGGTCTGCCATAGGCTGCGATTTTACCAGCGCCGCAGCCCTCTGGTGGCTTCTCTTGCTACGCCGCCATCGGCCGCGACGCTGCCGCCTGTTTCACGCCGCCCACGCGCCCCACGCGGAAACGTTCCACCATTTCCTTCAGGCTCACCACCTGCTTGAACAACTGCTCGCATGAGTGTGCCGACTGCTGCGCCCCATCGGCAGATTCCGCCGCCAGTTTGCTGATCTGCCCCATGCTCGCATTCACCTGTTCGGTGGTGGATGATTGCTGCGTCGCCGCGCACGCAATCTGCGCCACCATGTTGCCCACTTTTTCTGATTCCTGAATGATGCGCTGGATGGAGTCGCCCGCCTTGCCCGTCACCTCCACACCCTGCTCCACCGCCGTCATGCCGAAGCGCATCTGCTGCACCGCCTCTGCCGTCATCCTCTGCACATTCTTTATGACGGAGGCAATTTCGTTCGTCGCCGTTGAGGTCCGCTCCGCCAGCCGCCGCACTTCGCCCGCTACTACGGCGAATCCGCGCCCCTGCTCGCCGGCACGCGCCGCCTCAATCGCCGCGTTCAGCGCCAGCAGGTTCGTCTGCGTCGCAATCTCATCAATCACGCCGACAATCCTGCCAATCTCGTCCGACTTCGCGCCCAGGTGTTCAATGTTCGCCGCCGACTCGCGCACTGACTCTGAAATCCCGCGCATCCGTTCCAGCACATCATCCACAATCACACCGCCGTTGCGTGCACTCTCCGCCGCACTGGTCGTCGATATCACCGCGTTGTTCGAGTGCTCCGACACCATCCGCACCGTAGCCGCCATCTCCATCATCGCCGCGGCAATCTGCTGCACCTGGTGCTTCTGGTTCTCCGCGCTGCTGGCGGAGTGTGACGCCGTCAGCGATATCTCGCGGCTCGATTCAGAAACATTTTCCGCCGTCGCCGCAATCCCCAGAATCATCTCCCGCAAATTGTTTTTCATTTTGTTGATGCTGCGTGCCGTCCGCCCCAGATCATCGTCGCACTCCACCGCCACATCATCACCTGCCAGGTTGTTCGAGGTGATGCCCTCAATGTTCGTCAGCATCTGCTGCACCGCATGCAATATGGACCGCGAGATGAACACCGCCACCGCCATGCTCACGGCAACACCCAGCAGCGTCAACAGCAGCAACCGCAGCCGAGCATGCGCGTTCTGCGCCACCTGCTGCTGCATTGCGTCCTTGTGCATCTGCGCCAGCACATTCGCCAGCGTGCTGGAGTCCTTCATGATTTCGCCGCGCGTCTCCACCGCGCCCGGCGCATCGTAAAGGCCCGTCGCTGCTTCCAACGCCGCCGCAGTTTTTCCGTCGCTGCCCTGCAGAATCCCCATCACCTGCGTGTTCAACATCGCATCGGCGGCCACGTCCTGCTGCAGCTTGTCGAATTGCGCTTTGGCCTCCGTGCTCACCAGCAGCGGCTGCAGCAAATCCATCTGCGTCGACACTTCCTCGCTGCCCGGCCCGCTGGAGCTCATACCGGCTACTTCACTATTGTTTGATGTCATCAACAGGCTGCGCATCCCGTTTTCCATTGCCATGGTCGCCGCCTGCACATTGCACACCTGCTGCTCGGCGCGCATCACTGCATTCAACGCCTGCATCTGCGTCTCATTCACCATGGCCGACCGGCAGCCCAACAGGCCCAGCAGCGCCATGATGACCAACAGGCAACCAAACCCAATTCCGATTTCCAGCTTCAGCCCCAACCGTCTCAACTTCATACTTATGCCCATCTGTCCGGTCGGCTCATCGCAGTACCACTCCGCAAATTTTTGTCCGGATATGGCCGTCCACTGTTCCTATCGGGCCGCATCGCCGCCTGCATTAGCCCCGACCCGCACCCGTTCCCGCGTTTTGCCGCAACCACACACGCGCATTCGGGAATCCCGCCAACATGTTTCGGGAATTCATCTATATAGAGTGATGACTGTCACTAACAAAGCATCTCTCGGCGGGTTACCCTGAACCTTCAGCACGGCTGCCCATTGGCTCGCTCGACGGAAATACGCACCATTCGCGCCCTCTAGGTAATTTGTCCGTGTGAAAAGTATGGTTTGCGCTTTTCGCGCAACACTGGTTTCATAGATGTATTGGAGAAATCTGCGCCGCGATGATGTTTATCAATAGCCCATTTACAAGAGTCGTAATCCTTCTGCTGGGGGCTATTGGATTTGGTCTTGGACCTTTGGCGCTCGCCTGGCTCTGGTCCTGGGCCTATGCACCCAAAAAACCTGGTGCTTCAAAGAACGCAACGTACGAGTGCGGCCTGGAATCCAAAGGCGATCCCCGGATACAGTTCCGCGTCGAGTACTACCTCTACGCCATCGTCTTTCTCATCTTCGATGTGGAAACAGTTTTTCTGCTGCCCTTCGCGGCAGCTTTCACGGGCCTCAGCGCAGCCGCCTGCATCGCCATGCTGGTCTTCGTCCTGCTGCTGGTGGAAGGCTTAATCTGGGCTTACGGCAAGGGGATTCTGCGCTGGGTGTAACACCCCGCATCAACATTCGTACTTCAACAGTCAGGCACGTCAAAAACCGCAGGGCTTCAAATCTGCAAGGCATCGAAACTTATGGATCAGGACCTGAAAATCCAGCTCGGCAAACAGGGTGTGTTCACCACCACGCTGGAAGAGGTTTACAACTGGGGCCGTAAAAGTTCCGTCTGGCCGCTGACCTTCGGCCTGGCCTGCTGTGCCATTGAGATGATTGCCACCACCATGGCACGGTATGACCTCGCCCGTTTCGGCGCTGAAGTCTTCCGCCCCTCGCCGCGTCAGGCCGACCTCATCATCGTCTCCGGCACCGTCACCAAGAAGATGGCCCCCCAGATTGTCCGCCTCTACAACCAGATGCCCGAGCCGAAATATGTCATCGCCATGGGTGCCTGCGCCATCTCCGGCGGCCCTTTCCGCGACGGCTACAACGTACTCAAAGGTATTGACCGCTACATTCCTGTGGATGTCCACATCCCGGGCTGCCCGCCGCGCCCTGAAGCCCTCATCTACGGCTTCATGGAGCTGCAGCGTCGCATCCAGCAGCAGGAACTCACCGGCGTTCGTGCCCCCTCCTTCACCGTGCCCAGCGAGCCCAGCGAATTTCACATTCCCGCCTTCGGCCAGCACGGTCTGGAACCGGCCATGAATGCCAGCATCGCTCCGCGCCCGCAACTGGTGCAGATTACCCCCGCACCGGCGGAGAAGGCGACCTCATGAGCGCGCTCGACATCAACGCCATCCTGCAGGCCATGCAAACCGCCGTTCCCGGCGCGCAGATTACGCTTCTGGAAAATCCCAGCCCCTCGGCCCAGCACTCGCTGCTGCTCCCGGCTGAACATGCCATCGCCCTCGCCAGGTTCCTGCGGGATGAGCCGACCCTGCGCTTCGATTTCTGTTCCAACGCCACCGGCGTCGACTGGCCCGACACGGAAATCACCGAGAAGATCAAAACGAAGACCCTCGTCGACGGCGTGGAAAAAGAAGTGGAAGAGACGCGCAAGACCCTGCGCCCCGGCTATCTGGAAGCCGTCTACCACCTCTTCTCCATGGAACTCAAACATGGCCCGCTGGTCATCCGCATGCGTACTGCAGACCGTGCCGCCAATGTTTCCCTGCCCTCGATGACCGCCGTCTGGCGCAGCACCGACTTTCAGGAACGCGAAATTTTTGACCTCTTCGGCATCGTCTTCACAGGCCATCATGACCTCCGCCGCCTGCTGATGTGGGAAGAATTTACCGACCATCCCATGCGCAAAGACTATGCCCCACCGGCAGAAGATGACGGCACCGAACGTCCCGTCGTTGAAGTCGCCGCTGCAGAAGGGAGTGTGGCCGAATGAGCCTTGCCAACCCCATTCCCATGCCGCTCGATAATGCCGGGGAACCGGAACTGCTCGAAGTTTCCATGGGCCCACACCACCCTTCCACTCACGGCGTTTTCCGTATGGATGTGGTGCTCGACGGCGAACAGGTCGTCCACCTGAAGCCGGTCTTCGGCTATCTGCATCGCAATCACGAGAAGCTAGGCGAGAAGATGAGCTATCTCGGCTCCATGCCCTTCACTGACCGGCTCGACTACATCTGCTCCATGACCAACAACTGGGCCTATGCCATCAGCGTGGAAAAGCTCGCCGGCATTGAAGTTCCCGAGCGTGCCGAATATCTCCGCGTCATCATGGCCGAGCTTACCCGCCTGCAAAATCATGCCGGCCTCATCGGCTTCCTTCTGCAGGACCTCGGCGCCAGCGGTACGCCGCTGATGTACGCCTTCCGCGAGCGCGAAAAAGTTCTCGACCTCTTTGAAGCCATCTCCGGCGCCCGCATGATGTGCAACTACATGCGCTTCGGCGGTTGCCGTGTCGATGCCACACCCGAGTGGCTTGCTGCCGTCCGCAAAGTGCTCGACGGCTTCCCCAAATTCCTGGCCGAGTTTGAAACCCTTCTCACCGGCAATGAAATTCTCATGGCCCGCACCCAGGGCGTTGGCGTTCTTCCCAAAGAACTCGCCATCAGCGCCGGCATCACCGGCCCCATGCTGCGCGCCAGCGGCGTCAATTACGACATCCGCAAAGTGGATGGCTACGGCGTCTACCCGCGTTTCGACTTCCGCGTTCCGCTCGGCGACCACGGCGATGTGTACGACCGCCTGATGATTCGCCTGCTGGAGATGCACGAATCACTGAAGATTCTCGATGCGGCCCTGCGCGATATTCCCGCCGGCCCCATTCAGGACCCCAAGACCAAGGTCCGCAACTTCAAACCCAAGCCCGGCGAGGCGTACGGCCGCATTGAAGCGCCCAAGGGCGAACTCGGCTTCTATCTCATCAGCGACGGCACGCCCAATCCCTACCGCTATCGTGTCCGTCCGCCCAGCCTCATCAACCTCACGGTTCTTGAAGATATGTGTCTGGGCCGCCGTCTGGCCGATGCCGTCGCCATTCTTGGCAGCGTGGATATTGTTCTTGGCGAGGTGGACCGCTAATGCTCGGCTTTGGAATCCTGCAGGGTCTCGGTGAAACCGCGCGTAACTTCTTCGGCAGCTTTGTGTCGAAGGAGCGCCTCACCACCATTCAATATCCTGAGCAGCGCGCCGAACGCATTGAGGCCGCGCGCAACTTCCCCTTCCTCGTCTACGACGGCGATCAATGGTTCGATGGCCTGCGTTGCGTCTCCTGTCTCATCTGCGAAAAGGAGTGCCCGCCCAAGTGCATCCACATCACCAAGAGCGTGGACAAGAAGCCCGATGCCGTCGGCAAGATGCAGTTCTACCCGCAGGCATTTGATATTGATATTTCCGTCTGCATGAGCTGCCAGATCTGTGTCGAGGTCTGCCCCTTTGACGCCATCAAGATGAACAACGAATTTGAAATGGCCGTGCAGGAGCGCTTCAACTCGCTCGTCCTGCACCGCGAGCAGTTGGCCAAGCCAAACGAATACTTCCACGAAATTCATCCCACCGACGCCGCAGAAGTGGATGGCCGCTTGGCCGCCGAGCGTGAAGCCGCCGCTGCCAAGGCCGCTGCCGCTGCTGCCGCCGCTGCTGCAAAAGCAGCCGCTGCCCCCGTCGTTGCTGCTCCCGCTCCAACTCCTGAAACCAGCGGAGGCACAGGCGCATGACACCGGTTCAGACTGCCGACCAGATTTTCGTTCTGCTGGACCAGTGGCTGGTCTCGCACTCCCCTTTGATTCTTCAGCCGCTGGTCGCCGCAGCTCTTCCTGTCGTCGCCATTCTCGGTCTCTTCCCCGGACTCTTCGCGCTCACCACGGTGCTGGAACGCAAAGGCCTCGGCCGCATCCAGAACCGCATCGGCCCCAACCGCACCGGCCCGCTCGGCATATTGCAGCCGCTGGCCGACGGCGTCAAATCGCTCACCAAAGAAGACATCGTCCCCTACGCCGCGGATAAAATCGTCAACTTCATCGCGCCGGTCTTCCTGGTCATCGTCGTCTTCCTCACCTTCGCCGTGCTGCCCATCGGCCGCAACATGGTGCTCGCCAATCTTGATTCCGGCGTGCTCTACTTCTTCGCCATCGGCGCCGCCACAGAACTCTCCGTCTTCATGGCCGGCTGGTCCAGCCGCAACAAGTACGCCCTGCTCGGCGCCATGCGTGCCGTCGCCCAGATGATCAGCTATGAAGTTCCCCTGCTGCTCTCGGCCACCTGCGCGGTGATGACCGCCGGTTCGCTTTCCACCGTCGCCATCGTCGCCCAGCAAGGCGGATTCACCGGCATCTTCCCCCACTGGTACGTCTTCACGCCCTGGGGATTCGCGGCCTTCCTGCTGTTCATGATTGCCGCCCTCGCCGAATCCAACCGCTCGCCCTTCGATATGCCGGAAGGTGAATCGGAAATCATCGCCGGCTACTTCATCGAATACTCGGGATTCAAATTCGCCCTCTTCTTCCTCGGCGAATATCTCGGCATGTTCGCCATCAGCGGCATGGGCATCACGCTGTTCCTCGGCGGCTGGGGCGCACCGTTTTCATTTCTCGACTTTGTTCCCAGCTACCTTTGGTTCTTCATCAAACTTTTCGTCCTCATCTCGGTCTTCATTTGGATCCGCGGCACGCTGCCCCGCCTGCGCACCGACCAGTTGATGGACTTCGCGTGGAAATTCATGCTGCCCATGGCCCTCATCGTGCTCGTCGATGCCGGTCTCTGGCGCTGGCTCGCTCCCGGAGCCGCCCGCTGGGCCATCACCACGCTCATCGTTCTTGTTCCCTACATCGTGCTGGGCCGCGCCGTTGGCTCCGGAAAAATTGAGAAACGGAGCTATCGTTATGCCTCGTAATCTCCCAGCCAGATTGGAGCGCCTGTCATGAACTTTGCCCTGCCGGCATTTTTCGCCGCGCTCTCCATCGCCGGTGCCGTCGCTGCGCTTTCCCTGCGCAACCTGGTGCACTGCGCCCTCGCTCTGGTCCTCGCCTTTGCCGGACTCGGCGGCCTCTACGTCGCTCTGGGCGCGCAATTCGCCGGCCTCGCGCAAATCCTTGTCTACTCCGGCGCCGTCGCCATCCTCATTGTCTTCGCCGTGCTTCTGGTCCGCGAACGCGATGAAGAGCAGCGCCATCCGATTCGCTGGAGCAACTCGCTCAGCGGCATCGCCGTCGCCGTGCTCGTCTTCATCGCCATCGCCCGCATCCTCACTTCAGATTCAAGCCTGCACCGCGCCGCACCGGCTGCGCCTTCGGCCACCATCCGCGACATCGGCACCATGATGATGGGCGCGGACATTCTGCCTCTTGAAATCATCGGCCTGCTGTTGACCGCAGCCATGCTCGGCGCCGTCATTCTCGCGCTGCGCGAAAGAAACGCGGTGAAGTCATGACCCTCGATTCACTCCTTCTGGTTTCCGCCGCGCTCTTCGCCATCGGCCTCGCCGGTGCCCTGCTGCGCCGCAACGCAATTCTCGTGCTGGTCGGCATTGAACTCATGCTCAACGCCGCCAATCTCAACTTCATTGCCTTCTGGCGCTTCTCCGCGCATCCAGAGGCTTTCACCGGCGTTCTTTTCCTGCTCTTCTCCATCGCCGTCGCCGCTGCGGAAGCCGCCGTTGGACTCGCGCTCATCATCGCCATCCACCGCCATTACAAAACCGCCAACGTCGACCGCATCGACAGGATGAAAGGATGAGGGGCTGAACGAATCATGAACGCTAGCTGGATCGTCACTCATCTCTGGTTGATTCCCGTTCTGCCCGCGCTGGCCGCCGGCATCGCTGCTCTGCTGCCGCAGTCCCGCCGCATTGCCGCTGCATCGCTCGCCATCGGTGCCATGTTCGGATCGCTGCTGCTTGCGCTCTGCGCCTTCACCAACGTCCTCATGCATCTCGGCGGAGAAGAGTCCGCCCGCGCCGTGGTCAATTTCAACTGGCTGCAATTCGGCGGCAGCTGGCTCCGCCTCGGCTGGATGCTCGATCCGCTCACCGCCGTCATGCTGGTGATGGTCACCTTCGTCGGCCTCTGCATCTTCATCTTCAGCATCGGCTACATGGCGCACGACGCCAACTTCACCCGCTTCTTCTGCTTCCTCTCGCTGTTTGCCGCCGCCATGCTCGGCGTGCTCATCTCCAACAGCCTGCTGCTGCTCTTCATCTGCTGGGAACTGGTCGGACTCACCTCCTACCTGCTCATCGGCTTCTGGTATCAAAAGCCATCCGCCGCAGCCGCCGCGAAAAAAGCCTTCATCACCACCCGCATCGGCGACCTCGGTCTTTTCGCCGGTATGCTCTGGCTTTCCTACAGTGCCGGCACGCTGCTCTTTTATGACAATGGCTCCGGTACGATGGAACACACAGCACTCGCCGTTCTCGCATCGCACATCACCGCCATCGGCATCTCCGCGGCCACGGCCATCGCACTGCTCATCTTCTGCGGGGCCGCCGGCAAATCCGGCCAGTTCCCGCTGCATGTTTGGCTGCCCGACGCGATGGAAGGCCCCACGCCGGTCTCCGCACTCATTCACGCCGCCACCATGGTTGCCGCCGGTGTCTTCCTTGTCGCCCGCGTCTATCCGCTGATGTCCTTCGGCATCCTCGCCGGCGGCTCCACGACGGCACTCACCGTCGTCACCTGGGTCGGCGCCTTCACTGCGCTCTTTGCCGCCTGCATCGCCGTCGCGCAGCAGGACATCAAACGCATCCTCGCCTACTCCACCGTCTCGCAACTCGGCTACATGATGCTCGGCATCGGCGTGGGCGGAGTTGCCGTCGGCATGTTCCACCTCATCACCCACGCCTTCTTCAAAGCGCTGCTCTTCCTCGGCGCAGGTTCGGTCATTCACGGCTGCCATGACGAGCAGGACATCCGCAGCATGGGCGGCCTGCGGAAATACATGCCCGTCACCTTCGCCGTCTACGGCATCGGCATGTTGGCGCTCTGCGGATTCCCGCTCTTCTTCTCCGGTTTCTGGAGCAAGGACGCGATCCTGCACTCCGCCAGCCTGTGGAGCGTTTCGCGCATTCCTTTCTACATGGGCAGCTTTGCCGCTCTGCTCACTGCCTTCTACATGACGCGCCAGGTCGCTCAGGTTTTCTTCGGCAAGTATCGTGGCGATTCCCACCACGCCCCGCATGAAAGCCCGGCCGTCATGACCGTGCCGCTCATCCTGCTCGCCGCATTCGCGATTCTTCTCGGCGGCATCGGCACCCCGCTCTGGCCCTGGTTCACATCGTTTCTGCATGGCGAAGTCACAACCTTTGACGCCGCAGGATTCTACGAACCCGGCCTCGTTCCCGTCATGCTGACCTCCAGCTGCATCGTCTTCCTTGGCCTCGGCCTCGGCTGGTGGCTCTACGGCAGCAAGCCGCGCCAAACCGCCGCCGAACCCGACACCCTCGAAGTCGCCACACCGTGGCTCTTCCGCGTTCTGGGCGACCGCCTCTACTTTGACGAGCTCTACGCCGCCACCGTATTCCGCCTCAATGCCGGCCTCGCCATCGCGGCAGACTGGCTCGATCGCAGCTTCTGGAACGGCATCGTGCAGACCGTCATCGCCAGCGTCATCGCACTTTCTGAAATCAACACCACGGTCGAATCCAGCGGCATCAACGCCGGCTTCGACGGCGGATGCAGCAGCGTCTCCTTCAGCGGACGCCTTCTCTCGCATCTGCAGAATGGCCAGGTACAGCGCTCGCTGCGCGCCATCGGCATTGCTTTGGTGATTCTGCTGCTGGCATGGTTTGCATTTTCCTGGAGCGTGAAAGCATGAACGCGCTGCCGCTACTCTCCGTCCTCACTGCGCTGCCGATTGTCGGCGCTGCCGCCGTGCTCGTCATCGGTGCCGGTTGCCATCTCCGCGCCCGCTGGACCGCCTTCAGCTTCAGCCTGCTCTCGCTCGCGCTGTCCCTGTTCCTCTGGTGTAACTTCTGCAGCGCCACCGGCACCATGCAGTTTGTCGAACGCGCACCGTGGCTGCTATCGCTCGGCATCGAGTATCACCTCGGCATCGACGGCATCGGCCTGCTGATGGTTCTGCTCTCGGCCATCCTCGTTCCCATGGCCGTGCTCGCGTCTTCGCATGTCAAAGAACGCGCCTCGCTCTACTTTGCCCTGATGCTCCTGCTGCAGTCGGGACTCTTCGGCGCTTTCACCGCGCTGAACTTCTTCCACTGGTTCCTCTTCTGGGAGCTCAGCCTCATTCCCGCTTTCTTCCTCATCCGGCTTTGGGGAGGCCCCCGCCGCGCCGCCGCATCCACCATGTTCTTCGTCTACACCATGGTCGGCTCGGTCACGCTGCTGCTCTCCTTCCTCGCGCTGTATATCGCCACCGGCACTTTTGATTTTCTCGCTCTCGCGCAGATGGCCCAGCAGCACCAGTTGCTGCCCGCCGTCGCTGCACACTTCACCGGCGCCAACTACGGCGGCATCAGCGGCGCGCGCCTTCTGCTTCTGCTCTTCTGGGGGGCCTTCCTCGGCTTCGCCGTCAAAGTCCCCATCATGCCCTTCCACACCTGGCTGCCGGAGGCATACGCAGAAGCGCCCAGCGGCGTCACCATGCTGCTCACCGGTGCCATGTCCAAGATGGGTGTCTACGGCTTCCTCCGCATCCTGCTCCCCATCTTCGGTGAACAGATGCAGTGGATGCGTTCCCCGCTGATGACCTTCGCCGTCGCCACCATCGTGCTCGCGCCCTTCGCCGCTCTGGTGCAGAAGGACCTCAAGCGCGCCTTTGCGTACTCCTCCATCAACCACCTCGGCTACTGCCTGCTCGCAGTCTTCGCCATCGCCGCACCCTTCGGTGCCGCGGCCGATAAGTCCTCCGCACTCGCCGGCGCTCTGCTGCAGATGTTCAACCACGGCCTCACCGCCGCCGCACTCTTCTGGTTTGTCGCGTTGATGGAACAGCGCA
>Ga0164296_1001253_pt1 | contig 27485 bp, 26 predicted proteins | sample GEODES057metaG_FD_113533 | JGI IMG/M metagenome (GOLD analysis project Ga0164296, IMG submission 113533) | Dystrophic lake water microbial communities from Trout Bog Lake, Wisconsin, USA - GEODES057 metaG | ecosystem: Environmental > Aquatic > Freshwater > Lake | place: USA: Trout Bog Lake...
AGATTTGCTCTTGCCGGTTGGTTAAAGACTGAAAGAAGATGTTTTTTATTAAATTTCATGAGTCTTCCTCCTATTCTTTTAGGCAGGTTTAGTATTAAGAGAGTCCATAAGACTCTCCCAACTTGAATAACCTAAATTAAGAACAGTTTGGTTCCAAATCTGCGGGTTTATAGAAACTAATGTATAACCAGATTTTGAATATTTGTATTCTATCGTTCCTTCTTGAGTAGAATACAAAGTGTGATCTTTTCCGACCCCTACATTGATTCCAGGTTTAATTTTCGTTCCTCTTTGACGTACAAGAATTCGACCACTCGAAACGAATTTTCCATGGTTTTCTTTAATACCTAATCTTTGCGCATTTGAATCACGTCCATTTTTCGTGCTTCCGGCACCTTTTTTATGAGCCATATTTTAAATGTTATTCTATTAAGAGGTTAAATTTTTTAAAGGGTTGGATACTTAAAACAGAATTAAAATTTAATCTTGTGTATTTTATTCTACAACCAAATCTTCTTCGAAACTTTTTTTTTGATTTCATTTTGAAGATTTGGAGCTTTGATTTTAGTCCATGATCATTTAACTTTGCTTGAAATATAAGTGTATTAATAAACGGATGACCTATATTTAGGGTTGAATTTTTTCTATTTTCATTTAATACAAGAACTTTGTTAAATAAAATAGTTCTTGAAATCTCTGGTAGAAATTTGTTAGCAAATTGTAATAAATCATAATAACGTGTTGGTTCGATCCAAAATTGTCTGCCACAAGTTTCTAAAATACCATAAGGTAAAAGCATTAGTTAATTAACATCAAAATAATCATTATGTCCGAAATAAAAGTGGGGATTTAATTGCAGTATTAGGACCCAAAAAAGATCCTGATAAAACATTTTGGTATCTCAATTTTATCCAACATATAAAATCTTTATTTGTAGATACAATTGCAACACAATTTTTAAGATCAGATAAATTTTTAAATTCGTTTGTTTTTTTTGTATTTTGATTTTGGTAATAATTCCAGAATTCTGGTGAGGGTAAAACCCAGAAATCAGCTGGTTTATTTTTTAACTGGTAATAATATGCTCGTTCTCGAATTACTTCTTCTACAGCTTCTTTTTCTAATAAAAATTCACGACTTCCAATTGCAAAATAATATTTCATATAATGAATAATATAATTAATAAAAAATCTAGTCTATTTTAACGAATTTAGTCTAAATTCAGCTTAGTAAGAACTTTGTTAAAATTCATCAGCCTTTCTATCAGTTACCATTCGTCGAACAGTTTTTGTCACTATAGGCATGAAAGGCATTTCTCCCCTTATTATAAAATACACATAATTATATAATAACGCAATTACAGATAAGAAGGGAAATATAGTAAATGTGTCTGTTATTTTCACAATTTTATACACAGAATCCATTGTAACAGAGCTTTCGCCTAAGACACGGTCTCTAACATTTTTAAATCGATTCAAATCTTTAGCAAAGAACTTCATATAATTTTTTACTAAATTTATATTTTGAAGTTCATTAAATCCAAAAAAACCTGGTACAAAGACGTAAAGTGTTGTCACAATCTCATGAACTATCCCTACAGATTGGTATAATAACATCACTGCTAGACTAAAATTTCCTTGATACGCAATTTTTGTAGGTATCCTAAATAGTTTAGGCTCAAACATAAAAACCTGATAATAAACTCCGAGTAATAGGAATGAAAGAGCCTCATTAGTTACATATTTTCTAGTGGTGCCTATTACCCATAATAGTACTGGAAAAATGTCAAATAAATGATTTGTTAACGGATTTGCTATATGTGGGTTTGGATATGTATAAACTAATTTTGTACTTATTTGTATAAATGGAATAATATTTAATAGTGTAACTATAAAAAACCTACTCAAATAAACATACCATCGTTTTGTATATTTATTTATATATTTAGTTAATAAATGCCCACAATAATTCAAACAATAATCCACTTTTCTTTCTATTAAGATTAATAATTTTTCTACCTTATTTATTCCATTTGCAATTATTTGTAATAAATTTATAATTATTAACTTTAATAAATTTAGTGAATCTTTTAAGTTTTTTAATCTACTCTCAAACTTAAATAATTTGATTGATAAATCAGAATTTTCACCAAATTTCTTATCAACAAATACTTTTTCAGTTTTTAGTAATAAACGAATTAAGAAAGATGAACGAGTGTAACTTAATATTTTTAAGTTTAAAAAAACTGATTTAATTAGTAAATTTTTTGCTGCCTTTCTATTTTCTATAATTATTTTTGGCTCATAGAAATTTTTATTTGTTAATTCAGACGAATTTAGTTTATAAACATCTATTGAGTTTTTTAATTTTTCCAAATGTGAATTAAGTCTCAGAGTAGTGGATTTAGAAAACTTTTTCATATTAAAATTTTTTCCTTGGTAAATTCATTAAATAATTCTATTTGTGATTAACTGCAACAATCGATATTTAAAATTTAATCTATAATTTAATAAACTAATTTTAAAATTCCTTATTTTTCGTTTAAACGAAAAATTATTTATACTTAATTTTATCTTGTCTATTACTTTTATCAAGTCTTGCATTGAGTCTTCCCCTATTAAGTCTTCTATATTTACTACAACAATTGCTTTAATTATAAAATATACATCAGATTGTAGTAAATCTTTTATAGATGTATGGAAATTTTCTATTAAATTTCTTATTGCGGATTTTATTGCTAATTCTATTTTTTTCCTAATTTCTGGAATCAAAGTTGGTCTTTTTCTAATCTCTTTAATTAGATCATTAACAATTTTTAAAATAGATTTTAAAATATAAATAGTGCATTTAATTGTTAAAAGTAGTAAAACTAAATTCCTTAGAAATTTTAGCAGCGTGTTAAGTCCGTAGATTAAATTCTTTAGTCTAAAATTAGGTGCAACAATTTTTGCTATTTCCCCATTTATATCTGTAACAATATTCCATTTAGTAAGTTTTATTATTTCTTCATCAATTTGGTAAAAAATCTTATCGTAACGATCATAAACACATTCCAATAAATAATCATAGGACCTAATTGGAAACTTATCTAAAGCTTGTTGTGCAAAATCTTCCCATAAGTTTATAGTTTCTGGAAATAGGTCTGCAGGATAATCGTAGATGTGAGTTCGTCCTTTGTTAATTGATTTACGTGCCTTTAATAATATATCACTTGATAATAACTGAACTTTAAACCCTGCTTTGTCAACTAACGGCTGAACAGGTATCTCTAAATACCTTAAATTTTTTTGATAATTATCAAAGCTTTTTAGCTCTAATTCTTTCATATATATAATAAAGCGTTTTGTTAGAAAATTTGATTTAGTTTTTTCAAGTGTTAAATCAAAAATATCGTAAATAGTGTTACGAATTAATCTTTTTAGCCTAGCTTCAGGTTTCAAATCGCCAAATTCATCAAAATATTTTTCAAATTCTGATAAATTATATGGTAGAACTGATTTAAAGTCATATTTTTTAAACATTTTATAATCAACTTTACTAGTTTTTAATTTTCTATGACGAAATGGATTTGGATAGATGGACTTATTATATAAGTTCATAATGGTTAAATGACCTTTTCCTTATTTTTAAAATAGTACTAACTAGTACTATTTAATATTAAAATATTTTAATTTGCAAGTACATTGAAGTTTTACACTTACAGATTTAATCTAAACATAATTTATCTTTAACATTTTTTAATTATATCCCTCCAAAAAATCTATGAGTAATATTTTTAACAAATTAGGTGGTATTTTTCGACGTGCACAAATCCCTAAAAATTATTATATCACTGTTGAGGCAATCTTGGATTTAGAGACTCAATTACATTCATTAAATGAAAATCATATAAAGGAACGAATTAATATATTACGTCAACTATATAAAATAAATATAAAGGATCCCAATTTAGTTGTCGAAAGTTTTGCAATTACTCGTCATGTAACTTCTCTAAAATTAGGTTTAAAACATTTTGAAACTCAATTGTTAGGTGGATTGATACTAAAAGACGGAAAGATTGCAGAAATGAAAACAGGTGAAGGAAAAACCTTAGTAGCAACTTTACCTGCCTGTTTTCATGCTCTAAGCCAGAAAGGTTTACATATTGTTACAGTAAATGAATATCTGGCAAAGCGTGATAAAGAAAATTTACAATGCATATATAATGCTATGGGTTTTAATGTTGGTTTAATTCAACAAACAATGAATACAAAAGCTCGACAAACTAACTATGCTGCTGATATAACCTATCTTACAAATTCGGAATTAGGTTTTGATTATCTTCGTGATAATATGGTAATTGCTCCATCAAATAAAGTTCTTAGACCTTTTTACTTTGGTTTAATCGATGAAGTTGACTCGGTACTAATTGATGAAGCAAGAACTCCTTTAGTAATAGGTAATCCCGTTTCATTAAATTCGAGACGTTTTAAAAAGGCTAAGTTTTTATCACGTTCTTTAGTGCGGAATAGACATTTTGAAATTGATTTCAAAAAACGTCTTGCTACAATTACAGAAGACGGATATAGATTTTTAGAATTAGCAATTGGTAATACTGATTTATATAATCAACAAAATTGTTGGATTTTATATATACAAAATGCTCTACGAGCTGATTTTTTATATCATATTAATAGAGATTATATCATTCAAAATGGAGAAGTTCAAATAATTGATGAGTTTACAGGACGTATTGCAATTGGTCGAAAATGGTCTGATGGTTTACATCAGGCAATAGAGTGTAAAGAAGAAGTTGAAATAAGTCAACAAACTATTACTCAAAATTCAATTACTTATCCAAATTTCTTTTCATTATTCCCAAAATTATCTGGAATGACGGGAACAGCCAAAACATCAGAAAAAGAATTTTTAGATTTTTATAATTTAGAAGTAGTTGTTGTTCCAACAAAAAAACCCATTCAAAGAAAAGATCTAAATGATTTAGTTTTTCAAACAAAACATAGTAAGTTTCAAGCAATTCTGACGCAAACAAAAGAAATGTACAACTTACAACGTCCTGTACTTATTGGAACTAGTACAATTGAAGATTCAGAAATTTTAAAACAATTATTTATTTATTCAAACATTCCATGTAATATTTTGAATGCAAAGCCGGAAAATACTGATTTAGAAGCAGCAATAGTTGCACAATCAGGAAAACTAAAAGCTATTACTATCGCGACAAATATGGCCGGACGTGGGACAGATATTTTGTTAGGCGGAAATTTAAAATATGCTATAAATTCATATCTAAGATCTTTACTTCGATATTCATTATTTGCAAATCATTTTGAAGATAATTTTGGTTTAATGCAGTATTTTTATCAAATTGTTGATGATATAAAATTTATAAAACTTGAGTTAAAACAAGTCCCCTTAATTGAATGTTTAGAATTTATTGAACAACTTGTTGATATGGATCAATTGCCTATGGAGTCAGAATTAGGAAAAAGAATAAAAAATATTTATCTATTCTTAGAAACTTTATTTAGTGAAAAATGGCAAACTGAACGTAGAATGGTATTAAATTTAGGAGGTTTATTAATAATTGGAAGCGAAAGACATGAATCACAAAGAGTAGACAATCAATTAAGAGGTAGGTCTGGGCGACAAGGTGACCCAGGACAATCGTGCTTTTTTATAAGTTTAGAGGATGAATTATTTTCTCGTTATGGTGGAACTATTTTTGAAAAATTACTAAAAACTTTACCACCTGATAATGGTGATATTATTGGCGGACAAAGTGGAAAATGGTTAGCCGAATCAATCTCAAAAGTTCAAAAAAAGGTTGAAAAATTTTTCTACGAAGGAAGAAAAATGAATTTTGTTTATGATAAGATTTTCCATCGTTATCGACTAGCCTATTTCTTTCTTCGTGATCGCTTATTAATGACTAAAAATTACCGAATTGTCTTTTTTAATCTGTTAGTTAATTCTAGTTTTGAGATTTATCCTTTTCCTTCAGGGGAATTTTTTTCATCTATAAAGAATTATTCTGATTCGTACAAAAATTCCTTAAATTTACTTTACCAAGCAACTATAAGTTATGATATAAATAGATTAGAAGGTAATATCTTTTTTGAAAATGAATTTGAACTAGGAATAAGACAATTAATTATGGCTAAATTAGACCAAGTATGGATACAATATTCCCAAGCCATGGACTTAACCCGCGAAACAATTGGTTGGCAAGCTTATGCACAAAAAGATCCTGTACAACAATACGAATATTATTGTGGTCTAGGCTTTAAAGAAATGTTAAACAATATAAAAAATCTTATTCTAGTAGTCTTAGGGAAAGGTGAAACCGAAATCTTCGAAACTACAAATAGCGAAGAGACCTTCGTCGGTGAGTAAACGATAAAAAATTATTCAGAAAATTTTAACTATTATAAATGACAAAACGTACATTAAGAGGAACCAAAAAGAAAGCCGTTCGTAAATCTGGATTTCGCGCTAGAATGTCTAATTCAAGAGCTTATAAAGTAATTAAAGCCAGAAGAAGAAAAGGTCGTAAGGTACTTGCAAAAACATTATCAAGTTAAGCTTCCATTTTAAAATTATTAATACACTAAATAAATGAATTTTGAAGAAGAATTCTTGATTGCTTTACGTTCTAAATCTTCTTTTCTTTATGTGATAAGTTATGAAGAGGAAAGAGTTGAGTATATTATAAATAGGCTCATGCGTGATCCTTTAGAAAGAATAGTTTATACTTGGGATTTTATCAATGGTTTTAATAACTCAACTTCCTTAGGACAATTAAGACGTAATCCAACTGAAGCCCTATCAAAATTAGAAATTTTACTTCCTGAAACTCCTTGTTTGTTGGTTCTAAAAGATTATTCAAGATTTTTGCAAGAAATAAACGTTTGTCGTCAGTTCCGCAACTTATTGCCTGTCCTACGGCGTCAACCTAAAAGCGTTGTAATTTTAAATAACAAAAATGAACTTCCCACTAATCTTAATGATATATTTGTTGTTTTAGAACTTCCAAAACCTACTAGATCAGAAATTTCAAAAGAAATATTAAGGTTATCTCAATTATTTAAAGCATCTATTGATGAAGAATATTTTGACAATTTAGTTAATGCTTCTTTAGGTTTATCAGTTGAAAAAATACGTCAAGTATTTTGTCGAGTGTTACTTAACGGTAATAATTTCAATGATTCAACAATAGATTTTTTATTTAAGGAAAAACAAAATTTAATTAATCAAAACAACTTTATTGAATTCTCTCAGTCTTCAATAACTTTTGATGAAATTGGAGGATTAGAAAGTATAAAAAATTGGATTAATTTAAGAAAACTGAACTTTTCTGAGAAAGCCCTTAATTATGGTTTACCTTTAGCAAAGGGTCTTTTACTTGTAGGCATCCAAGGAACAGGAAAATCATTAATAGCGAAAGCTATAGCAACTGAATGGTCTTTACCTTTATTCCGTTTAGATTTAGGTCGCTTATTTGGAGGTATTGTTGGAGAATCAGAGTCTCGTGTTAGAAATATGATTAAGACAACTGAATCGCTTTCTCCATGCATTTTATGGATTGATGAAATTGATAAAAGTTTTCAATTTATAAATCAAGGAGGTGATAGTGGAACAACTAATCGTGTGCTAAGTACTTTGTTAATCTGGTTAGCTGAAAAACAATCATCAGTTTTTGTTGTTGCGACGGCAAATAATCTCCAAGTTTTGCAGTTAGAATTAGTAAGAAAGGGAAGGTTTGATGAAATTTTTTTTTTAGATTTACCAACATACGAAGAACGCAAAATAATTTTTCAGGTTCAGTTAAAGGCTTTTCGTCCTCAAACTTATTTTTTCTATGATCTTAACCTATTAAGTCAACAAACAGTAAACTTTTCTGGTGCAGAAATAAGACAGGTTATAATTGATGCTATGTATTTGGCTTTTCATAAAAAGCGTGATTTTACTAGCCAGGATATTCTTTTACAAATAAAGAATACTGTCCCTCTCGCAAAATTAAACAGTCAAATTATTGGGGAATTACAAAATTGGGCCAGATCAGGTTGTGTTCGTTCAGCGTCCTAAATTGTTTTTAAATTATTAAAGTTTTACCCTCTATTATGCGTCAAATGTTACGCTGGCTTGCTGATATGCAAGTCGCTATTTTTATAGTTTTAATCTTAGTGATTCTTAGTATTATTGGTTCCATAGTAGATCAAGGTGAATCTATACCAATCAATCTTGTCTCTAACTTTGATGGAATGAATTCAACGACAACATCACAAGTTATCCAATCTTATCCAATATTCTCAAGTTTCATTTTTAGAAGCTTTGCATTTCTTTTTGGTTTGAGCCTATTAACCTGTACATATCTTCAACAGTTACCTTCTTATGATATATGTCGGGGTATAAATTTTTTTAAACATTCATCAATTCCTTTTCAGCTAGATCTCGATTCAAATTTAAGTCAAATTCATATAAGAAAATTTGTTAATAAATTGTTTGATGCTAATTACTCTCTTTTTCAAAAAAAAAGTTGGTTCTATGCTTATCAAGGACTTGCAGGTCGATTTGGACCAATTGTTGTTCACTTTAGTATTATTTGTATTTTATTAGGTTCTTTAGTTTCTGCCTTACTAGGGTTTAATATTCAAGAGTTGGTTCCCAAAGGGGAAATAGTCTATTTGCAAAACTTGCCTTCACCAGCAATGTTTGATTATCTTCCATTATTTCCGATAAGAATCAACGATTTTTGGATTACTTATCAGCAAACTGGTCTAACTCATCAATTTTACTCAAATATTTCAGTTTTATCTCAACTAGGAACGGAAAATAATTGGCTAACTTTATCTGTTAATCATCCTTTTAATCTTAATGAATATCAATGGTATCAAACCGATTGGGATATTATTGGCTTTACTACATCTTATAATAATATTTCTTATCAAATCCCTTTTAATGAGTTAACTGTTAATCAAACTAAAAATTGGGTAAGTTGGCTTCCATTTCCAAATGAAGAGAAAATTTTATTGTTGCAGGATATGACCGGAAAATTATTTGCAACCAATAAACAAAAACAATTCCAAGATATTTTGGAATTTGGCAATCCTCTTTTTTCTTCACTTCAGTTGATTTTATTAGACTTAATAACTTGTACTGGTTTACAAATTCGCTTTGATCCTGGAACTTGGATTATCTATTTAGGATTTGTTTTATTAATTTTTAGTACCTTTATAAGTTATGGTTCTTACTCTAGATTATGGATAATTCCACAATTATCAAAAATTAAAGTTATTGGTGTTACAAATCGATCAAAACAAGGATTTATGTTACAAATGTTAAAATTAATAAATTCTTTACTTTAATTTTATTTAAATAAAATCTTTTAATTTACTATTTATATGATTAATATTTTTTCATCTTACGAAGCAATTTTACTTTTTAAACCTAATTATTCATCTTACGAATTGTATCTTTTCGCTCTTTATTATGCTGAACATTTAAAGACCTTTGGCGCAACTAACATTTCTATTAAATATCGAGGTAAACGTCGCTTAACATATCTAATTCAGGATAACAGTATTGGTGATTATATTCAAATCCGTTTTTCTATTATTCCCAAGAATTTACCACCTTATTTGGAGCTAATTAAACTTGATGAGAAGCTTCTACGCTCGTTTCTTTTGAAATTAGATAATTCGCTTATTTCATAAAATAATGCAATAATTTTATTAAAGTAAAAAAATTAACAAAAGAAGAATGTTTGATTTAATAATTAAGCCAAACATTCTTCTTTTGTTAAACACTGTTTGATATGTTGACAATAAACAATTTTTTAAAACGAGCAAGTTTAGTCAAACCTATAAATTGTCTTGAAAATAAATTACTATTAAGAAGTACAGATGTTGATTTTTTTATAACTAGAAGGTTGCTTAACAAAGAACAACAGCGAAAAAATGAAATATTTTTGAATTCTGTAAAATTAAATTTGGAGCTATTAAATATTTTTTACACATTAGTGATATGTGGAAATATTAATTCAGCTTCAGAATGTTTATCCATTAGTCAACCAGCAATAAGTTTATATATCAAAAAGCTTGAAAAGCAAAGTGGAACCTTTTTATTTGATAAATTAAATTCAAAAAAATTTATTAAACTTACAAACGAAGGTTTAATTTTATTTAACTACATACAACGTTTATTTCAAATTCTTCAAGAGAGTGTAAATATTTCAAATGATAAGTTTTTAAATTTATGTAATGAAGATTTACAGGTATACAATGTAAGAGAAAATAATCACAATAATGACTTATCATTATCTTTTTTGAGCACAAATAAAAAGTTTTTTTCTTCCAAAATTAAATTATTAAACTCTCATTTTTTCTCTACTTCGCTAAAAACTATCTTAGAAATCAAATCTATTAACTTCGAACATTTTGAGATACAGTCAAAACTTTTATGGTTAAGAACTAAAACCAAGAATTCTTCCATGTCCAATTTGGCTATAACATTTTTGAATGATAAAATAAATTTTAAACTAATGGAAGTTAATAAATTAAACTCAATACAATTAATAAACATTAATTGTATTGCTTATTTTAATAATACGAATATAATCGAAGTCCAAACGTCTAAAGGTTTTAATACTTGTTTAGAATTAAAAATATCAAATTTACTATATTGGGGATCCGAAACCTAAAATAGTTTTAATCCTTTTTAAAATTTATTCAAGCCATCCGTAACTATGCAAACCTTGACCTAAAAAATTTACTCCTAAATAACACATCCAAATAATAAAAAATCCTATGCTAGCCAGAATAGCTGGTCTTTTTCCTTGCCAACCTTTTATAAGTCTACTGTGCAGATAAATTGCGAATATTAACCATGTAATTAATGCCCAACTTTCTTTTGGATCCCAGCTCCAATAAGAACCCCAAGCTTGGTTTGCCCAAACCGCCCCTGAAATAATACCTAATGTTAAACAGGGAAATCCAAAAGCTATAAGTCGGTAACTCCATATATCTAAAAGCTCTGCTAATGAACGTGTTACCGGAGGATTGGTGATTGTTGTTGAAGAATTGAAATTTGAAGATAAAATTACAGACTTGGAATTTTTATTTGTAGATGATGAGGAAAAGTCTGAGGCCGATTGTTTTTTTAAGGATAAGATTAGTAATAAAATTGAGAGCAAAGAACCTACTATTAAACTTGCATAACTAAACATCATAATACTAACATGCATCATTAACCAATTTGATTGTAAAGATGGAGCTAAACTTGTAATTGATTGCATTTCTCGAGGTAACACATTAGTTGCAAATCGGAAAATAACGAGGACTAATGGTAATACCATAATACCAATTAGTCGACTTAAGATTTTACGTTCAGCCCACTTTTGAACTAATAATATTGTTGTACAAAGAAATAAAAGTGATTCATAAAGATTACTTAATGGAAAATATTTCCCTGTTATCCATCGTCCAGATAATAAAGTTATAAAACATATAGTTGAGAAATCACTACATAGTACACTTAATTTGAGTATTAATAAATTTTTGCTCCTAACTAGAAGTGTAAAAAATGAAAGCAGAGTTGACCCACAAAGTGAGTAAAAAATTATTGACTGTAATAGATACTCAATAGATTTCCATTCCATATTAAATATTGTTTTTATTAAAAATCTTTGTTATATTATTATAATGGTAATAAAGAAATATTTTTGCGATAATATTTTCACTATACTGAGCAGATGGCGAAATTGGTAGACGCATCACACTCAAAATGTGACTCTTGAGGGTTCGATTCCCTTTCTGCTCAAAGCTTATTATAACTTTTAGGTATAAAAATTTATAATTTTATAGCATTATATTCATATATAATGATTTTAGGTATTAACAAGGAGATTTTTAATGATAAAATTCTTAGCAAAAAAATCTATACGTTTATTGAATAGTCAATCGAAATTAGGTCCACTGCATTTAAAAGGTTGGAAAGGAAACGTTTATAAATATGGATTTTCTACTTCTATTCAAACTGATGATCTAGAAAGTGGTATTGATATCAAAACGGTAGAATTAATATCAAAAAAGAAAGATGAACCAAATTTTTTTTTAGAGTTTAGAAAAAGAGCATTCAAAAAGTGGCAAGCTTTAACAAGTCCATCATGGGGTGAACTCACATATGCACCTGTCAATTATAATGAAATTAGTTACTACTCTTCTCCAAAACAAAAGCCTGTTTTAAGCCTGGAGGAGGTTGATCCTGAATTACTTAGAACTTTTGAAAAACTTGGAATTCCGTTGAACGAGCAAAAACAACTTTCAAATGTTGCTGTTGATGCTATTTTTGACAGTGTTTCCATTTTTACTACTTTTAAACGTGAATTGTTAAAATATGGAATTATTTTCTGTTCAATTTCAGAAGGTATTCGATATTATCCTAAATTTTTAGAAAAATATTTAGGTAGTGTTGTTCCCATTTCAGATAATTTTTATGCTGCATTGAATTCAGCAGTTTTTACAGATGGATCATTTTGTTATATTCCAAAGAATTTACATTCTCCAATAGAACTATCGACCTATTTTAGAATTAATAACCAACAATCTGGCCAATTCGAACGTACATTAATTATTGCCGAACCTGGAAGTCAAGTAAGTTATTTAGAAGGATGTACAGCTCCTCGTTATGACACTAATCAGTTACACGCTGCAATTGTTGAACTTGTTTGTTTTGAAAATGCAACTATACGTTACTCAACAGTTCAAAACTGGTATGCTGGTGATAAAAAAGGGCAAGGTGGAATTTATAACTTTGTAACAAAGAGAGGTGTTTGTTTAGGCCCAAATTCAACAATTATTTGGACACAAGTAGAAACTGGTTCGGCTGTTACTTGGAAATACCCTAGTTGTGTATTGCTTGGATATAAATCAAAGGGTGAATTTTATTCCGTTGCGCTGACTACAAATTACCAACAAGCCGATACGGGTACTAAAATGATTCACATAGGTTATGGTACTAAAAGTCAAATACTGTCTAAAGGAATTTCTGGTGGAAATTCTATGAATACGTATAGGGGTTTAATACAATTTGGAAGAAAAGCTTGTAAAGCAATAAGCCATTCACAATGTGACTCACTTTTGTTAGCAAATAAATCATATACGACTACTTATCCTTATGTTCATATTAGAAACCCTACTGCACGAGTTGAACATGAAGCTTCTATTTCAAAAATAGATGAAGAACAAATCTTTTATTTTAAGCAAAGAGGTATGAATGAGGAACAAGCCATTCAAATGTTAATGAATGGATTTTGTAGACAGGTGTTTCAAAAACTTCCTATGGAATTTGCATTAGAAGCAGAAAAACTTCTTGAAGTGCGACTGGAAAATAGCCTCACTTAAAATTTAACCCAAAAAAGTAAACACCATTAAGTCAAAAATTAATTATTTTTTGCTATTTATTTAGAACTAGAAAATGAAAACAAAATCAAATAATCTTTTATTAGCAGTTAAAAATTTAGTGGCCACAACTAATACGTCAGATATCAAAAGGAAAGATTTATATATATTAAAAGGAATTAATCTTTCCTTATACAGTGGTGAAATTCAAGTTATAATGGGTCCTAACGGTTCTGGAAAAAGTACGTTATCAAAAGTTATTGCAGGACATCCGTCATACACAATTAAGCACGGTTCTTTATGGTATGAGAATGACGTGTTAACATATTTAGATCCAGAATCAAGAGCAAAATTAGGATTATTCTTAGGATTCCAATACCCACTGGAAGTTAGTGGGGTAACCAATCAGGATTTCTTAAATTTAGCTTATTTGTCGAGTTCCAATAAGATATCTTTACTAGGGCAAAATTCACTTCGATTACTTGACTTGAGTCTTCATTTTTCAAACATTCTTCAAATTCCATCAAATTTTCTAAGTCGCCCTGTTAATCAAGGTTTTTCTGGTGGAGAAAAAAAGAAGAATGAGGTGCTGCAGTTAACACTGCTCAATGCAAAGTGCGGATTATTAGATGAAATTGACTCTGGACTTGATATAGATGCCCTCAGAATTTTAGCTAAATGCATTTTAATCTATCACATTGATGGATTTATAAAGGAAGACTTTTACCTTGCTCCTCAATCCTTCCTTTTGATTACTCATTATAAACGTCTATTAGATTATCTTAGTCCAGATACAATACAAATTTTGGAATCAGGTGAAGTTGTATGTAAAAGTGATAAAAAATTGTTATTAGCATTAGAAAGAAAAGGGTATGATTGGATTTCTACCGATATATTCTTACACCAATTACACTATAATACAAATACTATAAAATTAACATAAATACTTAAAATTTTTCAAATGACACTATAATTAAAATAATAGAAACTTTATTAATTATTTTTTTTACTAAAAGCTTGTTTTCCTTGTTAATATCATTTAAACTATGCTATCTAAAGTTTTTAACGGTTTTTGATTTAGATAGCATAGTTTAAATAATATGTATTATAAAACCTTTTATAACCTAAAATATTATGAACATTGAAAAAAATCATTTTTGTTTTGATGAAGAAGATCTTTACGAAGTTGAGACTTTTACTCATGATCTGACTGAAGACGCAGAATTGGGTAATTTAGAACCAATGATAGGTCGTGAAAAAGAACTACAAAGATTAATAAGAGTCTTATGCAGACGAACAAAGAATAATCCTGTAATTATTGGTGAACCTGGAGTAGGAAAGACTGCATTAGTTGAAGGTTTGGCTATGGCTATCATAAATCATGAAGTCCCACCCAAATTAGAAGGAGCTCGAATTATTACAGTGGATTTGGGTGCTCTTATTGCAGGAACTAGATATCGTGGAGAATTTGAAGAACGTCTACAATTACTTATTGATTACGTAAGAGAATTTCCTGAAATAATTTTATTTATTGATGAAATTCATACATTAATTGGAGCTGGTTCAGCAGAAGGTACAATGGATGCTGCAAACATGTTAAAACCTGCTCTTTCAAGAGGTCAATTCCGTTGTATTGGTGCTACAACAATTGATGAATATCGACGTTATATTGAAAAAGATCCTGCATTAGAAAGACGATTTCAACCTATTCGTGTTGGTCCACCTAGTTTAGAGGAGACAGTTGATATTCTTCTTCGTATTCGCATAAAATATGAAAGTCATCATGACGTTTTAGTTTCTAATGATGCTGTTATAAAAATTGTAGAAATGGCTGATCGATATATTCCGGAGCGTTTCTTCCCAGATAAAGCAATTGATATTCTTGATGAGGCATGTACACTTGCTTCAATGGCTACAAAAATAAGTGCTTATGAACGTACAGTTCTTGCCTATTACTTTCATGAATTAGAAGAACTAAAAAATGAAAAAGAGGACGCTATTAGAACTAATGATTTTCGTAAGGCAGCACAGTTTTATGAACGTGAGGAAGCACTTTCTATACGCCTAATTCAATTAAGGGAATTTTTACATCAAAGAGCAGAATTAAGAGCTAAGCAAGGTAAAGATGACAATAATGATCAAGGTGAAGAAGGTCAAGATATTAACAATGACAATAATGAGCAAGGTGAAGAAGGTTAAGATATTAAGAAAACTGGTGACGAAGTAAACGATAGTGATCCAAATGAAAACGATGAACTTTATCTTGACTATCTTCCTGATCTTATCGCCTACTCTAAATATTTCAACAATGAAATTGATAATCCCTTTATTAATGGCCCATATTTCATAGATAAAAATGAAGATAAGGGACCAAATTTTATAAATAAAAATCAAGATGATTTAAATTTAATTCTGAATGATAAAGAGTTAAAGTAGATACTGAATCAATAGTGTGCTTTACTTCATCGGAAGATTCTAGAGTACTATTTAGTGGACTATTTAAATTGGAAGAAAAATAATGAAGAGAATGAAAAGTAGAAAAATCTTTTTGTCTTTACGTTTAATATGTTATTTTAAAAAAATAACATATTAAAAATGTAAATAACATGAGTTTTTTTTCATTTATAATAGAATTTATAAGGGTGAGTTGCTAACTCAATGGTAGAGTTCTCGGCTTTTAACCGAAAAGTTCTGGGTTCGAGTCCCAGGCAACTCACTGGTGGTCTTGAAAAAAGCTTTTTCGTTTGCATATTGCTATTACTTTTAAAATAACCTCGATAATCAACTGACTGATTGTTGATATCGTTACTTCAAGGAAAATAAAATTTTATGGACGCACGAATTCTAATAATGTTAAGTCCGGTCTTAGTAGCAGCGTCATGGGCGCTTTATAATATAGGTCGCGTAGCTCTTCAGCAACTTCGACGTGCAACAAGCTAAGCTTTTTCTGAATCGTAAAAATTCAATGAGTATGATAGAAACGTGTCATGCTCATTAAATAATTTATTTATTATATAGTCTTTTTTAGTTAAGGGTGATTACGAAATAAATTCATAATTATCACCCAAACAATTAATTTTTATAAATAAGAAGCTTTTTTAAAAGCAAGTACCGTAATAACAATAGGTCCTGAAAGTAAAATAAAAGTTAGTGCAATAAGCTGACTAAGAACCTGCAAATTCATAATAATAAACTAGAATCAAAATAATAAATCACTAAGGACATTAAAAATTTCCTTAACAACTAAATTATAACCATTTAATAATAAAAAGTTTAGATAATCCTCTATTTTACAATAGAGGGTTATCAATTTAATTAGATCAGTTTAGATAAAAAGTTTAACTTATAAAACGTATCTTTCTCCTTGAGGATATTTTGTTACAACGTAACTATGGATAGTGTAACGAAGATTTCTTCCTTCAACTTCTTGTCTTTCTAGATAGAAGCCTGGTTCTTCGTATGGACGTTGTACTATGAATGATAATGAGCAACTTTCAACACCTCTTGATGCATCAAAAGCGTTGATTTTAATGTAAGTTGTTGGGTGTGCTGCACGACATTGGTCAAGTTCATACATAACAACTGAAGCGTCTTTGATTCCAAATAGTGGAAGACCCCATAATTCCCAGTAGCTATTACGTGGGTGTGGATCTTCAGTCCATTCAATACCAACAGCCCAACCATTTTGGATGATATATTTAACTTGTGCTAAGATTTGTGCATCAGTTAAATCCGGTAAATAAGAAAATGCTCCTTGTGTTAATCTCACTCTTCAGATGCTCCTTTTTGGAAAAAATTTTTAGTTAATAACAGCCTTGCAACATATTACTGTTTAGTAGTAGTTTCTGCGAAGTCAGCTGTATCAGTTGATGAATAGTTGAAAGTAATGTCTTTCCACAGATCAAGTGCTACACGTAGTGGAGTACAACTTTCTGCAGCAGCACGTAAAATTTGTGGACCTTCTTTCACGTAACTACGTCCTTCATTACGAGCAACAAGCATACATTCCATACCAACACGGTTAGCCGTAGCACCAGATGCAATACCATCTGGATGTCCGATTGTACCTCCACCGAATTGCATAACGCAATCTTCACCTAAGAAGTGAAGTAGTTGGTGCATTTGTCCGATGTGGATACCACCCGACGCAACTGGTACTACTTTACGTAATGATGCCCAGTCTTGATCAAAGAAGATACCTTGTGGTAGGTTTACTTCAAGATTACTTAATAGTAAAACATTATAGAAACCTTTAACCATTAAAGGATCTCCTTCTAATTTACCTACAACTGTACCAGCGTGGATGTGGTCAACACCAGCCATACGCATCCATTTACAAATTACACGGAAGTTTATACCGTGGTTTTTTTGACGGGCATAAGTTGAATTACCTGCACGATGAAGATGAAGGATCATGTCATTTTTACGTGACCAAATAGCCATCGACTGAATAGCAGTGTAACCAATTACTAAGTCAATCATGATGATTACAGAACCGATAAGTTTCGCAAATTCTGCACGTTCATACATGTCTTCCATAGTACCAGCTGTAACATTAAGGTAAGAACCTTTTACTTCACCAGAAGCTGCTGCCGCTCTATTTACACCTTCCATTACATAAGAGAAACGCTCTCTCCAACGCATGAATGGTTGTGAGTTAATGTTTTCGTCATCTTTAAGGAAGTCTAAACCACCTTTTAAACCTTCGAAAACTACACGTCCGTAGTTTTTACCAGAAAGACCAAGCTTTGGTTTTACAGTTGCACCTAATAATGGACGTCCAAATTTATCAAGACGTTCACGTTCAACAATAAGACCTGTTGCAGGTCCTTGGAAAGTTTTTAGGTAGGCATAAGGAATACGCATATCTTCTAAACGAAGGGCTTTTACTGCTTTGAATCCAAATACGTTACCAATGATTGAAGCAGTTAAGTTTGCAATTGATCCTTCTTCGAACAATTCACATTCGTACGCGATGAACCCAAAGAATTGGTCTGCTGCACCTGGAACTGTATCAACTTTGAATGCTTTTGCACGATAAACGTCACAAGCAGTTAATAAGTCTGTCCATACAACAGTCCAAGTAGCTGTTGAAGATTCACCAGCAACTGCTGCTGCTGCTTCAATCGGGTCAACCCCTGGTTGTGGAGTGATACGGAATAGAGCTAATACATCAGTATCTTTGATTGTGTAGTTAGCATCCCAGTATCCCATTTCAGCGTAAGGGATTACACCTGACTCATAACGTTCATTTTTGATTCGTGTTCTTTCTTCTACAGATTGAAACATGTCTGACTCCTTAATATTTAGCAGTAGGTTGTTGCGTTCTCGGAAATTTCGAAAGTTCCTCCGAAAAGAGGGTAAATTTACTTGAAAAGCAAAAGTCGGTTTAAGCCGAATGGAGAAATTTATTTCTCCTAATAGTTATTTTATTAAAATAGGTATTAAGATTAAATAGATTCAACTTAGAAATTTAATAAGAATAAAAATTACTAAATTAAAAAAAAATTAACATGAAATTTCTAATAATAGTTAATGTTATTAGAAATTTCATGTTAAAATTAGATTAAACCTCTACTTTTAATAATTTAGCTTATGGAATTAAATGAAAAAAAACGATATACAAGTATTTTTATTAATGGAGAATTATATTTACTAAATTATGAAGTAGTTCTAAAAGATTATTTGTCTTTTTTAACTGTATCTGAATCAAATATTTCTTCTAATATTTTTGAATGTAATAATAAGATAATTTTAAGAAAAGACCTTAAAAAAATTAAATTAGGTGATCTTACAAAGCTAGAATTAGTTCAAGTTGTTGGAGGAGGTTAAAATCCATTATTTAATCCTTTGTTTTGTAGTCGAGAAAGCGAGTAACGCGAATTGAACGCGCGACATCAACCTTGGCAAGGTTGCGCTCTACCCCTGAGCTATACTCGCTTAATTAACTATCTCTACCCCCAAGGGAATTCGAATCCCTGTTACCTCCGTGAAAGGGAGGTGTCCTCGGCCACTAGACGATGGGGGCAAATACAAAACCTAGTCTCAATTAAATTGAAATCAATGTCAAGTTATTATCAAGAGAATTGTTAGTAAAAACTGTTAATGGCTTATTAATTCTTAAAAATTAATAAGCCATTAATAGTTTTCAAATATTATTTTTATTTTGCCGATTTTAAAAGGTTAGCTAGTTCACTATATTTAACGTCTACAGGTGCAGCACCTAAAAATGTAGAAGCAGCTTCAATAGTTAAAATTTTTAGGATATCATCTAGTTCTTTAGATACTTTCTTTTCTGTTCTAATTACTTCAAGACAAAGAGGCATTTTCTCTGAGATAAATGTATAAAGATAAGGTAAAAATTCGGTAACTTTATCAATTGGGATCTGGTCTAAATGTCCACGTACACCAGCATAGATATATGTAACCTGTTGTTCTAATGGAAGAGGTGCATTTGGAGCTTGTTTAAGGATTTCACGAAGTCTTTGCCCTCTAGCAAGTTGTTTTTGAGTTGCAGGATCTAAATCTGATGCAAATTGCGAGAATGCTTGTAATTCTTCAAATTGTGCAAGTTCTAATTTTAAAGTACCCGCAACTTGTTTCATTGCCTTAGTTTGAGCAGCCGAACCTACACGTGAAACTGAGATACCGATGTTAATCGCTGGTCGAAATCCTGCGTTGAATAAATCTTCTGATAAAAAGATTTGCCCATCTGTAATTGAAATTACATTTGTTGGAATATATGCAGATACGTCTCCAGCTTGTGTTTCAATAATTGGTAGCGCAGTCATACTCCCACTGCCTAAAGTTTTATTTAATTTAGCTGCACGTTCAAGTAATCTAGAGTGAAGATAGAACACGTCCCCTGGATAAGCTTCACGACCTGGTGGACGTCTTAGTAATAATGACATTTGACGGTAAGCTTGAGCTTGTTTTGTCAAATCATCATAAATAATTAATGTATGACGTTCACGATACATGAAATATTCCGCAATTGCAGCACCTACATAAGGAGCAATATATTGCATGGGTGCTGAAGAGTTAGCATTTGCTGCTACAACAACAGTATATTTTAATGCTTCTTTCTCTTCTAAGGTACGAATAGCACTTGCTACAGAAGAAGCCTTTTGCCCAACTGCTACATATACACAAATTACATTTTCTGCTTTTTGATTAAGAATTGCGTCAATTGCTACTGTTGATTTTCCTGTTTGTCTATCACCAATGATCAATTCACGTTGCCCTCTACCAATTGGAACAAGAGCATCAATAGCCATTAAACCTGTTTGTAATGGTTCACACACTGACTGACGATCAATAATACCAGGTACACGAGGTTCTAACATTTGTGAAGATGATAAGTTATCAAGTTCACCTTTACCATCTAATGGATTCACTAATGGATCAACAATTCGGCCTAGAAGAGTTTCATCCACGGGTACAGTTGCAATTCGACCTGTTCTTTCAACTAGTGTTCCTTCAACAATTTTTGTAGTGTCGTTTACGATAACAATACCAGTTGTCATGTCTTCAAGGTTGAAAACAAGACCAATAACTGTTGATTCTTGGGTTTCATCAACTTTAAAGGTTACAATTTCACCAACAGTAACAAAGTTAAAACCGTAAACTTGTGCAATACCGTCACCGACTTGTACAACTACACCCGTTTCTTTAACAAAATCCTCTGAGCTATTATTTTTTGTTTGCTCTTTTAGATCACTCATTAAAAATGTTTCCTTAAAATTAATTAAAAGGTATAATCACTTTTTCTCCTAATTTTATGGTCCATTTATTTTTATGGACACCTAAAAACCTGTTTTGGTTGCAAATTATCTATAAATTTAGACAATTATTCTAACTAATTTGAATAATATTTAAACACTAACCAATCGTTTTAAAATTTCTTTGTGTAAACATGTATTTGCTGTTTGATCAAAAATTGCAGAATCTAGACGATAAATAAATCCACCCAAAATCTTTTTACTGGGAATTTGTTTTCTAAATATATATTCGTCTGTTGCAACGCCATATTTAGTCATTAAAAGATTTACTTTCTGTACAACATTATGTCTATTTTTTTCAGTCTCATAGTTAACTGGAACTTTTATTTCGTCAATTAATTTAATATCATGTTCTAAATTAAGTAACTTAAATAAAAGGCTGTTAATAACAGGTAATCCTGATTTACTTCTAGTCTTTAAGTTTTGATAGACCCAATTTTTAAATGCTTGGCTACTGTCCTCTTCGTAAGAATACCAAAGTGGTAATAAAACTCCAATAACAATATAATCATAAGCATCTTGTTTTGCGGCCGCTGTTCTAAAGGAAAGATATGAATTAAAGTTAGAATCGTGGAATTTCATGTCTATCCACGTAGATTTCACAGCAGCAGGAAGAGTTTTAATAGGTGGTAAGCTTTTTTCGGTTAATGCCCAAACCATTTTTATTGAGCTATACAAATGATAGCTATCAAAAGATGTCGACATATTCATAAAATTCCGAAGTGATATTAGACTTGTTTCACGGCTTTGTGTCAGTTTTTCTAGGCATTCGTTCATCTTTTAAGATATTTTTAACCTCATCTTAAATTTAATATAGTGATGGAAATGTTTATTCAAAGTTTGTTGATTCAGAAAGAACTAAATTTAAATATGAATCATAAATTAATCCATCAACTGCTTGTTTTGTTTCAAGTAGAAGTTCTTTTCCCAATCTCACTTCTTCTTTTATTTGTTTGTAAAAACGTTCAGATTGCTCATCAAGAAGTTTACGTTTTTGTTCCAAACCTTCTTTTTTTGTTTGCAATGCAAAATTTCTAATTCGTTCTAGGGTTTCAACACTTTCTTTATGGCGGAAATTTGCCATAATAAGATAGTTAGCTGCTGTATCTAATTTTTCAGTAATTCGTGCTTGGCGTTTTGCTAAATCTGTTTTAACTGGCTCTGCAAAAGAAAAAATTAATAAAGCAATCAATAAAATAATGTTTATTAAGTTGGTTTCTAGAATATCTGTGTTAAAATGAAATCCTTTATCTTCCATCATTCTTTTTCTCCAGTAATTTAAATTAATCTTTGTTTCAAATAGTTTTCTAATTTTTGAAGAGTACGTACTCCTAAATTATAAGAAACATCTGATGTTGGATTATAATTTTTTAAATTTTTTTCATAAAAATCGACACGTTGTGATTCTAAAGAAACTTTAGATTGGAAAGATAAAGATTGAAGTCGTCTTTGAAGTCTTTCAACACTAAATGAAGTTATACGGCGAATTGACTCCAACAATTTTTTTATTTTTTTTTGTAATTCCTCAACGTCATCAAGACTTATTCGTCCATTTTTAAAATTATTTTCAATTTCATCCTCACGTTGTTGTAAAATTTTCTGTAAAGGTTGAAATAAAATAACTCTTAATACTTGAACAAAAATAGCAAATTGTAACATTAAGGCTGGCAATGTGCCGTCAATATCAAAAAGGCCACCTGTTTTTTCTAAGCTTATTAAATAACTTGATAATAAGTCATTCATAATTTTTTTATATCAAATGTTAATTATAGGAAGGCAAATTTTTCAAAACTTTTACTTTCGTAGTTTGCCTTCCGAATGAATTTATGAAGTAAACGGATTGGCAAAAATTAATGAAAGAGCAACAACTAGACCATAAATTGTCAGTGCTTCCATGAAGGCTAAACTTAGAAGTAAAGTTCCTCTAATTTTATCTTCTACTTCTGGCTGACGAGCAATACCTTCTACGGCTTGACCAGCAGCGTTACCTTGTCCGATACCAGGTCCGATAGCAGCAAGTCCTACTGCGATACCAGCAGCGATTACAGAAGCTGCTGAAACGATTGAATCTGTCATATTAATAAATCTTTGAATACAAACTTAAACTAAAAAATTAACAGGTTTCTGAATAGAAATTAATTTCTACTAATTAATGATGGCCTTCAACAGATTCACCAATATAGGCTGCAGCAAGAGTTGCAAAAATTAGTGCTTGAATTGAGCCTGCAAAAAGTCCCAAAATCATAATTGGTAAAGGAATTATAATTGGAACTAATAATGTTAATACAGAAATTGTTAATTCGTCTGCAAGAATATTTCCAAATAAACGGAAACTTAAGGAAAGGGGTTTTGTAAAATCTTCAAGAATATTAATTGGAAGAAGAATTGGTGTTGGTTGAATATACTTACCAAAGTAAGAAAAGCCTTTCTTTTTAAGCCCTCCATAAAAATATGTTGCTGAAGTTAATAATGCTAATGATATTGTTGTATTAATATCATTAGTTGGTGCAGCAAGTTCACCTTCGGGTAAATGAATTAGTTTCCAGGGTACGAGCGCACCTAGCCAGTTTGACACAAAGATAAACAAGAAAAGACTACCAATAAATGGAACCCATTCTTTAAAATCTTTTCCAATTTGGCTTTTTGTAATATTCTGCACATATTCAACTACCGCTTCCATTGTGTTTTGCCATAAACCCCGTGGAACTTCCGTAATTGTTGAAGTTCCTAATATAGATGCTCCAATAACTAAGAAAATAACTAACCAACTTACAAGAAAAACTTGTCCATGTAAACTGTATCCAAAAATTTCCCAATAGAAGTGTTTCCCAACTTCTAGATCTGCAATCTGAATTAAAGCATTTGAAGGTATTATCATACTACTTAAAATAAGTCTAAACAAAGAATGACGACTTTCTCTCTGAAAAATGATTATAATGTATTCATCACTAAGCAGTTAATTATTGACCTAGCTCAAATCTAACAAATCGAGCGATTTTTATATTTTCACCTAATTTAGCAATTGTTTCCTGAAGACGATCCTTAATTGTTTGAGAAGAGTATTTAAATGAAGTTTGCTCTAAAAGAAAGCATTCTTTTAATTTTTCATTAATAATTTTTTCAGAATCTACAAGAGACAAATCTGATTTAATATTATTTAACTCTTCATCAGTTATGTCTTCACTACTCACATATTTTAAGCTATCACTTGCAGCAACTTGTAAAGCAACTTCTTTTGCAAAAGCTTTTAATTCATCAGTTTGCGCAACAAAATCAGTCTCACAGTTAATTTCTACTAATACCCCAATTCTTGAGTTATGATGTATATAACTTTCAATTCTTCCTTCTTTCGCTACTCGGCTGCTTTTTTTATTTGCTATAGCTAAGCCTTTTTCTTTTAGATATTGAACTGCATCATCAAGATTATCATTTTTTATTTTTAGTGCTTCTTTACAGTTCATTAATCCCGCACCAGTCATTCCCCTTAAGGTTTTTATTTTCTCTAAATTACCTCCACTGGTATTTGTTGGCAGATTTTTGTTCATTTTATTATTTTTAATTATTGTGTATCTTTTGAAATTCTTAAAAGCTTTATTTTTTGATTAGTTTATCTAGAATAAATATTAAGTTTTGTTTAGCTGTTTAACCCTATTAACTAATTTAGGTCTTTTGATTGCTTTGCTTAGTCGATACAAAATATAATCAATACCTCTTAATGAGTCATCATTACCTGGGATGGCAATCTCACATAAGTCAGGATCACAATTACTATCAATTAATGATATTGTTGGTATTTTTAGTTTACGGCATTCTTTAATAGCTGTCATTTCATGCTTTTGATCAACAAAAATAACAACATCAGGTAAATATGACATTTTTTTAATGCCTTCTAGATAAATTTTTAATCGTGTCAGTTCTCGTCTTAATCGACTACTCTCTTTTTTTGGATAATACTCCAAAGTTTGATAGTCTTCCAACATTTCTAAGACACGAAGTCTTCTAATTCTTTTTCGAATAGTTCTCCAATTTGTAAGCATTCCACCCAACCAACGATAATTTACATAAAAACTTCTGCATGAAAGGGCTCGTTTTTTCACCATTTTGGAAATTCGTTTTTTTGTACCAACAAAAAGAATAATTTTTCCTTTAGAACGAGCTTTTCGTAAATATAATCTGGCTTTTCGTAACTGTTCATCAGTTGTTGTTAGTTTTATATAATGCTTTTTAGGATCCACTTTAAATAAAGATATATTTAAATATCGTACCATTTTTGCATTCCACTCTTTTTTCAAATGTCCATAATGGAGACCTAATTTTATATATTTTCTCAGTCTAATCTTAATTTTGTCTTTTGAATTTTTGAGTTGCTTATTAATAAGATTTTTTGATTCTACCATCCTATTTTTTCATTTTCTTAAAAAAATAAATAATTATGATATATTAATAATCTTCAAATATTTTAAAAGTAGCAATAACAATAGTTTTTTAATTGCTATATATGTTGCTTTTAACTTTCTTGTTTTTAAAATTCACCTCTATTAGTTTTTCTTTTTTTTATTGGATTTTCCTTTTTTACTATTGTTTGATGAAGAATTTAATGAAGATTTTGATTTTAAACCTTCGAAATCAGTTTGACTAACAGGTGAATTCATTGTAAAGGTTTTTCTCCGATTTTTTTTTCGATCTAAAATTTTTCGCCTTAAATTTGACGAAATTAATGCTCGACCGTATAGGAAAACATTTTTTGCCATCCATTGATCCGCAAACTTAGATATACCACTCCCAACAGGAATAAGACGTCCAGTTATAACATTTTCTTTTAGTCCTCTAATCCAATCGCGTTTTCCTTCTATTGCTGCTTGAGTTAAAACACGTGTTGTTTCTTGAAAACTAGCAGCTGATAAAAATCCCTCACTATGCAAAGCTGCCTTAGTTAAACCTATAATTGTTGGTCGGTAATAAACTTGACGTTTCTTTTTGCTAGCTAACATACAGTTTAACATATCTAAAGTCGTTAGCTCAAGAACCTCACCATCTAATAATGGTGTATGACCAGGATTATAAATTATTCCCATTCGAGTCATTTGTCTTAGGATTACTTCCAATTGCCTATCTGCAATATTAATACCCTGCTTACTATAAACTGATTGTATAGAATGCAGGAATGTTGCTGCAATTCTATATAAACTTCTTAAACATGCTTTATGATGGGAATCTCGATAACAATAATAATCAAAATAGATTCCTAAAAGTTCATGTGGGTCAATTTTTCCTTTTTCCAATCTTTCACCTAAATTTATAAAGTCATATAAAGATATTTCTAAGGCGTTTGGGTTTAAGTATGAATAATAATTAATTCTATTGGGAAATGCTTTTTTATATGGAGAATAGTTAATTAAACGCAAATATGTTCCGATCTTTTTGTCAGATAAACGTAACTTTTCTTGGTCTATATCAGTAACTAAAGAAGGTTTATTGACAATAGCAGCTGGCGATGAGGGTCGACGAGCTTCGAAAATTTCCTCAACTTTGGGTAAACCTTGTGTTATATCTTGTGTTTTAAAAATTTTGTATGTAACAAAACCTAAAACTGTATTAACAGGTAAAAGATCTCCATGATTTTTATAAAGTTGCGCACCTTCAGTAAACAGATATGGCTTACCAAGACGGAACTTAATACCTAATCCATTAAAAGGTAATATTTTTCCACCTTTTCCTAGTTTCATTAGGTTATTAATATTTTGCCCTGGAAGCAAAAACGGTTTATTTATCAAAAATTCCTCATGCTCTTGACCATATACTGTCCGAATATGGCTTGAATCAACTATAAGTAGCTGTTGATAAAATGGTAAGTACTGTGATCTAATTTCAAATAAATCGGGATAAAATTTTCCAATATGATTGAATGTTGCTATGATCGTATAAGGTTCAATTTTTTGGGTTGGAAGAATTTGTGGAGATAACGCAATATCTTGGCGTCTGACTGAACTGGGTAAACGCCTTTTTATAGTAATTAGTTCTTGTTTTGAAAAATTTATATTAAATTGACTTAATAAAGAGGGAGATAAAGTTATAAAGATTTCTTTTTTTATTGTATCTCTTGGTTTAACTTTAGCCAAAAAAAGTCCTAGTTCTACTAAATACTTAGTTTTATTAAAAGATATTTTTTGTTTTGGTGCTACAGTCAAAAATTTTTTGTATTCAAGAACTAAACTAGGATTTTTTGCTAGTGCAGAAATCAAATTATATTGTTTGGACTGTATAGTATTATAATATTTTGACTGTATAATGTTGTAAAGTATAA